>Ga0105052_10002997_pt1 | contig 20004 bp, 18 predicted proteins | sample FRY03_FD_78094 | JGI IMG/M metagenome (GOLD analysis project Ga0105052, IMG submission 78094) | Freshwater microbial communities from Lake Fryxell liftoff mats and glacier meltwater in Antarctica - FRY-03 | ecosystem: Environmental > Aquatic > Freshwater > Ice > Glacier meltwater ... | reverse complement strand
GACCGCGGCATGCGCTTTGTGGCCACCCGTTTTTCGGCCAAAGAAGCCTTCAGCAAAGCGATTGGCCTGGGCATGCGCATGCCCATGACATGGCGCAATTGTGAAATATTAAACAGCGCCAGCGGCCAACCTTATATTGTGCTCAGTGGCGAGTTGGCAGCGTGGTTTGCGGCTAAAAACTGGCGTGCACATGTCAGCTTGAGTGATGAGTCGGCCTATGCCACCAGCCATGTTGTAGTTGAAACCATATAAAATTTATTTATCATGACACCTCACGCTCCTGTCATCATTGACGTCGCTGGTACAACGCTGCAAGCGGTGGACATGCCGCGCCTGAAGCACCCCTTGGTTGGCGGTGTTATTTTGTTTGGCCGCAACTGGTCTGACCGCGCTGCGCTGACCAAGCTGTGCGCCCAGATCAAGGCGGTCCGCGCGGACTTGTTAATTTGCGTCGACCACGAGGGTGGTCGTGTGCAGCGATTCAAGCGTGATGGCTTTACCCATATACCGGCCATGCGTGCTTTGGGCGAATTGTGGTGTGACCTTGGACGCGATGGCGACGCAGCGGGCGCTGCGTTAAAGGCCATGAACGCCGCCAGTGCTTGTGGCTATGTCTTAGGTGCTGAGTTGCGTGCCTGCGGTGTGGACTTTAGCTTCACGCCCATACTGGATTTGGACTACGGCAATAGCCAAGTCATTGGTGACAGAGCCTTCAGTGCATCTGCCCACGTAACAGCAGCCTTGGCTAAAAGCGTCATGCATGGTTTGCTGCAAGCTGGAATGGCCAATTGCGGCAAGCACTTTCCTGGGCATGGCTTTGTGGCGGCTGACTCGCACAGCGACATACCAGTCGACAAACGCAGTTTAAAAGCGATTTTGCGTGACGATGCCATGCCCTATGCATGGCTGAATGCCACGCTCACCAGCGTGATGCCAGCGCATGTCGTCTACGCCAAAGTGGACAGCCGTCCAGCTGGCTTTTCTGCCAGATGGCTGCAAGATATTTTGCGAGGTCAATTGGGCTTTCAAGGTGCGGTCTTCAGCGACGACTTGAGCATGGCTGGCGCGCGTCAGATTGATGGGCAGCAAGTTGACGCTACCGCCGCAGCTGTGGCGGCGCTCAACGCAGGGTGTGATCTGGTGATGCTGTGCAACCAATGCGAAGTCGACAATGGGCAACCCATTGACGACTTGCTGGCAGGACTGACCCAAGCTGTGCTGAAACACCAATGGCTTGCCAATGAGACCAGTGAACAGCGTCGCTTAAAGTTGCTGCCACTGGGCAAGGCGATGTTGTGGGATGAGCTCATGACCGATAACAATTACATGCATGCCATGGGCTTGTTGCCATAAGCTGTACCAAGCCTGACCGATATGTTTTCTAAAAAGAACGGCTGGTGGGCTGTACGTTGGCATTTGAAAGACGCGGTTACAACTCTTCCACACGCCTAGCTGGAAAAGTCTCCCAGCCTTGGCAACCAGGGCACTGCCAAAAATACGTTTTGGCCTCAAAACCGCAAGCTGCACAGCGGTAACGGGTGAGTGGCGCAGCTGCCTTTGTAATCGCCGAAGTCATGGCTTTGGTTAGTGCTTCAGTCGTCTCTGTGTGGGTCCTGTTGTTGTCTGCTAAGACATAGGCCACTGCGGCCAATGAGGCCTGTCTGCTCAAGTGTGACTCAAAGAGGGCTGTTGTCGCTTGGGGTTGCAACGCGGACATGGCCTGTGTCACGTCTATGCTCGGCGCCACATTGTCTGCAAACTGCAGCAACGCCAAGACCCTGTCCTGTGCCTGGCACTTGTTGGCCAACTGTACAAGCTGGGTGCACAACAACGGCACGATGTGAGGTGTTGCGTTGGCTAAATTAAGCAACAAGGTCAGCGCTTTGTCGTCATCACCAGCAGCTGCATACACGTTGGCAAGCGCGATACTGGGCCTAGCCGCCTGAGGCGACAGGGCCTTGGCAATCTCTAAATGCTGTTTCGCTTGATCGGGTTGGCTGGTGTGTAGAGCCTGCGCTGCTAGCTCGCAGTGGTAGTGAGCGCTGCGACTTTGAAAGCTGCCGCGGTTGCCGCCTTCTAGCTTGCTGGCGGTGTCAATGGCTTGCACCCAATCGCGGCTGCGTTCAAATATAGTCAGCAGCGCCAATTGAGCCTCTGTTGCGTAAGGCGTGCCGTCCAGTTTACGCAGCGCACTCTCGGCCCTATCTAGTAAGCCAGCCTTTAAAAAGTCCATGGCCAAACCATGTTGTGCGCGTTGACGGTCGGCTTGACTGAGATCACTGCGTGCCAACAAATGCTCATGCACACGAACGGCGCGGTCGTAATCGCCACGTCTGCGAAACAGGTTGCCCAGCGCGAAGTGCAGCTCGCTGGTTTCAGGGTCGTGTTGAACGGCTTCTATAAATGCATCAATGGCTTGGTCTTGCTGCTCGTTCAGTAGAAAGTTGAGCCCTCGAAAATAGGCTTTTGGGGCCTGCTGCTCAGACCTGCGCCATTGCCTCACATCCAAACGGGATGCCAGCCAGCCACAGGTGAATGTGAGCGGCAAAGCCCACAGCAGTGTGGTGGCATCAAACGCCCAGTTCATCGCTGTTGCTGCCCCGTAGTGCGTTGTTTGGCTTGGTTAAGGCGTTGCTGTTGCTGGTGTTGGTGTTGCTGGTGTTGGTGTTGGTGTTGCCGGAGGGGGCAGTAGATTGGCCCTGCGATGTGGTGTGAAGCTTGAGTTGCTGCTTGGCCAGTTTGCGCGCACGGAGCCACGGCGGCAGCATCGCCAGCACACCAAACAGTGTTCCCAGTACAAAAGCACCTGCGATGGCCCACACCAGAGGTGTTTGTAAAGTCGAACCCGGGAGCAGGAACACATTGACCACGTGTTGGTTGTTAAGGGCAAAAGCCAACACAACTAAAAACACAGCAATACGGACAAACCAAAAAATCATTCTCATATGAGCTTTCACTAAAAGGGGTGTGCTGTGGCGATGTCATATTAGCAAACATCCCTAAATACTTTAGTGTTCTATTCTAGGTCTGTGTGGCCCCAACGCACGTGTATTGGGTGGGATGTTTTAAAGCGTGTCTTGAGCGGGTATATCGACAGCCACGCGCAAGCCTTTGCCTGGTTTGAAATGTGGGACGCGTTTTTCGGGAATATCAACACGCTCACCTGAGCGTGGATTGCGTCCAATGCGAGCCGGTCTGTGGTTGACAGTAAAGCTGCCAAAACCACGTATTTCAATGCGGTGGCCTTTCACCATGGCTTCGCCCATGGCATCTAGCATGGTGCGTACGGCCTGTTCGGCATCACGATGAGCCAGCTGGCTGAAACGTTCAGCCAGTGCATCAACCAAATCGCTGCGTGTCATAAAGGGTTGCTCTGATCTTATATTTTTTATGGGGGCTTGAAACAACAAGGAGACAAAAAAGCCCGCGAGGTTGGCGCTGGTGCGTCAGACTTCGCGGGCTTCGTAGCTCAGTTGCTGACGCGATTAGCTGTTGTCGCCACCGTCCAACTTGGCGCGCAACAAAGCGCCCAAACTGGTGGTGCCTGCACCAGCAGAAGACTGCTGTGTCAGGGTGCTCATGGCTTCTTGCTGGTCAGCTTGGTCTTTGGCGCGAATCGACAACTGGATGTTGCGGGTCTTGCGATCCACGTTCACCACCACAGCCGTGATTTCGTCACCTTCTTTGAGCATGGTGCGCGCATCTTCAACGCGTTCAGCGCTGATTTCGCTGGCGCGCAAGTAGCCCACCAAGTCGTCACCCAAGTCAATCTCTGCGCCTTTGGCGTCAACCGTCTTGACCTTACCGGTAACGATTTGACCCTTGTCGTTCACAGATGTGAAGGTTGTGAAACTGTCGTCGTCGAGTTGCTTGATGCCTAAGCTGATACGCTCGCGCTCAACATCAATGGCCAACACGACGGCTTCAACTTCTTGACCCTTCTTGAAGTTGCGAACAGCAGCTTCGCCTGGCTCTGTCCATGACAGGTCAGACAGGTGAACCAAACCGTCGATGCCTGAGGCCAAGCCCAAGAACACACCGAAGTCGGTGATGGACTTGATCGGGCCTTTAACGCGGTCACCGCGCTTCACGGTGGTGGCGAAATCTTCCCACGGGTTGGCACGGCATTGCTTCATACCCAAGCTGATGCGGCGCTTGTCTTCATCGATGTCAAGCACCATGACTTCGACTTCGTCACCCAAGGCAACAATCTTGGATGGGGCAACGTTTTTGTTGGTCCAATCCATTTCGGACACGTGCACCAAACCTTCGATGCCTGGCTCGAGTTCCACAAACGCGCCGTAATCGGCAATGTTGGTAACCTTGCCAAACAAGCGGGTGCTTTGTGGGTAGCGGCGAGCAACGCCCATCCATGGGTCATCACCCATTTGCTTCAAGCCCAATGAAACGCGGTGCTTTTCAGCATCGAACTTCAACACTTTTGCAGAAATTTCTTGTCCAGCTTGCACCACTTCGCTTGGGTGACGCACACGACGCCATGCCATATCGGTGATGTGCAGCAAACCGTCGATGCCGCCCAAGTCCACGAACGCGCCGTATTCGGTGATGTTTTTAACAACACCGGTAACGATAACGCCTTCTTTCAAGGTTTCCATCAGCTTGGCGCGCTCTTCGCCCATGCTGACCTCGACCACAGCGCGACGCGACAACACAACGTTGTTGCGCTTGCGGTCAAGCTTGATGACCTTGAATTCCATGGTCTTGTTTTCGTAAGGCGTGAGGTCTTTGGTGGGACGCATGTCGACCAAAGAACCTGGCAAAAAGGCGCGGATGCCGTTGACCAACACGGTCAGGCCGCCTTTGACTTTGCCAGTGGTGGTGCCGGTGACAAATTCGCCAGACTCCAACGCTTTTTCCAAAGACATCCATGAGGCCAAACGCTTGGCCTTGTCACGTGACAACAGTGTGTCGCCGTAGCCGTTTTCAACAGCATCGATAGCTACAGAGACAAAATCACCGACTTGAACTTCAAGTTCGCCCAAGTCATTTTTAAATTCTTCTAGGGGCACGTATGCCTCAGACTTCAAGCCAGCATTCACAACCACGTGGTTGTGATCAATGCGTACGACTTCGGCAGAGATCACCTCGCCAACGCGCATTTCAGCACGTTGCAATGACTCTTCAAATAGGGCGGCAAAAGATTCAGACATTAAGTTTCCTAAACTGCATCAGCACAGCAATGATGGGCACGCAAACGTGCATCAGTGGTGAAAAATGACAGCGTTTTATTGCAGCAAAGCTGCGGGGTTAAGTTAAGTATCCCGCTTCGAGGTGCGCCACAGTGGGCACAGATCGCACGATTTGGGGCTTGAAAAAAGCATTGCTTGTGGTGGTAACACCACTTACGACGCTTGCTTGCCTTGCCACCATGCCAGCACTTGTAGAACCGATTGCTCGATAGTCACACCAGTGTTGTCCAGCAGCAGGGCATCTTCGGCAGGTTTCAAAGGCGCATGCGCACGGTTCATATCGCGCGCATCACGTTCTTTTAAATCTGCCAAAAGGATGTCGATATTAGCAGAATTTCCTTTAGAAATCAATTGTTTGTAACGGCGTTGGGCCCTTTGTTCGGCGCTTGCAGTTAAAAACACCTTCAATGGCGCATCTGGAAAAATAACTGTGCCCATGTCGCGCCCATCGGCTACCAAACCAGGGGCCTTGGCAAAGCCTTGTTGTAGGGCCGTGAGCGCGTCTCGCACTGGCTGTAATGCCGATACGCGCGAAGCAGTCATTCCAGCGGCTTCTGTGCGGATGGCGGCACTCACATCAGCGCCGTCAAGGTAAACAGCGTGTGCATCAAACCGCACCTGCATGGCCGCTGCCAGCGTGCCAACGGCTTGGGCATGCGCAGGCTGCGCCAATGCTTCTGCGCTGGTTGACAGATGGGCTAGGTCTGCCGCCACGCCTACCAAGCGGTACAGCGCGCCCGAGTCTAGCCATGCATAGCCCAAGGCTTGTGCCACCAATTGCGACAGCGTGCCCTTGCCGGAAGCGGTGGGGCCGTCGATGCAAATAACCGGCACCCGCCCAGCCACTGGGGTGCTCAAGGCAAACATGGCCTCAAAGTAATCGGGAAAGGTTTTAGCCACACAGTGTGGCTCGTTGATGCGCGTGGACAATTGCTTGGGGTTGAACGCCGCCAGCGACAAGCACATGGCCATTCGGTGGTCGTCATACGTCGCAATGGGCGCAGTGGTCCAGGCATCCGTGGAGGCCGGTGGCGTGATGCTGATGTAGTCATCGCCCTCGTCAACAGTTGCACCCAGTTTACGCAGCTCGGCAGACATGGCATGCAGGCGGTCGGTTTCTTTGACTCGCCAACTCGCGATGTTGCGCAGTGTGGTCGTGCCGCGCGCGTACAAGGCCATGACGGCCAAGGTCATGGCCGCGTCGGGTATGTGGTTGCAATCAAGGTCTATGGCGATCAGTGGCCATGCGCCGCGTTGAATGTGTAGCCCGTTGGCGGTGCCGCTGACCTGTGCGCCCATGGCTTGCGCGGCCTCAACAAAGCGAATGTCACCTTGTATGGAGTCCAGTCCAACACCTTGAACTGTGATGCCTTGATCGCTGGGTGCAATGGCTCCCAAGGCAATGAAGTAGCTGGCCGATGATGCATCGGCTTCAACATATATGCTGCCGGGTGACTGGTAGCGTGCGCCCGCTTGAATGGTGAAACGTTGCCACCCATCGCGTTGCACGTTCACGCCAAAGCGCGCCAGCAACTGGACAGTAATGTCAATGTAGGGTTTGGAAATAAGCTCGCCCACCACCTCAAGCACGGTATCTTGCTCGGCCACCAGCGGCAATGCCATGAGCAGGGCCGTTAGAAATTGGCTGGACACATCGCCGCGTACCTGAATGGGTTTGGACAAGTCCAGGGTGTGTGGCGCACCGTCACCCAGCTGCAGTGGGGGAAAGCCCGGCTTGCCAAGGTCAGTGACCACACCGCCAATGGCGCGTAAAGCGTTCACCAAGTCACCAATGGGGCGCTCGTGCATGCGCGCCACGCCAGACAACTCAAAGCTGGCACCCTGCGTGGTGGCCAGCACCGTGAGTGCGGCGCACAGCGGTCGAATGGCGGTACCGGCATTGCCTAAAAACAGCTTGGCTTCTTTGGTGATGAGTTTGCCCGCCATGCCGCCAATGCGCACATGGTTGGTCGACACGTACTCAACGCTGCAGCCTAAAGTCTTTAAAGCCTCAAGCATGACGTGGGTGTCGTCTGAGGCCAGCAAGTCATAGATGTCGGTATGGCCTTGGCTCAAGGCGGCCAACAGCAACACGCGGTTAGAAATACTTTTTGAGCCCGGCAGTTGAACGGTACCGCCTGCGCTGGCCAGAGGGGGAAGGTCTAAAAAAGCGGTGTTGAACATGTTGTGGTGGTTGAAGATGCAAAAAAAGCAGCTGCACGCTCCCCAGACTACTAAATTGATTAGGAAACTTAAGGGTGCGCTTTAGTCAGGCCTGTTGGGTTGCCAGTTTGTCCGCCTGGCGCTGGCCTGAGCGATGTTGTCGTACAGCGCTTGGTGGTTGTGATCAGCTTGGTTGCCATCGCTTGCGTCGCTCACCTGGACTTGTACCAAGGATTTCAAATGCGCCAGCGCCATTTCAAATTGCGCCAACTGCGCCAACAATGGTTCACGGTTGGCAACAAAAATATCGCGCCACACATCTGGGCTGCTGGCGGCTATGCGCGTGAAGTCTCTAAAACCAGGGCCTGCCAAAGCGAGGGTTTGGTCGTCAGCCACACCATTCATATACGCAAACGCCAAGAGGTGCGGTAAATGGCTTACAGCTGCAAACACGCGGTCGTGCTCAGTCGCATCCATGGTGTGTACATGGGCGCCGCAGGCTGCCCACAACGCATCCGCTCGTTCGAGAGCCGCTGCGTGTGTGACCGCAGTGGGCGTCAGTATCACGCGGTGGTGCTTATACAGCGCGGCAGTTGCATGTGCCACGCCCGAGCACTCTTTGCCGGCTATCGGGTGGGCCGCTACAAAATTGGGCAAATGCTTGCCCAGTGTGTCCTGAGCCATGGCCACAACATCAGCCTTGGTAGAACCCACATCCATCACCAAAGCACCTTCTTGTAAGTGCGGTGCAATGTGTTGCAACGTGCTGTGTATGGCACCAACAGGCACACCCAGCAGAACCACATCGGCGCTGGCAACGCTGGCCGCCATGTCGGTGCTGGCGTGCTCAATCACGCCCATGGTCTTGGCAGTTTGCAAGCTGCTTAGCTGTCTCCCAACACCGGTGACGACCAAGTGTGGCATCACTGCTTTGAGTGCCAGTGCGAACGAGCCGCCTATCAGGCCACAGCCAATGACAGTCAGTGAGCGGATGTCCGCTTGCTTCATGACACAGGCCTCATGTATCGGCGCCAGGATAGGTGCCCAACACTTTGTAAAACGCGCACAAGGACTTCAAAGCCTCCAGGGCTTGCTGCATGCGCGGCTCTGAGGGGTGCCCCACCAAATCGATGAAGAAGGTGTATTCCCACTGGCCTTGGCGTGCAGGGCGCGACTCGAACCGTGTCATGGAGACACCGTGTTGCTTGAGCGGCACCAGCAGGTCATGCAGCGCGCCAGGGCGGTTGGTAACAGAGACCGCCAAGCTGGTGCAGTCGGTGCCAGAGGCAGCGGGGGCCTCTAAGGTTGTGGGCAAGCAAATAACGGCAAACCGTGTGCGGTTGTGCGCATCGTCTTGTATGGCGTGTGCCGCAATGTGCAAGCCGTATTGGCTGGCTGCGCGTTCGCTGGCAATGGCAGCCCAGTTTGGGTTGCCTGTGGCCAAGCGCGCGCCTTCTGCGTTGCTGGCAACAGCGCGACGTTCAACGTTGGGCAGGTGTTTGGTGAGCCAGTCTTGGCACTGCGCCAAGGCTTGCGGATGGGCCAGCACCACGTCTATGCCGTCTCTGTGGTTGTCGCTACGCAGCAAATGGTGTCTGACCAACAAGGAGGTTTCACCAATGATGTGCGCAGGCGAATGCAGCAGCAAGTCCAGTGAGCGGGTGACCACGCCTTCTGTGGAATTTTCAATAGGCACCACGCCAAAGTCTGCTGTGCCAGCGGCAGTGGCGCGAAACACCTCGTCTATGGAGGCGCAAGGTAATTCGTTGATGCTGGTGCCAAAAAATGACAAAGCGGCCTGTTGGCTGAAGGTGCCAACTGGTCCTAAAAATGCAATTCTTTGCGGCGCCTCTAGCGCGCGACAAGCCGACATGACTTCGCGCCAAATATGACCAATGCTTTCAGGCTTGATAAGGCCTGTATTGGTGTCTTGCAAATGTTTGATAACTTGCGCTTCGCGGTCAGGGCGAAACACGGCAGAGCCATCTAGCTTTTTGAGTTCACCCACTTCATGCGCACACTGCGCACGGGCATTGAGCAGGTCCAAAATTTGTTGGTCTAAGGCGTCAATGGATGCGCGCAATTGAGGCAAGGTTTTCATGTGCGTGTGTCAGGCGTGTTGTTGTTCGAACTGCTGCATAAACGCCACCAAGGCTTGAACGCCTGCTAACGGCATGGCGTTGTATATGCTGGCGCGCATGCCGCCAACCGACTTGTGGCCTTTAAGTTGCAATAAGCCAGCAGTTTTTGCTTGCGCTAAAAACGCATCGTTCAACGCCTCAGTGGCCAATTTGAATGGCACATTCATGCGCGAGCGCCAAGCCACATCAATGTCGTTGCTGTAAAAAGATGAGCCGTCAATGGCTTGGTACAGCGTGTTGGCTTTGACCAAGTTGTTGGCTTCAATGGCGGCCAATCCGCCTTGGCTCTTCAGCCACTCAAACACCAACCCCACGATGTAGATAGCGTTGGTCGGTGGGGTGTTGAACATGGAGTTGTTGGCCGCAATGGTCTTGTACTCGAATGCCGATGGACAAATCGCCATGGCCCGATCAGTGAGGTCTTGGCGCACAAAGGCCAATGTCACGCCAGCTGGGCCTAAGTTTTTTTGCGCGCCAGCAAATGCCAGGCCAATTTTGTGCCACTCGATGCTGCGTGACGCGATGTGGCTTGAGCAGTCAACCACCAGCGGTGCGTCAATACCCAATGCACTTAAGTCAGGTAGGGTTGAAAACTCAACGCCGTCAATGGTCTCGTTGCTGCACAGGTGCACGTAGTCAGTCTGCTGGCGCAGCTGCCAGTCTGTTGGGTCAGCAACAGTTTTGAACTGTGTTGACTTGCCGTTAAACGCGACATGGACATCGCCATAGCGTTGGGCCTCTACACTTGATTTGTGACTCCAGCTGCCTGAGACCACGAAGTCAGCTTTGGGTGCGCCGATCGCTTTTGGCTTGCCCAGTAAGTTCATGGGCGCGATGGCGTTGTGCGCCAAACCACCACCTTGCATGAACAAAATGTCAAAGTTGGCGGGTACGCCCAGCACCTCTCGTACATCGGCCAATGTGCGTTCTAAGATATCTCCAAATGCCGCACCGCGGTGGCTCATCTCCATGACGCCCATGCCTGTGCCGTGCCAATTGGCAACATCACTGCCAGCGCGCAACAGCACCTCTAAGGGCATAGTGGCTGGACCAGCTGAGAAATTGAAAGGGCGCTGGTTGCTCAAGGCGTGTTACTCCGCTGGGGTTTCGTCGCTGTCAGTGGCCTGGTCAGGCGCATCGGTGGTGCCATCCCCATCAACCTGTGTGTCAGTCGCAGTGCCTGTGTCTATGTCGCCATCGACACCCTCTTCGACGACAGCCTCTAGGTCGCGCTCGGCGATGCGTTGCATGCCAGACAGCTGGCTGCCCTCGTCTAGTGCAATCAAGGTGACGCCTTGTGTGGCCCTGCCCATTTCACGCACCTCGGCCACGCGCGTTCGCACCAACACGCCTGTGTCGGTGATGAGCATGATCTCGTCTTCGGTGTGCACCAGCGTTGCAGCAACCACTTTGCCGTTGCGCCCGCTTTGCTGAATAGCAATCATGCCTTTTGTGCCACGGCCATGGCGGGTGTATTCCTCAATGGGCGTGCGCTTGCCGTAGCCGTTTTCTGTGGCTGTAAGCACGCTGGTGGGGTAGGCACCGCCTTCGCTGTCAACTTGGGTCACGTCACTCGGTGAGACCAACATGGCGATGACATTTTGCGATTCCTCAAGGTTCATACCGCGCACACCGCGTGCGTTACGTCCCATTGGCCTGACATCGTTTTCATCAAAGCGCACGGCCTTGCCGCCGTCTGAGAACAGCATGACGTCGTGGTTGCCTTTGGTAAGGGCTGCGCCAATCAGGTAGTCGTTGTCGTCCAAGGCCACAGCAATAATGCCGGCCTTGCGCGGGTTAGAAAAGTCAGTGAGTGCGGTTTTTTTGACCGTGCCCATGCTGGTAGCCATGAATACAAAGTTGTTTTCAGGGAAGCTGCGGTTGTCACCGGTCAGCGGCAGCACCACGTTGATCTTCTCGCCTTCTTGCAGCGGGAACATGTTGACAATGGGGCGGCCACGTGAGTTGCGTGAGCCCGAAGGCACTTCCCAGACCTTGAGCCAGTAAACACGGCCGCGGTTGGAGAAGCACAGAATGTAGTCGTGGGTGTTGGCTATAAAGAGCTGGTCAATCCAGTCGTCCACTTTGGTGGCCGCCGCCATCTTGCCGCGCCCACCACGTTTTTGCGCGCGGTACTCAGACAGGGGCTGGCTCTTGATGTAGCCAGTGTGTGACAACGTGACCACCATGTTCTCTGGTGTGATCAGGTCTTCAGTGGCCAACTCTAGGGCGTTGTATTCAATCTCAGAGCGGCGTGCACCAATTTTGGTTTGGCCAAATTCGGTTTTGATGGCCGTGAGCTCTTCGCCCACAATGGTGCTGACACGGTTGGGCTTGGACAAGATATCCAATAAATCGTCAATTTCGGCAATAACGCCTTTGTACTCGCTGACAATTTTGTCTTGCTCCAGACCTGTCAAGCGCTGCAAGCGCATTTGCAAAATTTCTTGCGCTTGCGTTTCGGACAACCGGTACAGACCGTCAGCACCCATGCCAACGTTGCGGTCAACACCCTCAGGGCGGTAGTCGTCTGCATTCACGGTAACGCCGTCAGCGCGCGAACGCGTCAGCATCTCGCGCACCAGTTTGCTGTCCCATGAGCGAGTCAACAGCTCTGCTTTGGCCACAGGCGGTGTGGGCGCGTTGCGAATAATGGCAATAAATTCATCGATGTTGGCCAGTGCAACGGCCAAGCCTTCCAGCACGTGGCCACGTTCGCGCGCCTTGCGCAGTGTGAACACGGTGCGGCGCGTCACCACTTCGCGACGGTGCTGCAAAAAGATAACAATGAGGTCTTTGAGGTTGCACAGCTTAGGCTGGCCATTCACCAAAGCCACCATATTGATGCCGAAGGTGTCTTGCAGCTGTGTTTGCTTGTACAAGTTGTTGAGTACCACTTCGGGTACCTCGCCGCGCTTGAGCTCAATCACCACACGCATGCCAGACTTGTCTGACTCGTCTTGAATGTGGCTGATGCCTTCAATCTTCTTTTCTGTGACCAGCTCTGCGATGCGTTCGAGCAGGGTTTTTTTGTTGACCTGGTAGGGCAGCTCGTCAACAATGATGGACTCACGCTGGCCTTTGTCAATGTCTTCGAAGTGGCAGCGTGCACGCATGATCACCTTGCCGCGTCCAGTGCGGTAGCCTTCTTTAACGCCGCTGATGCCGTGAATAATGCCGGCTGTTGGAAAGTCGGGCGCTGGGATGATGTCTATCAAGTCTTCAACCGTCGCCTCTGGGTTGTGCAACATGTGCATACAAGCGTCAACGACTTCGTTTAAGTTGTGCGGCGGAATGTTGGTGGCCATTCCCACCGCAATACCAGCTGATCCGTTGACCAACAAGTTGGGCAAGCGTGAAGGCATGACCAAGGGTTCGCGCTCTGAGTTGTCGTAGTTGGGACCGAAGTCAACCGTGTCTTTGTCCAAGTCATCCAGCATTTCGTGGGCAATTTTTGCCAAACGAATTTCGGTGTACCGCATGGCAGCGGCGTTGTCACCATCAATGGAGCCGAAGTTGCCTTGGCCGTCGACCAGCATATGGCGCAGCGAGAAGTCTTGGGCCATACGCACAATGGTGTCGTAAACAGCGGTGTCGCCATGTGGGTGGTATTTGCCAATCACATCGCCCACGATACGAGCCGACTTCTTATAAGCGCGGTTCCAGTCGTTGTTCAATACATGCATGGCGTACAACACACGCCTATGGACAGGCTTTAGCCCATCGCGTGCATCAGGCAGGGCGCGACCTACAATGACGCTCATGGCGTAATCGAGGTAGCTGCGGCGCATCTCCTCTTCTAGGCTGATGTGCAATGTCTCTTTGGCGAACTGGGTCATGTGCTTATTTACTAACTGGTAAGAAAAAGAAAGCCACAGGCTAACCAGCCATTTTAAGCGGGTTATGGCCCGCCTTTCTAGATGCCCTTAACTGGCAACTAAAGCATTATTTCAATCCGAAAATGTCTGAGAACACGGCTTTAAAGATCAAGAAGCGCCGCAGTTGCATGGCTTGATTAATTTGTGTAATTAATTAGTTGTATTTTAGAGACGAGATTCTAAAAAATTGACCCAGTGTGGCATTTCTTATAGCAACTCGGCTGACCTAGCAGGGCAGTTGTGGCTAAAATGCTTACATCGTTTTAGTGGTTATCACTCGAAGCGTGTATACCTGTCGCGCAAGCATTGCGCATAAAGAGAGAAAGAGAAAACCATGATCAAAATGAATAAAGTTGTAATGCTTCTGGCAACAGCAGCATTGGCAACCGCAGCCAGCGCACAAGTGAACAACTGGGTCAGCGCTGACGGCACCGTTTGGAAAAACGGCACCAACGAATTTTGCTGGCGCAGCGCCAGCTGGACACCAGCTACTGCTGCTGTTGGCTGTGATGGCGCTATTGTTGCCGCCGCTGCACCAGCACCTGTTGCCAAGCCAGCACCAGCACCAGCACCAGCACCAGCACCTGCCGCTGTTGCACCAGCTGCAGCACCAGCCAAGGTAACGTATGCGGCCGATGCCTTCTTTGGTTTCGACAAAGCAGTTATCCTGCCTGCAGGCAAGGTCAAGTTGGATGACTTGATTGCCAAGGTCAAGGACATCAACTTGGAAGTTATTGTTGCTGTCGGTCACACCGACGCGACAGGCCCTGCTAGCTACAACCAAGCGTTGTCAGTTAAGCGCGCTGGCGCAGTGAAGGCTTACTTGGTCTCCAAAGGCATTGATGCAAACCGCATTTACTCTGAAGGCAAAGGCGAAACCAGCCCAGTTGCTGACAACAGCACACGTTCAGGTCGTTCTAAAAACCGCCGTGTTGAAATTGAAGTTGTTGGCGCACGCTAATTTCTTCAACAGTTAACCGACTGTACAGAGCCATAGCGGCTCTTTAAACTGCTACCGAAAACCGCTCTCTAAGTACTGATAAGTAGCTTGCAGAGCGGTTTTTTTATGGCCGCGTGATAATGCTGTCTATGACTTCAGACCACTCTACACATCCCAATATGCCCAGCAGTTCAGCCCAACCTACCAATGCCGATCCTGCCGAACTAGCCAAATTTTCTGCACTGGCGCACCGCTGGTGGGACACTGAAAGTGAGTTTCGCCCGTTGCATCAAATCAACCCGTTGCGCCTCAACTGGATGCTTGAACAAGTCAGCATTGCAGGCAAGCGTGTGCTCGATGTAGGATGCGGCGGCGGCATACTCACCGACGCCATGGGCCGAGCTGGTGCCAACGTGCTGGGCATTGATTTATCCTCAAAAGCATTGAGCGTGGCCAAGCTGCATGCGCTTGAGGCACAAACCCCCAATGTGGACTACCGTGAGGTGAGCGCAGAAGACTTGGCGGTTGAGCAGCCTGGTCAATTTGACGTGGTGACATGCATGGAAATGCTAGAGCACGTGCCAGTCCCAGCCTCGGTGGTGCAGGCCTGTGCCACGTTGGTCAAGCCCGGTGGTACGGTATTTTTCTCCACCATCAACCGCAACCCAAAAGCCTTTGTGTTTGCTATCGTAGGGGCAGAGTACATACTTCAACTGCTGCCAAAAGGCACGCATGAGTACGCAAAATTCATCAAACCCAGCGAATTAGCCAGTTACGCCAGAGCTGCAGGCCTAGATGTGCAAACATCCAAGGGTTTGGAGTACAACCCAATCACCAAACACTATTGGCTGAGTGCCAATACCAGCGTGAACTACATGCTGGCAACTACAAAATCAGGCCAGTAAACATGTTTACAAACATAGACGTGGTGTTGTTTGACCTGGACGGCACACTCATCGACAGCGCGCCAGACTTGGGTGCAGCCGTTGACCGCATGCGCGTTAAGCGCGGTATGACGTCATTGCCGTTGGATAACTACCGCCCAATGGCTGGTGCTGGTGCGCGCGGCATGCTGCAAATAGGCTTTGACATGACACCGGCACATACCGACTTTGCGGCGATGCGCGAAGAGTTCTTCCAAGAGTATGAGCGCGACTTAACAGCCAATACCGTGGTTTTTGACGAAGTAGCCGACATGTTGATAGCCATTGAGGCCTCAGGCATGAAATGGGGCGTGGTAACCAACAAGAGCGAGCGTTTTACATTGCCAATAGCCCGGCAGATGCCACTGTTGGCCAACGCGGCAACGGTTATCAGCGGTGACACGACTGCTCACGCCAAACCCCACCCTGCACCGTTGTTGGAGGCTGCCAAGCGCGTAGGTGTTCACCCTCAGCGCTGCGTGTATGTGGGCGACGACGAGCGCGACATTGTTGCGGGCCTGGCAGCGGGTATGCACACGGTAGCCGCTGTGTACGGCTACCTAGGCGCTAACAGCGACATTGCATCGTGGGGCGCGCATGCCAGCATCAGCAAACCCTCGCACTTACTTGGGTTGCTCAACCTGTAGGTTGCAGACCAAGGCCAATGTAGCTTAGACTAGTCAACTTGGGGCTGCACTGGTTTCGACGTGGGTTCGGACGCGTGGTGGGGCGTGCCGAGGTTCAGTCACCTCGCTAAACAACTGAAAAAAAACTAACTGCAAACGACGAACGTTTCGCACTCGCAGCGTAAGCTGTGAGACTTGTAACAGCATGCTGACGGGCTGGGCAAGGGGGTAGCAATACCTCCCGGCTACAAGGGAATTCACGTTGGCTGGCACTCGGCTGGGTTACTTAGCAGGGTGTGAGATTCAAGGTAACTGGCGGCTTTGATAGCGTGTCGCTGCGCGATCAAAGAAGTGAGATTCAAATCAGACGACTACGCACGTAGAACCATACGAAAAAGGCTCGCGGACGCGGGTTCAATTCCCGCCAGCTCCACCAATACCTTAAAAGCCAACCCTCACCGGTTGGCTTTTTTTTGCCTACTACCGCGTGTTTGCGCGGGTTCCAGCGGGTTCTTGCGGACTGCGGAGAGAGCCCTTTCTGCCACCACCCTGCACGTTTTACTCTCCGTTTGCGCATTCTCTCTTCGCGCCGCCCCACCCGTTGCAGGCCCAAGTCCGGAAGGCAGGCCCGTCACCCCTATATAAATCAATGACTTACGCGCGGACGAATCAATCGGTTTTTCTGTGGCATTGGTAGGCTGAGAGGATGGAGCGTACCCAGATCACGTTGGCAGCGAGTAAAAAAGAATATGAAACATCATCCAATCCGCCAGTCAATTGGTTTTGATCTGCCGCTGTAGCGGGTTGGCCTTGACGCCAGCTTTTGACCGTTTCTCGGGCATGGCGGCGATCATTTCGTCGTAGGCGTGTTTCTGAAACAGATAGGCAAGCTGGGTCTCCAAGTAACGTCGGCTGCGGTGTGGACGCCGTGGAAAGTAGTTATCCCAAACGGTCCACAGAATGGACTTTGGCAGGGTGCCCAGGGTGACGATTTTCATCAAGGCGATTCGATATGCTTCATCCATTGGCTCAGCTTTCCAAGAAGGGTTTGCGGACCTCCATGAACGCTCTTTTACGATCAAAAGCCAATTCATTTCAGGATCGAAAAGCTGGAAAATGCAGTTCTTGCAACGGCCCTAGCTTGACTAGGCTTGCAAACTGATGGTGCCTCAATGAGGCACTGGCCAGGCTGTCACTTGCGCGGCGTTTGATCTGGTATCTGCGAGACCCAGTCGGTTGTATGGGCTTGTATAAGATCACAGATTAGCTCAAACACCCCTTTGGCACTGATGCGTACAAGGAAGTCATTGGGCCCAACGACCACCCGCTCCACCAACAAACGTATCAGTTGCGCTTTCGTGGGCAACGAGAAGAGGTCGGATACCCTGGCCGTTTCGCGCAGCCGCTCAGTGATGAGTGCCTGATCGAACGTTGGATGATCTGTGAGCGATTTCGGTAATGCTGCTAGCCACTGCGAGGGATCCCGAAAATTTTCGTACAAATGTTCCATCACCTGCGCATGCAGGTGATAAGCGGAAAGGCGCGGCAGACCGGAGGCACCGGCACCCACCGAAATTTCTTTCTGGGGGATGTAATAGCCTAGTTGTCGCCCCCGTTGCTTTGATGAAAACCAGGGCGTCATGCTCCGACCATCTTCCCCAAACACCAGGCCCTTGAGTGGGAATTGCCACTCTGGGGATTTGCGATTGAGCACGCCGGTTCGGCGGGCCCGCGAGGCCATCAACTCATGAACTTCGTCCCACAGGGCTTGCTCAATGAGCGGTTTGTGACTGCTGGCGTGCCAAGCATCGTCATAGAACAACTCGCCCAGGTACATCCGGTTGTTGAGCAATTTATAAAGCACGTTTTTGTCAAAGGTGCGCCCACCGCGCAGCAGACCAGCTTTGGTGTTCCACGCTTTGGTTTTGACGCCTTGTTCACTGAGCTCCTGAATCAGCGCAGTCACTGATGGCTGCAGCAAAAACCGCTCAAAAATGTTCCGCACTGTCTTTGCTTCAGCAGGCTCCTCCACCAAGCGTTGCTGTGCCAGGCCATAGCCCAGCGGCGGAGCACCGCCTTGCCACACCCCTTGACGGCGCGACGCAGCACGTTTTTCCCTGCCACGCTCCCCCGCGATCTCTCGCTCGAACTGTGCAAATGAAGTCAGCAGGTTCAGCGTCAAGCGCCCCTGCGGGCCTGAGGTGTCAATCGACTGCGTCACCGACACCAGTGCGACACCGTGCCGCTCAAAGTCTTGCATCAGCGCATTGAAATCTCCCATGTGGCGAGAGAGTCTGTCCAAGCGATGCACCACCACGATGTCCACCAACCCGTCGGCCATATCCGATAACAACTCCTGCAAACCAGGCCTGCGGATATTGCTGCCCGAATAACCTCGGTCTTCGTAAATTCGGTCCGTGGGGACCCAGTGCTTGCCGAACTGACTTGCAATGAGTTCATGGCAGGCCATGAACTGCGCCTGAACCGAGCTCAGCTTGTCGTCCTCCGCGTTATCCATCGACACGCGGGTGTAGACCGCGCAGCGCTGGGGTGGCGGTGGTGTTGAATCTGATGAGTGGGTTGGACGTTCGCTCATGACCTCAATCATCTCAGGATCGCAAGGTGGTGGAACAAGTCAGCCTGTTGCTTGTGTGCTGCCTGTGTTGATCCGTGGGATAAAAGTGTCTACAATGTAGATACGTTTTTAGGAGAATTTTTATGGAAGCCGTCATCCGCAAATGGGGCAATAGTCCAGCTTTGCGCCTGCCCAGCGCAGCATTAAAAGCAGCTGGTTACGCTCTCGAGCAAAAAGTAGAGCTGGTCGTTTCACGCGGGCGCATTGTGATCCAGCCCTCAGAAAATGTGACTTATGGCTTGGACGACCTGCTGGCGGGCATCACAGCGGATAACGCGCACAGCGAATTCAGCTTTGGCAAGCCGGTCGGCAAAGAGACGTTGTGATGGCCACACGTGGCTATGTTCCCGACGCCAGTGACGTGGTCTGGCTAGAGTTTGATCCCCAAGCCGGCCATGAGCAAGCAGGCCATCGCCCCGCGTTGGTGATCAGTCCAGCCAGTTACAACGGTAAAACTGGCCTGATGGTTTGCTGTCCCATGACCACCAAAATAAAAGGTCACCCGTTTGAAGTAGTGACCCAAGTCGACGGTGTTGACTCCGCTGTGTTGTCAGATCAAGTCAAATCCTTGGATTGGAAAGTGCGTAAGGCCAAGAAAAAGGCCGTCGTACCGGCGGACGTGATGTTGCACGTCAGGGCCAAGATGAAAGCCCTGCTCATGATTTCCTGAGAGCTGCAGCTTTGACAATAAAACTCGATGACACCGTGGCGGCCTTGTCTGCAGTACTTGACGTTGCGCCAAACGCCATTTAAAGCTCGGAATAGTGGCGGCATTCATATTCCTTCCTGCCACCAATACCTTAAAAGCCAACCTTAACCGGTTGGCTTTTTTTTGCCCATTACCGCGTGTTCACGCGGGTTCCAGCGGGTTCTTGCGGACTGCGGAGAGAGCCATTTCTGCCAGCACCCTGCACGTTTTACTCTCCGTTTGCGCATTCTCTCTCTGACCCTCCTCACCCGTTGTAGGCCGAAGTCCGGAAGGCACGCCCGTCACCCCTATATAAATCAATGACTTACGCGCGGACGAATCAATCGGTTTTTCTGCGGCATTGGTAGGCTGATGACATAGCAAGTACTCCCAATCAGTCATTGCAGACATTACGATGATGAGCTGTGAGCGATCCGGTGCGGGCCTTCAGTGAGTACTAATTTATGGCCTGTTTGCAGCGGTTGCGGACATCGGCTAATAGCGGAGGCGGCCACTTCCGGCCCAACGAAGGTCATTCAGGTCTCTTCTACCATCCCACTCTTGTGGAGTGCAGTTCGTAGCACATCAGGTTTAACATGCCGAACTAATGCTTTACGCAAGTAGCTGGGGTCGTGGGCATGGCGAACATCAAGGACCAATTCGACAAAGCAAACTCACTTAGCATTAGAAGCGCCCCGAGCGGTGCTATTTGAATGTTCAGAGTAAACCAATGGCGAAGACAGGGAAATCACATAAGAAGCAGCACTTCGTACCTCAGTGCTATACGAAGGCCTGGCATG
>Ga0105052_10002991_pt1 | contig 20036 bp, 8 predicted proteins | sample FRY03_FD_78094 | JGI IMG/M metagenome (GOLD analysis project Ga0105052, IMG submission 78094) | Freshwater microbial communities from Lake Fryxell liftoff mats and glacier meltwater in Antarctica - FRY-03 | ecosystem: Environmental > Aquatic > Freshwater > Ice > Glacier meltwater ... | reverse complement strand
ATTTCGGCGAACGGTACTGGCGATGTCTTGCTGGAAGCGAGGGGCGCGGCGAGTGACGTGATCGTGAACGCTGACGTGGTGAGTGGCATGGGGCACATCACTCTCGACGCGGGCGACGACATTGACCTGAACGCGCGGCTCATAACGGGCGGCCCGGGGACGGTGTATCTGGTGGCGGCGAATGGCACGTCGGGAGATGCGACCGGTCCGGAAGTGGACGGCATCAACCTCGACGGCAGCATCACGACTGTCAACGGGGACGTGCTGGCGGAATCGTCGCAGGACATTCGGCAGACTGCGCTAGTCACCAGCATCAGCGGAAACATCGGCCTGGTCGCGGCCCATGACATCACGCAGACGGCGACGGGCGACATCACGACGACGACCAGCGACGTATTCTTCGATGCGGGCCGCGACTGGACGATGAACGGGACGACGGTGATCACGGTCGGTGGCCAGGACGTGCTCGGTCGGGCCGGCGGGAACATCACGCTGGGCGTTCTGAGTCTGACGAACACGACGGCGAACCGCGTAGCGCTCCACGCGCTGAATGGCCGGATCACAGACGCCAACGCCGGGAGCGTGAACATCCAGGAAACGGTGTCCGCGGCGACCACGTCCGTGAGTTTGCGGGCGAGGACGATCATCGGTGGAGCGGGCGGCACGCAATCAGCCACGAACACGCAGGCTCTGGATCTGAATGTCGATACGGTCGCGGTGATGTCGGCCACAGGCATTTATCTAAAGGAAATTGCGACAGGCGGTGCGATTCAGGTAGGCATGGCGGCCGCGGTGACCGTGAATCTTGCCAGTGTGGTTCGGTCCGACTTCGACAGCGGCACGACGAGTGTCACCCAGAGTCGCAGCCTCGCGTCGCTTGAAGATCTCACGACAACGAGCGACGGTCCGATCAAACTGGTGGCCGAAGCTGGCACGATCACGCTCAACGGCGGCGCGGACACGGCGGGGATCTCGACGAACGGCACAGGCGCGGTGCTGCTGGAATCGCGGGGCAGGTCGAGTGACGTAATAGTGAACGCGACGATTCAGTCGGGAACGGGACACGTAACGCTCGACGGCGGACGGCATGTGGATGTGAACGCGGCGGTCACGACGGGCGGTGGCGGGACGCTGTATATAGTGTCGGGCCAGAACACGGACTTCGACGCGGTGCTGACGACGGCCAGTGGCGACGTGCTGATCGAAGCAGGCAACGATTTGTCACAAATGGCGGTGGTCACGAGCGCCAGTGGTGACATCGGGCTGATCGCGGGCGGTACCATCACGCAGTCGGCCACCGGCGACATCACGACGACCGGCGACGTATTCGTCGATGCAGGCCGCGACTGGACGATGAATGGAACGACGGTGATCACAGCTGGCGGTCAGGACGTGCTCGGTCGGGCCGGTGGGAACATCAGGCTGGGTGTTCTGAGTCTGACGAACACGACGGCAAACCGCGTGGCGCTGGAAGCGGTGAACGGCAGCATCACCGACGCGAATCTTGCCGGCGTGAACATCCAGGAAACGGTATCCGGGGCGATAACGTCTGTTTCGCTGCGGGCCGGGACGATCATCGGCAGCGCGGGCGGGACGACCTCGGCCACAAACACTCAGGCGCTGGATCTGATCGTCGATACGGTGGCGGCCCTGTCCGGCACGATCGCGATCCCGACGGCAAGCGAAATTTATCTGCGGGAACTGGCGACTGGCGGCCCGATCGAAGTCAACACCGCGGCGGCGGTGACGGTGACGATTGCCGACGTGGTGCGGGCGGACTTCGACAGCATGACCACCGGCGTCCCGGAGACCCGGACACTGGCGTCTCTGGAAGACCTGATGACCTCGGCGAACGGCCCGATCAAACTGGTGGCCGAAGCGGGGACTATCACGCTCAATGGCGGCACAGACACAGCGGGGATTTCGGCGAACGGCACCGGTGATGTATTGCTGGAAGCGCGGGGCGGCGCGAGCAACGTGATCGTGAACGCGAACGTGGTAAGCGGTGGTGGTGATATCGTTGTGCTGGCGGAGCGTGACTTGATCGTTCGGCGGGATATTTTGTCAGTAAACGGTATCGAGGATCACACCTCGGCAACCGGTGAATCGATTCTCCTTGAGTCGCTGAATGGGAATGTGACGATCGACGCAACCGCCGGACCGATTCGCATCTCGACCGATGAGAATCCCGGGCGATCGAACGCAGTGACAGGAGACCAGGTGTCAGTTGTTGCGGACAGCAACAACTCTGTTCAAAATGACGAAGTGAAATTCATCGGGGACGTGACTCTAAGTACTGATGGTGGTGTGGCCACGAATTTTGCGCCGCGGCCTGCGGTTGGTCAGCTTTCAACAGCGTTCTTTGTTTATAGCGGTAAGCCGCTTCCGCTGGCTGTGGATGCCGTTCCGACGACCTTCAATGGAATCAATGCTTACCTCTATGGCTTCAATGTGCTGATTGGTGTGGCTGGTGAGGAGAATCTTACCGTGGATGTCGACTGGCAGGATCCAGTGAATGAACCCGGTGTGATTTCCAACGCGCCGGTGCAGTCCGCTGCCGGCGCGACTGGGATTGACAACGCAGTTTCTTCAGAACGTATCCAGCAGTTCCTGGTAGCAGGCGGCGGCCAGTTGAACACTGTTGGCCACGTTTACACAGCCCTCGATTTCACGGTGTTTCAGTCGGTTCAGAATCGCACAACTATCATTGTGGATTTTTCGGTCTCGCATCATTCTTCACTGAATGTCACCGGCAGTGTCATCGAGCAGTTTGGAGCAACTCAGGTCGTACCAGGTCGTGATATCACGTCGACCGACAACGTACTCACAGGTAACAATCAGTTTGAAGGCGGCATCGCCTCCTTCAGAATTCCGACGGTCACGACAGCCCCGCTGGCTTTCTTTTACACTGAACCCGGCTTTGCGACTGACAGGCCGACCATTACCGCAGCCTTTGAAAGTAACGCAGGAACTTCACAGCAGGTTGTTACTGATTTCGGCAGTGGTGCGGCAGGGAGCAGCGCGTCTTCAACGGACGTCTATTTTCAGATTCGACGACAGTACGAAAGTGACCGACCGGCTGAGACTGTAGTCGAGCGAATTTCCGACAGTCAGTTGATTTCTTCCCGCGAAGCATTCGAAAAGTATGTGCGGCAAACCCCGGAACTTCAGGACGGGGCAGGTTATGAGATCTGGCTGATCTCCGAAACCGGGGGACAGAAGGTCGAGCGACCAATCGTGGAGTTTGAAATCACGGGTGGACAGCCGGGGCCAGCGAATGAAACATTGCCGGACTCGTCTGAACCGCCTCGATTAGAGGATCTGAAATTCGAACAACCTGTCGAAGACAATAACGCTGCCGTTGAGGAACCTCCGCAGGCCCTGATCCTGCCAAAGAGTGACGCTGTGATTGGTTCCACTTCTCCTTCCGATATTTCACCGGCTGACGTTTACATCCGGCGGCGGAAGATAATATTGTCGAGACCACTGAGAGGGAGACCTCGCGGTCCCTGAACGATGTCGCGGTCGCGGTGTCACAGTTGGCCGCACCGACCGGGACAATCATGAGTGTGGCGGTCAGTCGATTTCGCAGTCAAGTGCGTGAGTCTGGCGCGGACGACAGGAAGCTGACTCGCGCGGCGCGATTTGTTCGTCGGCACTCGTAGAAATCTGCTGTGGGCGACTTTTCGATTTTCACGGAAAATTGGTTACTGGCTGATCGTTGAAGGTTACTCTAATGACTGACAAGTCGAATTCTGCCGAATCGTCGCCAAATGACGATGATACGAAGCTGTCCAGTACCTGGGTGTCTGGTGAATCAAACGAAGCAGATCAGGCAGACGTTGACACCTCAGCCACAGTATTACCCGCATCTCAGGAAAATGCTGAACCTCCAGATTCTGATGATTCCGATATCGCGATCGATGTTAGCGCGACCTTTATTCCAAACAAGCAGACGGAAGACGATGACGGTCCGCAGTCGGATAAAACGTTTGACGCGGATGTGACATTTATTGGCGAATCAACCGGTGCGGATGAAGCCGATTCCCCAAGGGAAAAAACAGCGAATGCGGGGAGGGCCGTTCATGCCGACGCCACCTATGTTCCGGCCGGCGACGATGCGGTTGTCAATGAACCGGACGACGATTTCACTGAGAGCGCTGCGGCTGATCAGGAAGGCGCAGCGTCGGGCAGCGGGAAGTCGTCATCCGCTGATGGCTCTTCTTCCGGAACAAAGTTCGACGAACAGAGTTCTGGTATGGATGCTACGATTGTAGGGGAATCCGGAAATCCACAAGCGAATGCAAACAGGAACCTGACGTCTGCAGATCCTCTGACTCCGCAAAAGACGCGGCCGACCGGCGGGAGCCGCTCAGGAAGCGGATCATCGCAGTCCGGAGCAGGCAGCCGCGTCACATCTCAAATATGGAAGACGAACGACCACTCTGATCTCGATCAGCTCATCTCGATGCGGATCCGTCCGGTCTCGGGGATGGGGCAAACTGAGGCGGCGGAATATTCGGACTTTGAGGTCATCGAAAAGCTGGCTGAAGGTGGAATGGGAATTGTCTACGTCGCCAGGCAGAAATCGCTTAATCGACAGCTGGCGATTAAGACCCTGAAGGGCGCTGGAACTCTAATTTCCGGAACCGTAGGAAGATCGAAGTCTGCCAGAGCCATGTCGCGTTCTGATCGACAGAAGCGGGAGATGTTTCTCTCGGAAGCACTTGTCACCGCCAACCTCGTCCATCCTAACATTATCCCAATTCACGAGCTGGCTGAGACTGAAGATGGGATGCCGTATTATGTGATGAAGCAGGTCCACGGCACTCCGTGGAACAAGCTGATTAAGGAGATGTCGCTGGAAGAAAATCTCAGCGTGCTTCACAAAGCCTGCGATGCGATCGCGTTTGCCCATCATCACGGGGTGATCAATCGGGATCTGAAACCCGAAAATATCATGCTCGGGGAATTCGGCGAAGTGCTGGTGCTGGACTGGGGTCTCGCCGTTCCGGCACCGCATGCAGCGGAGAAGAACTTTCGCTCACCGGTGGCTTCGTTTGGAGCCGGAACGCCGGCTTACATGTCACCGGAATTGTGGGCCGGCCCGCCTGAGGCGATCGGTGAATGCAGTGACATTTATCTCCTGGGTGCGATCCTGTTCGAGGTTGTCACCGGTGAGCCGCCTCACGAATTTCCCAGAGTTCAGGGTAAGGATCGAAGTGATCTCTGGAAGACGATCGACAAAGTGCTGCGTGAAAACAGGATTCGATCCACAGAGATCACTGGCGAACTGATCGACGTTGCTCTCAAGGCAATGCGAACTGATCCAGACGATCGATATGGCAGCGTTCAGGAATTTCAGTTCTGCGTTCGCAACTATCAACGCCATGAAGAAAGCCGCCGACTGAGCGCGCGAGCGATTGAACTCGTTCAGACTAAGACATTCAAGCCCCGCGACTACCACACTTACCAGACGGCATCCGCTCTGTTCGAAGAAGCCCTGCGCACATGGCAGCAAAACCCGGTTGCCCGCACAGAGCTGCGGACGACACGACTTCATTACGCACAACTGGCCGAATCTCGGGGCGACTACGCACTCGGGCTGCAAGTGGCCTCTCAGGAGAGCGATGATGAATTCGTGATGTTGTCAAAGCGACTTTCGCGGGCCAGACAGATTCGTTCCGGCGCGAAGTGGGCAGCCGTCACGGCAATGCTTTGCGTTGTAGCTCTTGGCGCGAAATCGATTTACGACAACGGAATCATCACCAACCTGGGCAAAGAAGTTGCCGTTCGACAGGCCGAGGCTATTGAGGCAATCGCGGCCGCAGATTCCGCAAATGAAGAGGCCGATATCGCCCAGGAGAAAGCGGATTCGGCAAGGCAGGCATCTGCGATTGCACAGGCCGCCGCTGATAAGTCCAAAGCGGAAGCAATAACAGCCAGCGAAGCAGCCACGGAGGCTACTGAACTGGCGGCAATTGCGAAAGCCAACGCGGATCTGGCGATTGCGGAGCAGAAAAAGGCCGAAACCGCCGCCAGAGTGGCTCAGGTTGAAATTCAGAGTCAGTCTATTCGCGGCCTGACGTTGAACCAGAATTACTCGGATGCGTTAAGGGAAATCAACGAACTGCTTTCCGGGGAACTACTGCCGGAACTACCCGAAGACATCCGCAATACGCGGACTGCGGAGCTGGAAGCGCAGCGAGGGCAACTGTTGAAACGGACCCGACAGTCACGCGATCCCATTCAGGCGCAGGCTGTTAGCCCGAACGGAGCGATGATTGCGTTCGGCGATTCAGCCGGGACAGTGACATTGATGCAGAATCCGGGACCATCACTGTTCTGGGACAAGGGCCAGCCGAGAGATCAGAAGTTCGATCACGAAATTACCGCTCTGCGGTTTATCGATGATGAGCGGCTGGCGATCGCGTCCGGATCGGAGTTGTTTCTTTGGGTCCTGGCGGCCGAGATGCCCGAGCCTCTGGAAGGCCACGAGCACGCCATTCAGGCGTTTGACGCGAACAATGATTTCCTGCTGAGTGCGGACGAGTCCGGAAAGATTGTGATTCGCGATCAACAAACCGGCCTGCAGGTTTCTGAACTCAGGCTCAGGACTCAGCTGCGCGACGTTGCGTTCATCCCCGGAACGAATGATTTCATTTGCGCCGGATCGCGGGGTGGTGAATCGACGGACATCCTCGCATATCGTCTTCTCAACGCTAAACCAACCGCCCGGCCAGAGCGTCGTGGTCAGCTGCGGATGAATCGCCAGCAGAACGATCCGCCGCGAAGAATCTCAATATCCCCGGATGGATTGCTGCTGGTGATCAGCAATAGCGACAACGGAAACCTCATCGTACTCAAGTCCGAAGTTCCGCTGGAGGGCGATGAAAATCAATTTCCGTACGAACATCCCGCTGACCTTGAATCCAAAGGCGACACAACGTGGCTGGTTGAAGAACACGAGCGGCCGGTTAATGATATTCAGTGGTCTCAGAACGGAATGAAGTGCCTGACAGCTTCTGATGATCGAACCATCGGGGTCTGGTCACGTTTGCAAAGCGGTGACGCGATTCTGGTTTTGGACAAGAGGCTGCGTGGTCATGGCGCTCGTGTGACGCGGGCCAATTTTCTGGACGTGACCGCCAATCGAGTCGTCTCCAGCAGCGCTGATGAACTGAACCGGCTGTGGAATCTCGAAACGCTCGACGAAGATGAGCGGCAGATCAAGGATGCGTTTCATCTGACGCAGATTTCGCAGCGACCAACCAGGTCTCGCATCGCAGCTGCAGGGATTTCCAGGAGCTATCTGCTGACGGCGTTCAGGCCGGATACAGACAGTGCCACGGACGAGCCTCGGCCAGAGCTGAATGATTCCACGGAAAAGCGAATTGTCCGTCGCGCGGTCCGAACTGCGGCCTCTCCCTGGCTTCGCCGACCCTCCCAAAGGGAGAATGAATCAGGCGGTTTCACCATCCCCCTGGGAAGTGGAAGCGAATGCGAGGGGCGGGTTGTCAACAGCGCCGATGTTTGGAATTGCGGCGGCCACATTGCATGCCTCCTGGAGAATAAACAGGTCGATTCAAAAGACGGGAACGAAAAAGACGGGGATGAAGATGTCACGCTGAATGCTGGCCGATCGGTTCAAAGGGGATCGGTTCGCGCGATCTGCTTCACGCGGAACGATCAGCTTGTGGTCGCCGGAGCTGCGGATGGATCGATCGAGATATGGGATGCGAAGGAATCACGTCCTGTCGCAGGACCGATAACAGCGACAGGGGGTGTTGTTGAACGGTTTCATGAGGGGCATGATTTCAATATTGCCCGGATGAGCATCATTGGTGATTCGGGAACGCTGCTGGCCACTTCAGGATTCGATGGTAGTCTGCGAATCTGGAACATGGATCAATCTTCCCTGCGTCTCGGAGTGCAACGACAGGTCATTGTCGGACTGGGTCTTGTCAATACGTTCGCAGCGTCACCTAACGGGGAGTTTCTTGTGACTTCAGCGGTGCAGAATGCCGAAAGTCCGGAGCCCGGCCATTGCAGCTGCTGGAATCTGAAAGCACTCCTGAGTTCGACGGACGCGAAGCCGTTCGCAGCGCTGGCGGGCGCTCATCAGGCGGAAGTAACTGCGATCTCCGTTTCGCCCGATAATCAGCAAATCGCCACAGGAGGACGCGATGGACTCATCGCCGTCTGGGACGCGGTCACGGGCGAATTGATAACTTCGCAGAGGGCACATACAAAGAACACGATCATAACGTCGCTCTACTGGATGCCGGACGGCACACTTATGTCTGCCGGGCTCGATGGACAACTGCCACGCTGGAGCGTGGAAACCTTCTCAGGTGGCTCGGGGATAGTCAATCGACTGACACGACGGTCCGCCATTCCGCGCGGGAAGACGCCAATTGAGTCCATGCTGGTGTCGCCCAATGGGCAACAGATTTTGACACTTTCCGTCGAGACCGATCGCGTCAGGAAAAGGACACTCAGTCATATTGATGTCTGGTCCGTGGGCGAGTCGGAGTCCCGTCATCGAGTTCAGCTTGCGACGGTTGCCGGAAACCGGCCAGATTCCATCACGTCCGCCGACTGGTCGCCCGACGGACGCCAACTCCTGGTTTGTGTCAACGGAGTCATTCAGATCGTTGATACTGAGTCATGGGAGATTGTTCGAGTCTTCAAGGCAGGCCCCGGAAAATGCTCCGATGCGAAGTTTGCGGAACAACTCTCACCAACCGGGGAGGCCAAATTGATTGTGACTTTCGACGGAACAACCGCGAGTCTCTGGAATCTTGAGAGCAACGCACAACTGGCAAACTTTCGAGGACCGTTTCCCGTCAGCGCTGTCGGGGTACTGTCCGATGGCGATCAGGACTTTGTCGTCGCCGGTGGAATTTCTTTGCGGGTATTTGGCGGTCAGGTGGGCGCCGAGACATTCGGACGTCCATTGTTTCGAACTCGTGAAGGATTGGCGTCGCAGATCACATCGCTAAGCGTCTGTCCGACAGATTTGAGTATGTTTGCTGCCGCGTCTTCAAATGGCGCCGTTTCACTCTGGCGCTGGCACTCTGCGAAACTGTATGCCGAGCAGGTCAGGATATTGAATCCTCCAGGACATCATGTGTCCTGTTGTGGCTGGTCGCGCGACGGAGCATCGGTGCTGGCTGTTGGGTTGGAGGGCATTTTGGCGATTTGTTCGGCGGATGGCACATCCCGGCGGGAGATCAAACTGGATTCGGAATATCCCGTGAGTCTTTATACGGGAGAGTTTTCACCGGACGGCCAGCACATCGTTGCGGTCGGTGAAGTTGTCGACACGGGGCAGAGTATGGGCTGGGTGGTCCGTGTTCCCGCGATGGAAATCACTGACGGAACTGCGGCAATTACGGATCCGAATTTGCCTCCTGACGAGCCAGCAGATTTAATCGCCTGCCGCTTCTCCGGGCATCAGGCAGGCGGAATTTCATCCGTCGGCTTCGTTCCCGATTCGCCGTATCTGGTATCAGGTGGAAACGATGGAGCTCTCGTGCTTTGGAACTGGAAACAATCGCTGCCCGGAACACCACCGATGGCCTATGAGGCGTTTCGGTTCATGGCCTCAGACAAAACAACGGCCCACCGGGCACCCATCACATCGCTCGCTGTAGCAAAGTCGGGTCGAATCGCATCCGCGAGCACCGATGGAGAGATTTCGCTGTGGAACGTCCCCATTTCATACGATCGTGACTGATCATGGATCGGCAGTCGTCACGCTGCGCCATGACGGACGTTTGTCAGCCAGCGTGATGATACAAGTGCCGAGGCCGTGTCAGCATACGGCGCGCGATGATGCCACCGGGCATTGCCCATTGGCTGTCGAGAGTAAAAGAACCTCACTCAACGGGACCGATTGCCGAACGTGGTCCGCAGATATCGCCAAAGACGAGTTGCGATCGAAGCGGGTTCAACCTGAACTCGCACAAATCCAGTCGAGTACAACACAGGGCCTCGTGAATTTTCCGGCACAAACAATTTCACGACAGCCTGCCACTGTCGCGCTGCAGGATCCGACTTTCTGAGTGAAGGCGGAAGCGTCAAACCGGCGACAATCAGTTCCGCCGGAGCATCTTCGTCGAACAGCGGCGCGACGCGAGTCACAATGCCACTCCACGTCCCGCCGAAATCCCCGGATGCCTGAAACTCGGCCACTTGAGATCCCTGCAGCAACGCCGCGTCCTGAGCATTCATCTGGACGAGAAGTTCACATTCCGAAGATTCTCGCAGCAGCCCCAGCAGAGTTCCCTGGGCAATGAGAGCACCGCGATTCCGTTCATCCAGCGGGTAGCCTGTCCACTGTGAAAGGGCGTTGTCTTCATCGAAATGCGAGCGCGCGCGGGGAGGAAGCAGCTTGCCAGCGACAGGAGCGGCGACGGTCAGACGGCGGAGTTCCCGGTCATAGTCTTCCAGTCGCGTTCGAGCCGACTCCAGCAGAGCTCGGGATTCCGGCAATGAAGCGCTGGTGTTGTCATCTCGCCGCAGTTCCAGCACACGGACTCGAGCTAGATGAAATTTGATCGCCCCCTCGTATTCAATTCGCTGCCGCAGCATGTTTGAATCGCGAAGAACAGCTACAGCCGAGCCTCGGTTAACCAAATCACCGTAACACACAGCGGAAACAAATTCGCCGGTCAGCGTGGCAAATATCGGCACCCCGGACGGTTCGACCACGGCTGGCGCAAGTACGGATTGCGGCAGTGGTACAAAAGCCATTGCGATCACAACGGAGACGATCACGGTGGCTCGCAGCAGCCGAAAACGTCGACGATCACGCATCGACAGGTCAGTCAGCAAACTGGTCCCAAAGGAGCCCAGTGGAAACACAACCAGCGGCAGTGCGCCCACAAGCATCACCGCAACTCCAAAGACACCCAAATTCCACTGATCAAACAGATGCTTCAGCATCGAGAGGATTGCGATGGCGAGCAGCACGCGGTATAGCCCTGAGCACAGACCGTAAATCAACAGGAAACGGTTGCCCGACGGCGTGGATTGGGAACCGCCCCCGAACAACAGGGTTTCCAGAAACTGCCGCACGCGGTGAGCCGAACGCTGCGCCAGATTCGGCTCACCGACCGCGTCTGACAGCAGGAAGTAGCCATCGTATCGCAGCAGTGGATTCCCGTTGAACAGGATCGTGCCAAACGTGCAAATCAGCATCACATTCGCCAGGATCGCTTTCAGCAGACCGGGGGCTGCGAAGAACCATGCAATTGCAGCGATCGACGCCAGCACGACCTCGACGAAGATTCCGGCTGCGGAAATCAGCAGTCGACTTCTGCGATTCAGCATCCATGCATCGGTGACATTTGTGTAAAGGATCGGAGTCAGCAACAGCAGCATCACGCCCGCTTCGTGGCATTCAGCGCCGCAGTGACGTGCTGTAATGGCATGTCCCGCTTCGTGAAACATTTTCACGATGACGAAAACTGCGGCGACAAGAACAAGATTCCCCGGCCCAAAGAAGTCCGCGGGACTGGGAAGATTGGCCACAAACTGATCGAACCTTAATGTCAGCAGACACAATGCCGTGATCACGACGGTGGCAGTTCCGAGCATCACGGCCGGAGAAAACAGGACGGCGATCACGGGCTGGCATGCGTTCAGCAGCGGATCCGGATCCAGCAGCCGAAATCGCAGCCGCAGAATGCTGGAAATCGCTGAAGTCCAGCGATGGAGAGACAGATGGGAACTGCCCGCTTTGTCAGCCCGTCCAGGAATTTGCGTGGATACAACCAGCTGACTGCTGATCAGTTGCCCAAGAAAATCAGTGAGATCGTCGACGGTGAATTCGCTGTCGGGCCAGGCGTTTGTGAGCATCCCCATGACCTGACCGGCCGAGCGTCGCCCGTTGAGCAGTCTCAGGACGGCCATTTCCCGATCGCTCAGTCGAACATAACTCAGCGTGACTGGATCCTTCACGACCCAGGCACCGGAATCCTGACGATGCACGACCAAATCAGATCGCATCCGCCACGCGATCACGCCCGCGGGTGAAGGTCCGGTCAGAACTGAAGCAGAAGTTTCTTCGTTCATAATGCACGGAGTCTGAAATGCGGTGCGGAGCGTGATACGATTGTCCCTCTCCCCCGCAAAAGATTTCCCAGCATACCAAATGTTCCACGGGGGAGAGAGTCAGGGTGAGCGGAAACACCGTTAAGGATTTTTGTAGCCGGATTCGTGAGAATTCGGGCATTCGTCATGAAGCTATTCCGAAGTCTCACGACTTCGGCTACGAAAAAACCGCCTGTGTCCTCGACGAAAAATCTTTATCGGCGTTGAGTGAGGCGCCAAGGGACATGCTCAAAATGGTCTTCGAGAGTATTTCATTTCGAGTTTCTCGGCGTCGGAAACGGGCTCGCGTTCTTTGACGCCGCTGGATTCGGCTGAGTCACATCAATTTCCATATTGGCAACAAGCCCCGGTCGGATCAGACCCTCTGAATTGTCAAAGTCGGCCCAGATGCGTACCTGCTGATTGATGGAGTCGATCTCCTGACTAATGAATGTAATTTCGCCATTAGCCGGATGTAGAGACGAATCTGGAAACAGAATGCTGGCCACCATCCCGCGTTTCAGAGAATTCGCTTCGTCGGCCGTGACGAATCCCTCGACACGCAATCGATCCGTTTGAATGACTCGAAATACCGACGTGCCTGGCTCAACCCACTCGCCTGGCTGGCGGTTTACGGTCACGAGTATTGCATCAAACGGAGCAAGGAGCCGACGGCGATCCAGCTGAAGCTTCGCGACATCCAACTCGTTACCGGCGACATCCAGACTCGTCCCGAGAATCCGCTGTTCATGTTCTTTTTCTAACACAGTCAGGCGAGCTCGTTGCACAGTTTCGGCCTGCTCTGCGACTGCAGCCTTTTCGGCAGCCGGTTTCAATTTCGCAATGGCCTGGTCCTCTTCCGCTTTTTCAATCTCCAGAGTGCGCTGGTCAAACAGAACCTGAAGACGATTCAATTCCGCATTCGAGATACTGCCTTTGAAATCCTCACGTGCTTTGCGAGCCCGTTCCAGCTCAAACTGCGATGACTCGCGAGTCTTCTGAGCCAGGCGAACTCCGACGTCGCTTTCCGCGAGCTGCGTTGAAATCATAGCGGCGATTTCAAGTCGCGATTTCTGCAGCTCGGCTTCGCGAACGTGAGCGCGGGCCACGTCCAGAGGAAGCGTGCTGTCAGCATTCCACTGAGCGATCTGCAGATTCAGTTCCGCTGCTTTGACGCTCAGCAGTTGACGTTCTTCGTCCAGCTGTCCCAGAACTTGTCCTTCTTTCACCCTGTCGCCTGGTTTCACAGGATTGAGCGTGAGAATTCCAGAATCCCGCGCGGGGATCTCCGCCTGTTGAATCAAAACGGTTGTCATTGACCGAACAAGAATCACGCCGCCATTTTCATCCGCCTGACCAGCAGAATGAAACACGCCGAAAATAATAAGAAATGGCGCAAGAGACTTAGTAAATTCCCGAAAACAGGACGAACAAGTGATACGGGAGGGCAAGGCTCCTGCCGAACCGTCGCGGCCTTTAATACGGGAGGGCGAGGCTCCTGCCGAGCCGTTGCGGCTCTGACAAATCGCCAGGATATTTTGGGAGTGTTCCTTTAAACGGCGTCCGGACGATGCCGTGAATTTTGGCACAACATCATGCCGACGATCCGCAGCCGACCGTTGAGGCCCGCGACATCGTGTTGAATGCAGCAAGGGGAACCGATTTGCATTTACAGCCATGCGAACCTCTTTTTCTGCAGGTATTCAATGACTTCCCGAAACCAGACGAAGCCCAAAGCTCGGCGGCCGCAGCCGATGCGAGCTGAGACCGACTGCCCCGGACGAAGATGCGTTGTGTCGATGTCGCGACAGGAAGCTGTCGCGAGACACGTCAGTCGCTGTTCATCGATATGTGCGGACATTTCCAGCGAATCGAGCGTCGATCGAGACACGTGTGATTTTTGACTGTTGAGCCAGAATCGAACCGGCTGACCCGGCTGCATTTGATTTGACTTGGAGCCTGCGAATTCTGCGTTCGCTTTCTGAGCAGCGCTTGCGGCATCTCGTACATAGCCTGCGGCATCCTCCGGTATCTGAAGTTCCAATTGCCAGTCTCCGGTCGTGTTGACGATCTCCATAAGCTGCTGACCGCGCTGCACCGGACGCGATTCCAGACGTTCCTTCAGGCGGCGCTGATAAACGGCACCTGCGATCGGAGAGTGCAGCGAAAGAGAATTAATTTGCTCGTCCAGCAGCAGTCGCTCGGCATTCAGCGAAGCCAGCTTTTGTTCCAGTTGCTGCTCCTCACTGCTGAGATCGACACCACGCGGACCTCTGGATTCGCTCGATGCCCCGCTTGACGTTCGCGTGGCCCGCACCGCCTGAATGCGGACCGACACGGATTCGATTTCTCCCAGCAAACGACTTCGCTCCAGTTCACGTTCAGCGTTTTCCAGTCGCAACAGAAACTGACCTGCGACCACGGTGTCGTCCGCATTCACCTCCAACGAATCGACGATCCCGTCATCAGGGGCAAAAATCCGAAATCGCTCCACAGGAAAAACCTGCCCACGGACCTCGACCTCAAAGTCTGCCGGACTAAGAGCCAGCAGGCACACCACCAGGATCGCAAAGATTATCACCTTGCGGTTTGCGATGCCGAATACCTTGCCGGTCGCGGCAACCGACTTCAACTCTGAAAAGGCGCAGATTGCGGAGCCCGATTTGGTCATCAGAAATTCAACAAGACTCTCCTGCGGCCACGGCTGACCCTCGAAGAGTTCAATCACAACGTAAACCCGCGGAGCGACTGATTTGTTCTCGGTCGCGGAATGCAGCGACTCAACACGGATCGTATGGATCCCGTTGATCGCAAACCACGAAAGCTGCTGCGAGATTTCGGGGACAGAGTTGTGCGCAGCGGACTCAATCCAGCGGTTTGTAAGCCGCAACCTGATCGCATCGCCGACAAACTGTTCAATTCGCTGAACTGTGTCGGCTGCCCGATCCGCAGTTCGCACTCCCGTGACCGCCATCACACGACATTGATCAGCCTCCATTGCGACAACCGACACGCGCCCGTTACTCAGCAGTCCGGAGCTGTGGTCAGCAATCGCGTGAGCACACTCTTCAGGCGTATCACACCTGTAGACGGCGCGGACAAATGAATCCGCCCGGTCACGTTCAAGAAGCTGCTGATGCAGCATGGAAGCCAGTTCCCGGTTCACCGCGACGGCCATGCAGTCAGCTAACGCCCCGGCGGCGTCGGGAAGCAGAGAATTTTCCTGTGGATCCTGAGCCATGCTGAACAGCAGAATCAGTTTGTGTTCATGAAAAAGCTCTCGTACCAGCAACATCCGTGAGTCAATCAAAATCGGACGGTCCTCGGACTGCCACGGATCTGCCGATTCGAGGGCGACCGCCAGCTCTTTGCGGTCCGTTTCTGATAATTCACAACCGATCGATCTCAGCCCGCCAGGTTCGGTGATAGCAGCCGTGACGAATTTAACGTCTGCAATCGATGCAAGTGCTGTACGCAGACTCTCCCGCAGATCCGGCAATGTCGCACCGTGGTTGCACGCATACTCGAACTGTTCCAGCTGAGCTTCAAATTGCTGAAGATTCGTCGAATTCATCGTGGTTCGTGGAATGTCTGTAGGGGAGGACAGTGCCGAAATCCAAAGCGCCGATGATCTTTGCCCGTCGCCACAGAATAGGCCCTTGCCCTCGAATTCGCTATGCGCGATGCCCGTGAATCCGTGACGGTTGACCGACTTGCGGACCATGGAGAAAACTGGGAAGACTATGTTGATTGGGAGGCTTCCTCTCAACTGCAGAGTGATTCCGATCAGAATGGGATAATTGTTGACTTCTGTCTCGCGAGTTATGGCAGTCTCAACGCCGCGCGGCAAAGTTGACGAAACCTACTGTCAGGCTATGTCAAAACTTCTATGCCCTGTCCGGGCGACGATTTGACGGGCCAGGAGTTTGACTTAAGGAACAAGGATGTTCTCAGTTTTCCTCTCATGCGCATCGCCACGAGCGATGCTGCGGTTGCCTCGGCTGCGAAGCCGTCTGGCCAGAGGAGCGCGCGTGCTGATGATCGTCGCGCTGCTGTTGAACAGCGGCTGTGTCTCAAAGTATCCGTGGAAGAAGACAGTCGGGAACAACACAACAGAACTCGAAAGAGTTTTGACCCGCAAAGAGCAGCCTCAGGCAGAGATTCATCCTGCGTCATTTTCCTCTGCGCCTGTCACTGTCCGCGAAGAATTCATGCTGGAGAATTTGCAGTACCGCGATGTATCACTTTCGGAAGTCGTGACGATTTCCATGCAGAATTCCAACGTACTGCGTGAACTTGGCGGCGTGCTTCTGAAGAATCCGGAGACCGTCGCTTCGAGGTACAACCCAGGTGTCTGGCAAACGGATCCGCGGTTCAGTCCCGAGGCGGCGCTGAGTGCCTTTGACGCGCAGCTGGCGGCAACATCTTACTTCAACAAGAAAGATCAGACATTCAACAACCCGTTCTTCGCAGGGGGCACGAACGATCTAAGGCAACAGCTGGATGACTATACTGTTGAACTGAGCAAACGGACGGCAACCGGCTCACGCCTGGCATTGCGCGGAGTGGGAAATTACGACGCAAACAACGCCCCTAGTAATACGTATCCCAGCGTGTGGAACACCTACGTTGAAGGAGAAATTCGGCAGCCGCTGCTTCAGGGCGGCGGGATCGAATTCAACCGCATCGCTGGTCCCGGAGCTACTCCAGGAGTCTACAACGGATTGCTGATCGCGCGAACGAACAATGAGATTTCTCAAATTGACTTTGAAATCTCCGTGCGAGATTACGTCAGCAATGTGGAGAACGCGTACTGGGATCTTTATTTCGCTTACCGGGATCTTGACGCCCGCGTTCGCGCAATGAACCGCGCGCTGGAAGCGTGGAATCGAGTGAAGGCGAAAGCAGACAACGGTCTGGAATCTGACGCCCGCGTCGCGCTCGCCAGCGAGCAGTATTATCGCTTCAAGGACGAAGTTCTGGAAGCGTTAACCGGACGAGTCATTCAGGGCACACAGAATCGAAACGGAAGCACCGGCGGAACACTGCGAGGATCCAGCGGCGTGCAGGTCGCAGAACGACGCCTGCGTTTTCTGATTGGCATGCCAATCAATGATGACGCATTGCTCCGCCCGCTGGAAGAACCGCTGCAGGCGGAAGTGCTGTTTCACTGGGACACATCGATTCAGGAGGCGTTGACGCGACGCCCGGAATTGCGTCTACAGCAGTTGAAGATTAAAAAGCGACAAATGGAACTCATGGCGGCAAAGAATTTCATCACTCCGCGACTGGATACTGTCGGACGCTATCGTTTTCGAGGTTTCGGAGATGAACTGCTGTCGCACGACCAGAGCTCCTCGATCTCAGATCTGGCTGCCGGGGACCATCAGGAATGGTATCTCGGCCTGGAGTACAATGTTCCGCTCGGGTATCGCAAGGGACATCTCGCCATAACCAATGCGGAGCTTCTGCTGAGTCGCGAACGTATCATTCAGCGCGATCAGGAGCGTGAAGTCGTCCTCGATTTGAGCAATGCGATCGCGGACGCCGCGCGGGCTTATGAATCCTGCCAGAATGCAATAAACCGACTGGATGCATCATCACGCGTGCTGACATCGTACGAAGCGCAGGAACGCAATGATCTTGATGTCGACATCGATCGCCTGCTGGACGCGCAGCGGAGAGTTGTCGAAGCGGAGATTCGCTATTTTCGCGCTCGCGTCGAGTATGCAGTCGCACTCAAGAATGTGCATCTCGAAAAAGGCAGTCTGATGGCCTACTGTGATCTGGAAATTTTCGATGGCGAAAGCCCGCTGGTTCGGGAAGAGCAGATCCTGCAAAAAGAAGCGTCGCCGACAGAAACCGATTCCGCGAATTAGCGATCCGACAGTCTTTAATCGAAGATCGCAATTGGATTTTGCGCAAGTAAACTCTGAAAAACCATGATATAGTCAGCGACCGAAGATGGTTTTGGAATCGCCAGTCCATCTTCTCGCATTCCATCAAGATGCGTTCGAATAGCCTCACGCATTCGATCTTCGACTTCAGCTTGCGTCGAACCTGTAGCGACGCATCCAGGCAAATCCAGAGAGAAGGCCGATGAATTTTTCGGGGTTTTTCGATGACGATAAGATACCTGGTTTTCATAGGATTTCATCCTTCAGGCCGGCCTGACGCAGAATATTGTTTTGAGTGCCCGCAGCAAGATCGTCCTTCGGGTGTCCAGCAATCGTGACGCGTCCGGGTTTGGTTAAGTGCTTGTATTGGCGGTGACTCCCTTTTCGAGCGCCCAGCACCCAGCCGTCGTCCTCAATCTTATATGCTGGATTTCACGAACAGTCACTAATCACCCATTTTCTCTGGTTATACAACGGAAGGTTTTTACGACACCGCCCCAAACGAAGCGGATGAGTTTGAACTACGAGAAATTGTCCCAATGTAATTGAAGCGGGGACGCTGTTGCGTCTGCGGCAAAGAGGCGCAAGCGTAGGTTTTCCGAATAGTTGGCCGATGCCGGCGATTGGGAAGCGGTGCCACGAGTTGCGAATTTTAGATGAAGGCGTGACATGGTGTATCGATTAGGCGAGCGGCAGATAAGACCTTACCGTACGACGGACTTCCAAGTCCGTCGAAACGAATGACGGACAAAGATGTCCGTCGCACAGCAGGTAAATTTTTATCTGCCGCTCGCCTTACTTCCGAAGCATCTCTTCAGTCCTGCGACTCATCCGTTTTATCCGTGAAATCCGTGGTTCAAATCCCCTCGTATTTTTTGGGATAAAAACGGAACGCCATCGGCATCCTTCTCGAATTCCAAAATTCGAAGCTCTGACAAAACTCTCGCCAGGATCAGACCTGAAGGGACTCAACTCCCTTCCTGGGCAAGCTGGCCGGGGAAGATCGCTGCCATCTGAACGGGTCGGCGCTGGAGGACGGCCAGGCCCGTTACGTCACGGCGGTCTGTGCCAGTGACGTGGCCGATGGCTGGCGCGACAAACGGCGCGACGGCGGCATGGTGATCGATGTGCAAAGCAACGAGATCGTAGCGCGCGGGTTGTCGATGTGCTACTGTAAAGGTCTTGTGGCGTTGTGTTTTCTGGCGGCTTGAGTGGCCTTGGATGCGAGGTTGGTACGTTTTTTCTTTGCTGGCACTCCGAATAGCCGGCGATGAACTGACGTTTGAGTGCGTTGGCGGTTTGTACGAGTCGAATTGTGTACGGACTGAGTCGGGGAGGCTTTCAAGGAATCCGTCCAGCAGTCCTTCAGCAGTGTCGCCAGCCGATGTCGCAATTGAGGCATGGTGCGTGCGTCTTCGAAGTACTCGATTGTTGTCTCGTGTGGCACGAGTGTGTCCCAGGCGATCAGTTGATCCTCAACGTGAAATGTTTCGTCTGAACCAGATCACAGAACGCCCGATCGCCCACATGCAGCTTGAGTTCCGGGAACAGCTGATTGACTCGCTGCACCACTGATCCGGTATGTTTCACTTCGTTCGCTTCACCGTCGGATTCCCCATGCATAGTAGTCGCCATGTTCGTATCCCAGTCCAGTGCGACCAGAGCCCGACCTCCGATCAGTCCGCCTTTTGTTCCGCGCAACGGCTTGAGTCGTCGAGCAACCTTCTTGATCGCCTTCCCGTCATAGATCACGATGCGAAACGCCTGCAGAGATTGCGGACGCTTCCACGCAGACCACTCCGGAAACGCATTGCGTAACACTGTGGTTGAGCGTTCAGGAAACGCCTCACTGACCGCAATCGGCAAATGTGCCAGTTTCTGATACGCCGCCTGAACCGAGGCTTCGAGCACGCCCGCTTGCATGTTGTCTTGAAAGCTCTGACGACCCGACTTCGAAATCAGCAAAGCATCGGAGATCAGATGCACTACCACTGGAAAGGAAATCACCCGGTCATAGCATCGCCCGCAATGTTTGCT
>Ga0105052_10002977_pt1 | contig 20082 bp, 20 predicted proteins | sample FRY03_FD_78094 | JGI IMG/M metagenome (GOLD analysis project Ga0105052, IMG submission 78094) | Freshwater microbial communities from Lake Fryxell liftoff mats and glacier meltwater in Antarctica - FRY-03 | ecosystem: Environmental > Aquatic > Freshwater > Ice > Glacier meltwater ... | reverse complement strand
CCTCAAGCTCGATACGGTCTGCTGAGGAAAGAAAGCCGGGGCGGATCATAGGCATAGCTGAATCGTTCCAAACCCAGCCGTCAAGACGTCAAATTCGGCTTCCGCGAGACTCGGAGTATAACGGTTTTTTAGCCCCATTATCGCCACCATCTGACAGCAATTTCTCTCCAACGAGAACAGTTGCATGACCGGGTCCGGCCGTGCAGCATTCTGGAGGTGACCCTTGGGTCATCAGGCGGGCTGTCTTTGGAAGGACAAGAGGCGATGACGAGCGTGGCAAATCTGGCGCCGGAACCGGCCCCCATCCTGGCGTGCACCATCTCGCGCGATGTGCAGAATTTCGATCTGCTGATCGACGATATGGAACTGGAACTTGGCGAAAGCTGGGGGGATCTGTCATTCGAGGATGCGGCCGTTTTCCTGGGCCAACCCGATGCCGCAACGCTGGAGTTTGTAGCGATTGCGGTGAATGGCGAGGATGAGGCCGACCTTTCCCGCATCACCGACATCATCCGTCAAGCCAAGGCGCGTTCGATCAAGGTAATCCTGATCGCCGACCAGATCAGCCCGATCGCCCTGCATCAGCTTCTGCGCCTTGGTGCCGACGATTTCGTCCCCTACCCCCTGCCGGAAGGTGCGTTGCACGATGCGATCGAACGGTTGCGCAAACCCGCGCCCGCTCCCGCTGCTGCCGAACCTGTCGCCCACGCCCGTCCCGAGGACGATGCGCGCCCGGTGTTCAAGGCGACCGGTAATCGCGACGGTGTCGTGCTGCCGGTCCACGGGCTTGCAGGTGGCTCTGGGGCTTCCACCTTTGCCACCAACCTTGCCTGGGAACTGGCCTCGATCGACAAGAACGCGCCACGCGTCTGCCTGATCGACTTCGACTTCCAATATGGCTCGGCTGCAACCTATCTCGACCTGCCTCGCAAAGAGTCGGTGTTCGAACTTCTGTCCGACACCACCAACGCCGACAGCGATTCGTTGTTGCAAGCCATGCTGACCTTCAACGACAAGCTGCATGTGCTGACCGCACCCTCCGACATGCTGCCGCTCGATATCGTCAGCCCAGATGACATCGGTCGCATCATCGACATGGCACGGGCGAACTTTGATTTCGTCGTCATCGACATGCCGAAAACCATTGTGTCGTGGACCGAAACCGTGCTGACGCGCGCGCACGTCTATTTCGCGCTTCTGGAACTGGACTTGCGCTCGGCGCAGAACGTCCTGCGGCTCTCCCGCGCTCTCAAGGCCGAAGGGCTGCCGCATGAAAAGCTGCGCTATGTGCTGAATCGCGCGCCGAAGTTCACCGACCTGTCGGCGAAATCCCGGGTCAAGCGCATGGCGGAAAGTCTCGACATCCACATCGAGGTGCAACTGCCCGATGGCGGCCCGCAGGTGACGCAGGCCAACGACCACGGCCTGCCGCTGTCCGAATCGGCGGCCAAGAACGTGTTGCGGCGCGAGATCCAGAAACTCGCGAAATCGCTGTTTGATCTGAACAAGGCAGTCGAATCCGGCAAACGCTGAGATCGGCAAAGGGGCTGACATATGTTTTCGCGTTTCAAGAAATCCGACGAACAGACCAAACCGGCACCGCTTGGCAAGGCAGGCTCGACCAATCCCGCCGCCCGCGCCCCTGCGGCGGCCGTCAAACCGGTGGCAAACAGCCGCCCCATGCCTACTGCCGCCCCACCTCGCCCCGCCGCCGAACTGGCCGCGTTGGACAAGGAAAAGAAACGCAAGGACCGCCTGTCCGACCTCAAGGTCGATCTGCACAAGCGCCTGCTCGACAACCTTAACCTCGCGGCGCTTGAACATGCATCCGAGGCGAACCTGAAAGTCGAGATTTCCACGATTGTAACCGAAGGGCTGGAGGAGATGTCGGTTTCCCTGAACAAGGAAGACCGCGGCATCCTGAACCAGGAACTTTATGACGAGGTGATGGGCCTTGGCCCGCTGGAACCGCTGCTGAAGGACGACACGATCAACGATATCCTCGTGAATGGTCCGAACCGCATCTTCATCGAACGCGGCGGCAAGCTGGAACTGACCGACATCACCTTCAAGGACGAACGACACCTGCTGCGGATCATCGATAAAATCGTGTCCGCCGTTGGTCGCCGGGTGGACGAAAGCAACCCCTACGTTGACGCCCGTCTGGCCGACGGCAGCCGTTTCAACGCCATGGTGCCGCCAGTTGCGGTCGATGGCAGCCTCGTGTCGATCCGAAAATTCAAGAAGGACAAGCTGGCGATCGGCGATCTGATCAAATTCGGCGCGTTCACCGAAGAAATTGCCGCCTACCTGCAGGCCGCCGTGTCATGCCGGCTGAACATCATCGTGTCGGGCGGGACGGGTTCGGGAAAAACCACCACGCTAAACGCGCTTTCTTCGTTCATCGACAACACCGAACGGGTGCTGACGATCGAAGATACCGCAGAACTGCAACTGCAACAGGTCCACGTGGGCCGGATGGAAAGCCGCCCGGCCAACGTCGAAGGCAAGGGTGCCGTGACCCAGCGGGATTGCCTGCGCAACGCCCTTCGGATGCGCCCCGACCGGATTATCGTGGGGGAAACCCGCGGCGAGGAAGTCATCGACATGCTTCAGGCGATGAACACCGGCCACGACGGATCGATGACCACCATCCACGCCAACTCGGCGCGTGACGGCATCAGCCGCCTTGAAAACATGGTCGCAATGGCCGGGATCGAAATGCCGCTGAAGGCCGTTCGTGCCCAGATCGCATCGGCCGTCAACCTGATCGTGCAGGCATCGCGTCTGCAAGACGGCTCGCGCCGCATGGTGTCGGTCACCGAGATCACGGGGATGGAGGGCGAGGTGATCTCGATGCAGGAAATCTTCCGCTACGAACGGCTCGGTGTCGAGCCCAACGGCAAGATCATCGGGCGGTTCAACGCAACAGGCGTGCGCAGCCATTATTCGGAACGCTTCCGCCAGTGGGGCTATGACCTGCCCGCGTCGATTTATGAACCGATCATCTGAGGATATGACATGACGCTTTCAGCCGCACCGCTGATCTATATCCTGATCTTTGTCGCCGTTCTGTTGCTGGTGGAAGGCCTCTATCTGACGGTGTTCGGCAAATCGATCAGCCTGAACAACCGGATGAGCCGACGTCTGGCCCTGCTGGAAAAGAACCAGAACCGGGAACAGGTTCTGGCACAGCTTCGCAAGGAAATGTCGCAGCACCTCAACTCGCGCGGCATCCCGATCTATTCCATGCTGGCGACCAAGGCGCAAAAGGCGAATATCGCCTTCACGCCGCAGCAACTGCTGGGGATCATGGCCGGATTGGCGGTGTTTTCATACATCGGCCTAACCATCGGGACCGAAGCTGCGACGCCGATCCGCATCCTGATGGCAATCTGCATGGGCATAGGTGGGGTCTACACCTGGGTCAACAACAAGGCCAAGAAACGCATGGCCCTGCTGGAAGAACAACTGCCCGACGCGGTAGAGCTGATGGTGCGCAGCCTGCGGGTCGGCCACCCTTTTTCCAGCGCCATCGCTGCGGTGTCCAAAGAGGTCGCCGATCCCTTGGGCACCCAATTCGGCGTGATCGCCGACGAAGCCGCCTATGGCCGGGATATTGCAGAAACCCTCAAGGCGTTTGCCGAACGGATGGACAGCCAGGATTTGCGTTTTCTCGCAGTGGCCGTGACCATTCAGCAGCAATCCGGCGGCAACCTTGCCGAGATCCTCGATGGTCTGGCGAAGGTGATCCGTGCGCGGTTCAAGCTGTTCCGCCGGGTCAAGGCGATCACCGCGGAAGCCAAATGGTCGGGCATGTTCCTGTCGGCCTTCCCGATCGGCGCGCTGATCATGATCAACGTGATCCAGCCAAACTATTATGACGACGTCTATGACACACCGGAATTCATTCCGGCAGCGCTTGTCGTGGCGGTCTTTCTGGTGATCAACGTGATCTTCATGAAGATGATGGTCAACATCAAGGTATAGGCATCATGGAAATCCTGAATAACATCAACACGGTGCTGACCGACAGCCTGGGCCCGATGGGGCCCCTGCTTGCTTTGGGCGGCTTGGGCCTGTTCCTGATGCTGATTGCGCTTCCCACCATGCTGGCGAAAAAGCCCGACGCGTTCAGCAAACTCAAGGCGCAGCGATTGCCGGTTGTTACAAGCCGGCCGGGCCAGGATCTGCGCCGGGGCGAAAAGGCCAACAAGCTCGAAAAATTCTCGGTCTTCCTCGAACCGCAGGATGTCGAAACGATGACGGCATCGCGGCTGAAAATGCTGCCGGCAGGCTACCGCGACAAGAACGCGGTACGGATGTTTCACTTTGCCCAGCTCAGCTTTGGCATCGGATTCCTGGTATGCGGCGTGATCTACGCTCTTTTTGTTTCATCGCAGCAAGAGGTCGGGACCCAGTTCATGATCCTTGCCACCATCGGACCGGGGGCTGCGGGCTATTATCTGCCGCAATACTGGGTCACCCGCCGGGCCGAGACGCGCAAGCAGGAAATCATCTCAGGCTTCCCGGATGCGCTGGACATGATGCTGGTTTGCGTCGAGGCAGGCCAATCGCTTGACCAGTCGATCAACCGTGTCGCCCGCGAAAGCAGGGCCGGCTATCCTGCGTTGGCGGACGAATTCGACATGGTCGCCCAAGAGGTGAAGGCGGGCAAGGAACGGGTGATGGTGCTGAAAGACATGTCCGAACGCGTGGGCATTTCCGATGTGTCATCCTTTGTGACCACGCTGGTGCAATCGGCCACCTTCGGAACCTCGATAGCCGAGGCGTTGCGGGTATATTCGGCCGAAATGCGCGACAAACGCGTGATGCGTGCCGAAGAGAAGGCAAATACCTTGCCGACCAAGCTGACGCTGGGCACTATGCTGTTCACATTGCCGCCGCTGTTGATCATTCTGATCGGTCCATCCATACACGGTATTACTACCATGATGGGCTCTATGGGAGGGGGCTGACCCTTTGTGAAAAAACGCGCCTTCGCAGCCTTTTGCCTGATTTTAGCCGCTTGTGGCAACACGGGCACGCCGTGGTTGTCGCAGACGTCGCCCACCGTGGCACCAGGAACGGACAAACGCGGCAAGGGCGTCGATGGCCTGCTGGTCGGTCACCGCCTGATGGAAGCGAATGAACCGGACCTCGCGTTGAAGGCCTATCTGCGCGCGGCCGGAGAACAGGGGATCAACGCTGACGTTTTGTCGGCGCTGGGGTCTGCGAATCTGGCTTTGGGGCGGCTTGGCCAGTCCGAACAACTGCTGCGCCGCGCGCTGGACCTTGACCCGGTGTTCGTGCCCGCTCTCAACAATCTGGGCGTCGTGCTGATGGAACAGGGTAAGACAGGCGAGGCGCGGGTGATCTTTCAGCAGGCCTTTGCGGTTGACAGTGGCCAATCGGACTCGATCCGGGCAAATCTGCAAGCGGCGATAGAAAAGACTGAGATTTCGGTTTATAATCCTCCACAGGAAGAGCCAAAATTTTCCCTCGTCAGGCGGGGTCCGGGCAGTTACGAACTGCTCTCCCAACTGTAGGGACGGGGCCCGAGCAGTAAAAAAGGACGCAAAATGCGCCACCCTGTGTTTCTTGCCCTGTGCCTGATCGGCACGGTGGCTTTGGCCGCTTGCCAAAAGCAGTCCGATGCAGACGTGGCGCGCGCCATGGATGCGGTCAACGTGATTGACGAGTCCAATTTGAATGACATCATGCTCACGGTCGGCGATCCGGACGAGGCGGTGGCTTATTTCAAGCGGGCGTCCGATGAAAAGCCAGACCGCATGGACCTCAAGCGCGGGCTCGCCAAATCGCTGATCCGTGCCAATCGTCCGACTGAGGCGGTCGGGATATGGGCCGCCATCGTGGCCTCTCCCGCAGGCACCAACGACGACCGTGTGGACCTCGCCGATGCACTGATCCGCACCAACGATTGGACCCGCGCCGAGGCGGAGTTGAACAACGTTCCCCCCACGCACGAAACATTCCAGCGCTACCGGCTCGAGGCGATGGTCGCCGACAGCAAGAAGAACTGGAATAAAGCCGACAGTTTTTATGAAATCGCGGCCGGTCTGACCACCAGACCGGCGGGCGTTTTGAACAACTGGGGGTATTCCAAGCTGACCCGCGGCGACGGGGCGGGGGCGGAAAAGCTGTTCATCGAGGCGATCACCTACGATCCGTCGATGTTTACCGCCAAGAACAACCTGGTCCTAGCCCGGTCGGCGCAGCGCAAATATGACTTGCCCGTCATCCCGATGAGCCAGACCGAACGTGCCGAGTTGATGTATACGATGGGCCTTGCCGCGATCAAACAGGGCGATACCCAAGTGGGCAAGGGCCTGTTGCAGCAGGCCATCGAAACCCATCCGCAGTTTTTCGAGGCCGCCACACGGTCGCTGGCCGCGCTGGAAGGTTGACGCATGGATTTGCTCGTCTTTCTGCCCTTCGCGCTCGCCATCGGCATCTGGGTGTCGTGGAGCGACATGAAGTTCATGAAAATCCCCAACAAGGCCGTCATGGCGCTGTTCACCGTCTGGGTGGTGGTCGGGGTCTTCGTTGTGCCGTTCGACCTGTGGCTCTTGGGCCTCGCACTGGGGGCGGTCACGCTGGTGGTGACGTTCCTTGCGACCGTCGTCGGTCTGATCGGGGCGGGCGACGCCAAATTTGCCGCCGCGATGGCCCCGTTTTTCATCACCGCCGACCCGCGTTTCGTAATGGCACTCTTCGCCGCCTGCCTTCTGGGGGCCTTTGTCGGCCACCGCGGCATGCGGCTGGTGACGCCGTTCCGCGCGGCCACCGCAGATTGGGCCAGTTGGACCAACAAGGACTTCCCGATGGGTCTCGCACTTTCGGGCATGCTGATTTTCTACCTCGCCACGCCGCTGTTGAAACTTTGACCCGCTTACGCCGCAATTAACGCGCAAAGCCGCAGACTGCCGAGACAGAAAGGTGCGCCCGATGAACATGCAGACCACACCCGCCGTTCTGGCTCCGCCGCCCGCCAAAAACATGGCCGAAACCGGCCTGTCAATGGTGATGATGCGCGACATCCTGCTGAAGACGATGTTCCGGATGAACCTCGATCTTGTTTCCGATATCGCGCGGGTCGTCTGCCTGCCGGTCCCGGTGACGCAGGACCTGGTGGACCTTGCGCGCGCGCAAAAGCTGCTTGAGGCGACGGGCACGCTGCACGCCACCTCTGGCAACGAAATGGGCTATCAGTTGACCGATGGCGGCAAAAGCCGCGCGCTCGATGCGCTCAGCCAGTCCGAATATTACGGCGCGATGCCGGTGCCGCTGGCGTCATACGCAGAACAGATGAAGCGGCAATCGGTGCGCAACATCTGCCTCACCCGTCCCGAACTTATGCAAGGCATGGGGCATCTGATCCTTCCGCCCGACCTGATCGACAGTCTGGGGCCCGCCGTCACCTCAGGTCGGTCAATCCTGATGTACGGCCCCCCCGGGAACGGAAAATCCAGCATCGCCAACGGTATACGCGCCGCGTTGGGCGACAAGATCTATGTGCCCCGTGCTATTGAATACGCGGGGCAAGTCATCACCGTCTATGATCCAATCGTGCATTCCAAGGCCGAAGAAAACGTCGACGACCCGACCCGGTTGCGTCGCACCTCGAACCGGTTCGACAACCGCTATGTCTATTGCGAACGCCCCTCGGTCATCACCGGGGGTGAATTGACGCTCGACATGCTCGACCTGAAATACAACCCCACCGCGCGGACGTATCACGCGCCATTGCAGTTGAAATCCTCAGGCGGTATCTTCATCGTCGATGACCTTGGCCGGCAATCCGAACCGCCGCAGAAACTGGTGAACCGCTGGATCGTGCCCTTGGAAGAGGCGAAAGACATTCTTTCCCTGCAATCGGGCGAGAAATTCACCGTGCCTTTCGACACATTGGTGATCTTTTCGACCAACTTCCACCCGAACGAGATTTTCGACGGCGCGGCCCTTCGGCGGATTTTCTTCAAGATCAAGATCGACGGGCCCACACAGGAAAACTTCCTGAAAATCTTCGCAATGGTGGCCCGCAAAAAGAAGATGCCGCTGGACGAAGCGGCGCTGCTGCATCTGCTCAAGGTCAAATACCCGACCATCGACAACAACTACGCCAACTATCAGCCGGTGTTCCTGATCGACCAGATGATCTCGATCTGCGAATTCGAAGGCATCCCCTACCAGATGACGCCTGCCCTGATCGACCGTGCCTGGAGCAATATGTTTGTGCGTGACGAGGTGATCGCCAAATAGCCCGCTAAAACCTGATGAAATCCCGCACGCAGATCTCGGTCACCATCATGTCCAGCCGCTGATCGGTAGCGTCGATCGGAACTTCAGGGACCTCTTGCGCGGCAAAGGCAAACCCGATGGCCAGCCTTGGCCCCCTTGCCCGCAACGACTCCAATGTGCGGTCATAAAACCCGCCGCCATAGCCCAGACGGTAACTGCGGGCATCGAACGCGAGCAGCGGCACGATCAGCACCTCGGGGTCGATCCACGCGCCGTCAGCCGGGATCAACGCACCAAATTCGCCCGCCACCATCGCACAGCCCGGCGTCCATTCGCGAAACCGCAGCGGCCGCCCTGCCCCCATGATCACCGGCACGCACACCGGCCCCTCATGCATAGCCATCGCGGGCAACGGGTCGATCTCGGTCCGCATCGGCATATAGCCCGCCAATGCCCGCCCCCGGTGCCCCGCCAAAACGTCCGCCAGCAGCTCTGCCGCCTGCCCCTGCCCCGCCGCAAACGCCGCTTTGCGGACCGCGAAGGCTGCCTTGCGGGCCGCCGCCTTTTCCAGATCAGTCATAACAGCACCACCGTCGCCAGCCCCAGAAAGGCAAAAAAACCAACCACATCCGTAACCGTCGTCACAAATGTCCCTGATGCAAGTGCGGGGTCCGCCCCCGTGCGTTCCAAGGCCACCGGCACCAGAATGCCGAACGCCCCCGCCACCACCAGATTGACGATCATCGCAGTTCCGATGACCACACCCAGCATCATGTTGTCAAACCAGAACCAGCTGACCAGCCCCATCACCACCGCAAAGAACACCCCGTTCAACAGCCCCACCGTCGTTTCCCGCCAGATCACCCGACCCACGTTCGACGCGGTCAATTCGCGCGTGGCAAGTGCGCGCACCGCTACCGTCAACGATTGCGTCGCCGCATTGCCCCCCATCGACGCCACAATCGGCATCAAGACGGCCAAGGCCACCAGTTGCCCGATTTCAGCCTCGAACTGCGCGATCACCAGACTGGCCAAAATCGCCGTCAGCAGGTTGACGAACAACCACGGCAACCGCAGCCGCACGGTTTCCAGCACCCGGTCGGAAATCGCGGACAAGTCACTGACCCCGGCCATGCGCAGCATATCTTCCTCGTGTTCTTCGTCCAGCACGTTCATCGCGTCATCAATCGTGATGACCCCGACCAGCCGCCCATCGCCGTCCACCACCGGGGTCGAGATCAGGTGGTAATGGTTGAACTGATAGGCCACATCCGCCTCGGGCTCCGCCGCTTCGATAATCCGGAAACTGTCCTCCTGAATGGCATCCAGCCGTACCGCGCGCCCCGACGACAACATCCGGCCCAGCGTGACGTACCCCACGGGTTTCATGCGCGGATCGACAAGGATCACATGATAGAACTGATCAGGCAAGTTGTCGGCCCCGCGCAGGAAATCAATTGCCTCGCCCACCGTCCAGTGTGCGGGGGCCACCACCACCTCGCGCTGCATCAACCGCCCGGCAGACCCTTCGGGAAAGGCCAGCGCCGCCTGCACCGCCATCCGGTCGACGATATCCAGACCGTCGAGGATCACGCTTTGCTGCGGTGCGTCCAGGTCTTCGAGGATGTCCACGACATCGTCGCTGTCCAACTCGCGCATGGCATCGCGCACCACTTGCGCGGGCAGCGCCTCAATCACCTCTTCGCGAATTGCATCGTCGATTTCCGAAAGCACCTCGCCGTCGATCCCCGCCGACCACAGCGCCAGCAGCGCCCGGCGGTCGGCCCCGCTGATCTGTTCCAGAAGGTCGGCAATGTCGGCCGCATGCAACGGGTCCATCAGGACTTCGATCCGCACCACGTCGCGCCTGTCAACAGCCTCCAGAATCGCCGACACCCGCCGGAAATCCAGGCCGTCCGTTTCCATCGCTGTCAGATCATCAGGCATTGGTCACCCCGCGTTTTCGCAATCATAGGGGAAGCTTTTTCGTTCAAACAGGGGAAATGGGCGCATTTTCCGAAAGCCGCAAACAGGTTAGTCTTGCCTTAAAAAGGAGTGTGCAATGGCCGATCTTCTTCTGGGGCAGGTTCTGTCCTTTGCTGGCGATCCGATGATCGAAGGCCCAACGGCGGCCCGCCACGCATCCCACGGCGGCGTTCTGGTCGATCGGGGCCGGATCGTCGCAGTCGGTGACGCCACGACCCTGCGTGCTGCCCACCCGCAGGCGCGTGTGACCGACTACGGCCGAAACCTGATTTCCGCAGGCTTCATCGACGCACATGTACACTACCCGCAAACCGCGATCATCGCGAGCTGGGGCAAACGGCTGATCGACTGGCTGAACAGCTATACATTCCCCGAAGAAATGCGGTTTGCCGATGCTGACTATGCGATGCAGATCGCCAACCGGTATCTCGACCTTGCCATCGCACACGGCACCACCAGCATGTGCACTTATGCCACAATCCATCCCGCCTCGGTGGACGCGTTCTTTGCCGCCGCCCGCGCCCGATCCTTGCGCGCCTTTGCCGGCAAGACCTGCATGGACCGTAACGCGCCCGACGGCCTGCGCGACACGGTGCAATCGGCCTATGACGATTCAAAGCGTCTGCTACAGGCTTGGCACGGGGTGGACAGGTTGTCCTACGTCATCACTCCGCGCTTTTCGCCGACCTCTACACCCGAGCAACTGCAAGCTCTGGGGGCGCTGTGGACTGAATATCCCGACTGCCTGATGCAGACCCATCTGTCCGAACAGACCGACGAAATCGCTTGGGTGCAGGACCTTTTCCCGCAATCGCGCGACTATCTCGACACATACGAGGCGCAGGGGTTGCTGCGGACCGGTGCCGTCTATGGCCACGCCATCCACCTGACCCCGCGCGAAAAGGACCGCCTGCACGAATCGGGCGCGTCGCTGGTTCATTGCCCGACGTCGAACACGTTCATCGGCTCGGGCCTGTTCGACATGACGCTGGCCCAAACCCTGCGTGTGGGTCTTGCGACCGATACCGGCGGCGGTTCCAGCTTTTCGATGCTGCGCACGATGGCTGCCACTTATGAGGTGGCACAACTGCGCGGTCAGGCCCTGCACCCATCCCAACTTTGGTGGCTGGCGACCGTTGGTTCGGCCCGCGCGCTGCACGCACAAACCCGCATCGGCAACATCGCGCCGGGAATGGAGGCCGATCTGGTCATCGTGAACCTTGCCTCCACCCCCGCCATCGAACAGGCCACACGGCGAGCGGACGACATCTGGCAGGCGATTTTCCCGACGGTCATGCTGGGCGACGACCGCGCCATCGCCGACGTCTGGATCGCCGGCAGGCCTGCTCTGCGCAACGGACCAGTCGCGCCATGACCGATCCCGCCTCGACCCGGCTAAGCCTGCGTCTGGTGTTCGGCGAAGACGCCATGCTTGGCCCCGGCAAGGCCGAACTTCTGGAACGCATCCGCGATACCGGATCGATCTCGGCGGCGGGGCGGCAGATGCAGATGAGCTACAAGCGCGCGTGGATGCTGGTCGAAACGCTGAACGGCATCTTCCGCGAACCGCTGGTGGACACCACACGCGGCGGCCCGAACGGCGGCGGCGCACGGCTGACCGAGGCAGGGCAGCAGGTTCTGGCGCAGTATCGCAGCCTCGAGTCGATTGTGGTGACGGCGGGCGCGGATCAGATCGGCGCACTTCAGGCGATGCTGCGCGATAGTCCCGTATAGAAATAACGCTTGCCGTGCAGGCTCGGCAGGGTGATATGTTCCACGAAACATATCCCTGAAAACGGTCCCAGATGTCCTTCCCGTTCCGCCTAATCGCTCGCGCCACCGCCCTTTCGGGTGCCCTTTTGGTGCCGTCGGTCGCCGTGGCGGAACAGATCACCATCTTCGCCGCCTCCAGCCTGAAAAACGCCCTTGATGCCATTGCAGCCCAGTGGTATGGTCAAACCTTTCATACTGTGGTGATTTCCTACGGCGGCAGCCCAAGCCTCGCCAAACAGATCATCGAAGGCGCGCCCGCCGACATCTTCATCTCGTCCTCGATCGCCTGGATGGACGCGCTGGCCGATCAGGCGCTGATCAAACCCGACAGCCGCCACGATCTTCTGGGCAACACGCTGGTCCTTGTTGCCGCAGGCCCCAACGCGGCCCCGGTCGCGATAACCTCCGGCTTCGATCTCGCAGGGCTGCTCGGCGACGGCAAACTGTCGATGGCGCTGGTGGGTTCCGTCCCCGCCGGGCAATACGGCAAAGAGGCGCTGGAAAGTCTTGGCGTCTGGTCATCGGTCGAGCTTTCAGTTGCCCAATCGGAAAACGTCCGCGCGGCCTTGGCACTGGTCGCGACAGGCGAGGCGCCTTATGGCATCGTCTATGGATCGGACGCGATTGCCGATGACGCGGCTGACGACAAGGTGACCGTCGTCGGCACCTTCCCGACCGACAGCCACCGTGCCATCGTCTATCCGGCGGCCATCGTGGCCACTTCGGCGAAACCCGAGGCAGCGGCGTTTCTTGACGCTTTGACCTCCGACGCCGCCACCGCAGTTTTCATGGGACAGGGCTTCACCGTTCTGAAATAACCACCCGATGCCCAACTTCCTTGCCGCCCTCGGCCCCGACGAATGGCGCGCCGTGGCCCTGTCCCTGCGCGTGTCTTTCTGGGCGACACTGCTCAGTTTGCCGCTGGGCATCGTGGTGGCTTATGTGCTGGCGCGCCACGATTTCTGGGGCAAACAGCTGCTGAACGGCCTCGTCCACCTGCCGCTGATCCTGCCACCCGTCGTCACCGGTTACCTGCTGTTGATCACTTTCGGGCGGCGCAGTCCGGTGGGCGGATTTCTGGAAGACTGTTGTGGCCTGATCTTCGCCTTCCGCTGGACCGGGGCCGCTTTGGCCGCCGCCGTCATGGCCTTCCCGCTGATGGTGCGCGCAATCCGGCTGGCGATCGAGGCGGTGGACCCCAAACTGGAACAGGCCGCAGGCACTTTGGGCGCATCGCGGCCGTGGGTGTTTGCGACCGTGACCCTGCCGCTGATCCTGCCCGGCGTGATCGCGGGCGCGATCCTCGCCTTCGCCAAGGCGATGGGCGAGTTTGGCGCGACCATTACGTTCGTCAGCAACATCCCCGGCCAGACCCAGACCCTGCCCTCGGCAATCTACGGCTTCTTGCAGGTGCCCGGCGGCGACGCCCAGGCCCTGCGGCTTGTCCTGATCTCCATCGCAATCGCCATGGTGGCGCTGCTGGCGTCCGAATGGGTCAGCCGCGCCGTGGCCCGCAGGATTTCCGGCACATGACGCTGTCAGTTCGCCTGCACCATAGCTTTGCCGGGTTTACCCTCGACGCCGCGTTCGATGCGCCCGCCGGGGTGACCGCCCTGTTCGGGCGCTCGGGGTCGGGCAAGACCACCGTGATCAACGCGGTCGCGGGCCTGCTGCGCCCCGATCAGGGCCGCATCGCGCAGGATGACCATGTCCTGTTAGACACCGCGACCCGGCGCAACCTGCCCCCCCACCGTCGCCGCCTTGGCTATGTGTTTCAGGACGCCCGCCTGTTTCCGCACCTGACCGTCCGGCAAAATCTGCTTTATGGCCGCTGGTTTGCCTCCATAAATGACGGCCCGAGCCTTGGCAGCGTGGTCGATCTGCTGGGCATCGCGGCCCTGCTGCACCGCCGCCCCAACGCGCTGTCGGGTGGCGAAAAGCAGCGGGTCGCCATCGGTCGCGCCCTGCTGTGCAACCCGCGACTTTTGCTGATGGACGAACCGCTCGCGGCACTCGACGAACCGCGCAAGGCCGAGATCCTGCCCTATCTGGAACGCCTGCGCGATCAGACCGCGACCCCGATCCTTTATGTCAGCCATTCGGTGGCAGAGGTCGCCCGGCTGGCAACCACGCTGGTGGTGATGGACGCGGGCCGCGTGCTGCGCGCAGGCCCCGCACACGAGGTGCTGTCCGACCCCGACGCAGCCCCGCTGTTTGGCCTGCGCGAGGCCGGGGCCTACCTTATCGCCCGCATCGCCGCACACGAGGATGATGGCCTGACCCGGCTCGAAACCTCGGCAGGCCCGCTGCTGTTGCCCCGCGTCGATGCCGCTCCGGGCACCCGACTGCGCGTGCGCATCCATGCGCAGGACATCATCCTGTCGCGCGGCCGTCCCGTTGGCCTGTCCGCCCTGAACATTCTGCCCGCCACCGTCGCCAGCCTGCGCATCGGCGACGGCCCCGGCGCGCTGGTGCAACTTCGGGCAGGTGACGACCTGCTGCTGGCCCGCATCACCCGCAGATCGGCGCAAGCCCTGAACCTCGCCACCGGCACCCCAGTTTTTGCCATCCTGAAATCCGTGTCGGTCGCCCGCGACGATGTCGGCACCGGCCCGACCCCACGCCTGCCCGACTGCGCCCCCTAGACGAACCGCGCCCGCGCGCCATGTCTGCACCAGATCAAACACAGGACTGACCGTGAGCAACGACGACCCATCCCCCCGCTCAAGTGCTGTGCCCGCCGGTCGCCTCACCCGCCTGCTCCACATGGGCGGCATCGCGGGCGGTGTGGCCGGCGGCATCGTCGCGGGCGGCCTGCGGCAACTTGCGCAGGGCCAGCGACCCGATCTGCCCAGCCTGATGCTGACCCCCGCCAACGCCCTGCGCGTGACCCAAGGCCTGTCGCACATGCGGGGTGCCGCCCTGAAACTTGGCCAGATGCTGTCGATGGACACCGGAGTAGTTCTGCCGCCCGAGATGACCCGCATCCTCGCCACCCTGCGCGACGATGCCAAACACATGCCACCCAAACAGGTACAAACCGTGCTGAACGCCGAGTGGGGCATAGGCTGGCGCGCCCGGTTCACCCGCTTTGACGTCCGCCCGTTTGCGGCAGCCTCGATCGGGCAGGTCCACCGGGCTCAAACGCTCGATGGCCGCGACCTTGCGATCAAGGTGCAATACCCCGGCGTCCGCGCCAGCATCGACAGCGACATCGACAACATGGCAGGCTTCATGCGCCTGCCCGGCCTGATGCCCGGCGGCATGGACATCAAACCCCTGCTGGCCGAGGCGAAACGTCAGTTGCACGACGAGGCCGACTACCAAACCGAAGCCCTGCACCTCGGGCATTTCGGGGCGCTGATGGCGGGATCAGACACCTTCGCCGTCCCCGCCCTGCACCCCGACCTCAGCACGGGGCAGGTGCTGGCAATGACCTTCATGCCCAGCCAGTCCATCGACACCCTGACTGCCGCCGATCAACCCACCCGCGACCGCGCCGCAACCGCGCTGATCGACCTTGTCTTGCGCGAATTGTTCGAATTTGGCGCGATGCAGACCGACCCCAATCTGGCCAACTACCGCTTCGATCCCACGACGGGCAAAATCGTGCTGCTGGATTTCGGCGCCGTGCGCAACATCGCACCCGACGTCAGCGCCGCCTTCCACGCCCTGATGACCGCAGGACTGGGCGGCGACCGCGACGCCGTCCACTCGGCAATGCTGCAAATCGGCTATTTCGGCCCCGACACTGCCGCTCATCACCGCGACCTGATCCTGCGGATGTTCGAAACCGCAATGATCCCGCTGCGCGATACGACCCCGTTCGACTTCGGCACATCCGACCTGCTGGACCGCCTGCGCCAGATGGGTATGGCCATCGGCACCGACCGCGATCTGCTGCATGTCCCGCCCGCACAAACGCTGTTTTTGCACCGCAAGATCGGTGGCATTTATCTGATGGCCGCCAAGCTCAAGGCCCGCGTGGTCTTGCGCGACCTGCTGGACCGCTACCGCACCGCCCTCCGCTAAAACCTCTTTCCTGCTGGTGAAAATATCCTCCGGGGGGTGCGGGGGGTGGAAAACCCCCCGCTTTTCGCCCTTACCCTGCGACAAACAACGGAAAGCTGACGCCCAGCGCCCAGGCCAGAATGACTCCCAGCCCCAACCCCGCCGCACCCGCGCCGCTGCGCCGCGCCACCCAACGGCCCAACGGCCCCAAAACCAGAAAGAACAGCGCGATCACCGGCAGGATGATCAGCACGAACATCAGCCGTTCCAGATCCATGATTGCCGCCCCCACCAGCGACATGATGAATCCCAGCCGCGCCACCAACCGCCGCCACCCCCCCACAGCGACCAAAGCATCTCCCAACATGAACGGCACCGTTCCCACTGTCAGCGCCGCGATGATCCCCAGCCGCTGCACCGTCGGTACAAACGACGCCGCATAGCGGTCAATCGCCAGCCCGAACACCGCCAGCCCCCAGATGACGAGTGCGCCAACCGCCACCCAGACCACGCGCGGCAATGGCCAGACCCGCAGGATCACCAGCTGCGCTGCGCCAAACAGCGCCAGATGGATCATCAGATAATCCGCCACCAGTACCGGCAGAAACGGCCGGTAGACCAGCACCGCGACCACAGGCACCACCAACGACGGGATGATAACCGCCGCCAGAAACCGCCGCACCGAAACCTCGCGCACCGGGACCTCGTTCATACCCCCACCGACCGGCAGAAATCCCGCCAAAGGCCGGAACAGCACAACGATCCCCGCCAACAACAGCAAGACCCACAGCCCCGGCTTCACAACCGGCCCCGCACTTTCCCGGCCAAACGTCCCATCCAGCCAGTCGCGTGCCTCGCGCAGCGCCGTCCCGCTGAACAGCACGCCAACATGTTCGACCGACGGCGCTACGACCACCCGCCGCGTCACCCCGCCCGCCGTCACCGTCTCCCCCTCGACCGCCGCAGGATCGACCATCCGGGCCATGCGCAGCGCCGCCGCCCGCAGCGCGCCCTCCCACTGGCCCGAAATCACCAGCAGTTGCGCTGGCGCATCCGCCGTCACCGTCTTCGAAAACATTGAAATCCCGACGACCGCATCCACGTCACCATCCTCAATCGCCGCCCGCGCGATGATGTCCGTCGCCATTGAATGGCCCAGCAGCGCCACCCCCTGTCCCGCACCCCCGGGCCCCGAGCCCACCGCCTCCCGCCCCGCCGCCAGCGCCCGCCGCGTTTCGTCCACCAGCCGCGTCGTGGTGCCCTGGATAGCGTTCACGTCCCCCGACATCGGCACCGAATTGCGCCCATGGCCTTCAAAATCGAACGCCAGCACCGTATAGCCGGATTGCGCAAGTGTCAGCGAATAGGCCTGCATCAACTGCCGCGATCCGGCAAACCCGTGCGCCACCACTACCAACGGCCCCGCCTGCCCCGGCTGTTGGTAAAGCGTGGCAGGCGTGGTCCCCACCGACACCTCGGTGATCACCAGCCCCGCGCGCTCCCGTTCCAGCATCCAGACCGACAGCGCGGTCACCACCACCGCGATCAGGCTGGTCCAGAAGCTACGGCTCAAAGCCCCACCAACCCGGCGCTCAGATCCCACAATTCGGCCGACCGGCGCGGATCACTGGCCTGCGATGACAGGGGCTGGGCAAACGCTTCGCGCCCTTCGACCTGCCGGTTGCCCCACGACCAATGCACGCCAGAGCGGGCAAAGCCATCCTCCGCCACAACCTGCGCCACCCGGTCCCCCGACAGCGGCTGCGAGACATAGCCCTTGGTGATGTTTTTCTGAAACCACGGAAAAATCTTCTGAAACGCCTTTGGCGCGTTGCGAAACAGCGGCGTGTCGGCCACGCATCCGGGGTATAGCGTCGAAAACACGATACCCGTCGTCTCGTGAAACCGCGCATGCAACTCGCGGCTCATCATCATCGTGCACAGCTTGCTGTCCTTGTACGCCTTGCCCGCCTTGAACACCCCACCGTCGATCATCGCCACCGGGGCCTTGAACCCCGCCTTGAGACCCGCGAAATCACCCAGATTCGCAGGCGCGGGAATCGGGATGCGCCCGCCGAATTCTTCGGAATTGGCGGTCACGGTGCCCAGCGTCACCAGTCGCGGCGCTGCGGCCTTTTGCAACTCGGGCAGCAGCAGATTGGCCAGCAGGAAGTGGCCCAGATAGTTGGTCGCCACCGAAATCTCGTAGCCTTCAGGCGACCGCGCGGGTTCCTTCAGCAGCGGCAGATAGGTCGCCGCGTTGCAGATCAGCGCATCCAGCGCCACGCCCCGCGCCTGAAACGCCGCCGCAAAATCGCGCACCGATTGCAGCGATCCAAGGTCCAGATGCACCACCTCGAACCTGTCCGCAGGCATCCCCAGGGCTGCCGTCGCCACCGCCGTCCGTGGCAGATCGCGGCATCCAAGGATCAATTGCCAGCCCCGCGCGATCAGCGCGTTGGCGGCATGCAATCCAACCCCGGACGAGGCTCCGGTGATAATGGCAAGGCGGCGGGGACCGGTCATCGGGCGTTCCTTCATTGTTGCCCATCAGACCTAGCCTGCCAACTGCGGGCGATCAAGCCACTGGGTCCACCTCTACCTCAGCCCAAAGACCGGGCGCAGCCGCAACCCAGACCGAGGCCGACACGCTGCCAGAGGCAAGCGCCGAGAAATACGCCCCGATGTTGCACCCCCCCCCCACAGCCGCGCGCCATAGCCCATCAGAAAACCACCCATCGCCGCGCAGACCCATGCCTTCGGCGGTATGCGGCAGGCCAGAATGAACCGCCCGCTGACCACCGCGGCCAAAGTCGCGCCCAGAATGATCCCGAAATCCATGACCGACGTTACGTCCGAAAACACGCTTGCCGTCAGCGGCCTCGGATTGCCGCGCCAATACGGCCAGGCCGCCACGTCAGACCCGGCCATCAGCGCCCATTTCGACCCCCACAGCGCAAACCCCGCCGTCTCGCCCCAAGGCCGCCCCGCCAGCACCAGCGTTGCCGCGTTCAACAGCGCCAGCCCGACTGCCCCGGTCATCAGCGACCACGGCCCCAGCCAACTGCCCTTCCGCAGAGTCAGCGCAGGCGACTGCCCCGGCGCAAACCGCCAGACCGCCGCAAACACCGCCAGATGCACCGCCAGCGCCAACGGCCAGCCCAACAGCCGCTGCGACGTCGTGGACAGAAACTGCGGCAACCCCCACCACCAATGCAGCGTGGCCGCGCCGACCGCCGACCGCCGACCGCCGACCCGATAACAAAAAAGAACAGCGTCATTATCAACCGCAGATTGCCGCCGCCCAGCGCGAACAGCGTCCCCGACGCACAGTCCCCGCCAATCTGCATCCCGACGCCGAACATCACGGACCCGATCACAAAGGTCACACCAACCGCCGCGTTGAACCCGCCAAGGTTCTGGCCAAAGATCTGCCCCATTCCCAACAGCGGAAAGAACACGATGCTCGCCACCGCCAGCGCGACCGCCAGCGCCTTGAAACCCGATGCGTCCCGCAGCTCCAGCACCGCGCGAAAACTGCCCGCAAAGCCGAAGGTCGATTGAAACAGCACAAAGCCAAGGCCAACGCCAACCACCGCCAGCAAAGGCAGCCGGATGGTCGATCCATGAATTGCCGAAAGCCAGACAAGCACCACGATGGCCCCAAGTGGCAGCAGCAGGCCCTTGGTTGCCACGCAACTACCGCGATCCGCCACATTCGCCTTGCAGTCGCCTGCGTCGGCCATGCCCCAACCCCACCAGCTTGGAGTCCGACCCTACAAACACGTCCCGCCACGATCCAGAACGATCCTGCGCCTTAAGGCCCGATAACCCGAAGGTGAATTGTCCGTCAGGAGCGTGGTTTTGTGCCTCGGCAAACTGGCGCACCCCCCCGGCCTTGGTCCAAAGTGTAAACAAGGTTTTAAATTATACTCCGAGTCCTGCGGAAGCCGGATTTGATGACTTGACGGCTGGGTTGAGATCGATTCAGTTATGCCCATGATCCGCCCCGGCTTTCTTTCCTTAGCAGAGCGCCTCGAGCTCGAGGCT
>Ga0105052_10002975_pt1 | contig 20086 bp, 25 predicted proteins | sample FRY03_FD_78094 | JGI IMG/M metagenome (GOLD analysis project Ga0105052, IMG submission 78094) | Freshwater microbial communities from Lake Fryxell liftoff mats and glacier meltwater in Antarctica - FRY-03 | ecosystem: Environmental > Aquatic > Freshwater > Ice > Glacier meltwater ... | reverse complement strand
GGGGTCCGGCGGCGGGGTTCTTTGGCATGGATTACCGCATGTGGAGGCATGATCCTGACACTTGTGGCAATCGGCTGCGGGTCGCCCGGGGAGATGTCCGTGCGGTCTGGTCGGGTGGTTCGCGTGCTGGACGGGGACACCATCGTGGTGGCTGGTGTGGGGACCGTGCGCTATCTCGGCATTGACACCCCCGAACTCCATCACCCACGCAAGCCCCAGCAGCGCTTTGCCGCCCGTGCCGCCGCCGCCAATCGGGCGCTGGTGGCGGGACGGGACGTTCGTCTGGAGACCGACCGTGAGGTGCGCGACGCCTACGGCCGACTACTCGCCTACGTGTATGTGGGGCAACGGATGGTGAATGCCGATTTGATACGGCAGGGGATGGCCGAGACGTTTGCGTTCGCACCGAACACACTGCACAAGGAGATGCTCGACCAGATGGAGCGCGAGGCCCGCGCCGCGCTCCGGGGGCAGTGGGGGCCACTGGAGGGCGGCCCGCCCTACGGGGTGCCGTGAGGTCGGGCTCGCTGCGGCACGCGGGGACACACCGCAGCCAGCGGGGCTACGATTGCGCCCGATGACGATCCTCGAACTCGACTACGGCATTCCCTCCGAAGACGAGCTGGCCCGCTTGATGGGGGCCGCCACACCGCACTTCGCACTGCAGATTCGCGATCGCGTGCGTGCCTATGCCGACGCCCTGCCCGAGGAACACCCCAGGCGCATCATGCTCGCCGCGCAGGTGACGCGTCTGGAGGCGCTGGCAGTGGACGGGGAGCGTGGGCCCGCCGGCGACATTGACCTGCCGCCGTGCCGGTCGCTCGACGTCGACCGCTAGGCGCGCACGGCCATGGCGTGGCGGACGATCTCGGTGAAGGTACGCAGAATGCGGGCGGTCAACCCCCAGACATCCTCACCCCGGAGGCGGTACCGCAGCATGTCGAAGGGCGGATCGTGTGGAAGCAACTGATCCGCGGTCAGCAGATCCGCGAGGGGTATTTCCATGACACGGGCAACCTCGTCGGGTTGGGGCGTGAGCGCGGGTCGGCCCCCGGGGTGGTGAGCCACCCAGGGCTGCACTGTGAAGCCGCTCACCAGCGTCTGAACGTCGTCCAAGGGCCCAAGCACCACCAACGTCTGCGGGGGGATGCCCACCTCCTCGTGCGTCTCACGAAGGGCGGTGGCCCGCAGGTCGGCATCGCCTGGCTCGTGGCGGCCACCGGGCAGCGAAATCTCGCCCGAGTGGTGCCCGGCGTAGTCGGTGCGCTTGGTCAGCACCAGGTGCGCGGCGTCATCACGATCGAACAAGACGATGAGCACGCCCGCGGGCGTGCCCGTGCCCGCCAGATCGGTGCGTGGCCTCGCCGCCAGTATTGGGGGGAGCGCACCGGCCAGGTGTGCCGCCGTGGGTGTGATGACGCGTGTCACGCCGGTCGAGTGTACGCCGGGTGCGAATGGGGCAGCCGGTGAGCAGCGATCCCATCAGCCGCTTGTCCAGCGATGTCGAGAGTGCTCTGGCGGCGGCCATCGAGGTGGCGGGAATGGATCCCCTCGGCCTGCGACCGGTGGAGCCGGGGACCGGCGGGCGCGGGTATGTGGTGGCCTTCGACGGCCCCGCGTTCTTGTGCCTGAACACTGACCTTAAGCCCGAGCAATCTGCGGCCCGCGCCGATGAGTTGGCCCGCGCCGTGTTGCTGGTCGAGAGCGCTGAGGTGCTGCTTGATCCGGTGGCCCTGCGTGCGCTCGCCCCTACGGCCGAGGCGCTGGCCCCATGGGAGGCAGATCTGACCATGGCGCTGGACGCGCTGTCGCGTGCGGGCGAAGCTGCGCTGCATCTGGCCGAGTGGCGCGAGGACCACCTGCGCGCCGTTGCATCGCTGGTGGCGCTTGATGACGCCATTGGGCGCCAGAATCGGGCCCGGGGCGCCTATGCCACGTTCGTGGGCGCCACCGAGGTGCTGGTGGCGCGTCAAGACTCGTTGGATCCCACCATGGTGCAGGCGCTGATCGCGGTCGAGTCGGCTGCCGCCGCAGCGGGGCTCGCCGATTCGCTCGGCGGGGTGCTGGCGGCGAGCATGGGATCGATCGAGGAGGGGGCGGCCGAGATGATGGCCGCCCATCTCACGCCACTGCGCTAACCGCGGCTTCAGCGGGCGCCGACTCGGCCCCCGGCTGCGGGTCCTCGGCCTGTGGCTGGAGCACCGGTACGAAGGCCGACTCGATGAGCGCCTCAATGCGTGCCCGATCGCCATCGTCGAGCGGCGGCAGGCCTGGCGTCGCAGCGAACTCGTCCAGTTGATCGGCGGAGTGAATGGGCACCACCACGGACGCCACGCCCGGGCGGTCCATCACCCACCGCAGCGACGCCTGACCCAGAGTCCACGGACGGCCGTCGGCGAGGAACGCGAGGGTGTCCACGCGGCGTAGGCCCTCCACCAGCCACTCGCGCGTGAGGTGCGCGCGGGGGTCGGACGGCGGGAAGGTGGTCTCAAACGTGTACTTGCCCTCGAGGAGGCCGCATGCATGCGGCCGCCGGGCGATGACGCACACGCCGGCCGCCTGGGCCAGGCCCGCCAGTTCGACACCCGGGTCGTGGTCGAGGATGCTGATCTCCACGTCGAGTAGCGCAAGGCGCTTGGATCTGATGAGGCGTCGTCCATCCCCCGGCCGTGCGCCGTCGGGGATGGCTGCGCCGAAGGCGCGCACCGTGCCTTCGCGCACCAGGGCGTCCAGCACGTCGCGCACGGCGTCATCCTCAAGCACGCGCCTGGGGGCGTGGTGCAACTCGCAGATGTCAATGACGTCCCCACCAAGGCGCCGCAGGCTGTTCTCCACCGCCGTGCGGATGGCGATCGGGCGAAAGTCCTGGAGCATCGCGCGCTTGTGTGCACGGGTTGGCTCAAAGTTCTGCCAGTCGTAGCCGACCTTGGTGGCCAGCACGACGCGGTCACGGCGATCACGGAATGCCCGACCGAGGATGCGCTCGACGCGTCCATCGCCATCGCGGTCGGCGGTGTCGAACAGCGTGATGCCACGGTCGAGCGCTGCGTGCAGCAGGCGGATGGCGTCGTCGTCGCCGCGATCGCCCCACCACCCCGTACCGAGGGCCTCGGCCCCAAACCCGACCACCGAGACGGTGATGTCAGTGCCAGATATCTCGTGCGTGCGCATGGCCACTCAGACTACGGACGCCCTCCGACGCCCTCTCGCAGCTGCCCGCGTGATTGAGGGCCACTGGGCACAGCGTGGCTACGCATGGCCGAACCTCGCGCCCGGCGGGTTAGGCCTCGTCGTCCTCATCGTCAGATTCCATGAGGAACTCGATGAGGTCGGTCACGGTGAAGCGCCCGGACTGCATGGATGCAACCAGGCCGTACACGGTGGCCGTGTGGGGCCGCTCCAGCACGTAGTCGCGAATGGCCAGGTTGGCATCCGTCTCGATCTTCTCGAACAACTGGCGCCCGACGCCGGTGGCAACCACGCCGGTGCCCTCCACGGCGCTGAGCCCAGCCGTTGACAGCGCATGGGCTGCGCTGACCACATCATCGGGCGCGGCCTCTAATGACTCCGCCAGTTGGGTGATGGTGCGCCCGTCGGGGTTGGCAACCAGTTCACGCAGCAACAGGTAGCTGCCGGGTGAGAGCCCGGTGGCCAGCACCACCTGATCGAGCACGCCGGCAACCTCGGCCAGCAACTGCAGGTCATCCTCGTCGCGGTACATCGCCTATGGCCCGTAGCGGTGGGCAGGGGCGGGGCGCAGATTGTCGTAGGCCTCCCCCGACCAGATGCGGCCGCTGATGCGGAGGTCGTCCAGCGCGCAGAGCGCCGTGCGCACTACGCCCGCCCGAGCGCCCCGGCCATGGTTGTTGGCCACGGTCACTTCGAAGTCGTGCGAACCGGGGCCGCGCATGGGGCGGCCGTTTGCGCGCGCCAGTGCCACACGGGCCTCGGCGAGCCGCAGGGGGTCATCAACTGTCAGGTAACACTCAAAGAAGGCCCAGTCGTCGGCCATCTGTGCCACGACCGCGTCGAATTCATCCGTGTACGCCATGTGCGCAGGCTATCCGAGCGCGATGGCGTCGGCGATGGCCATTGCACGCGCCGTGAAGGTGGCATCGTCAAGCACGGGGTCGGGCGCCGGCGCGTGGATGTCATCCGGCAGTGCCACCCACGAAACGCACCCGCCCATCTCGGGGCTCATTTCCAGGTCAACGGGGGGAGTGACGCGGTTTACGCGCACCACCACGGCCTGCAGCGGCTGGGTGCGGCGCCATTTCAGTCGTGACTCGGCGTAGTCGTGGCCCAATACGTGGAACCCCTCCAGGGCGTCGAGGCCCGTCTGCTCGCTGATCGGGTGCACCGCATGCACCTCGCAGTACGCCGTCAGGGCGTTCTGCCCCGGCTCCTCGCGACGCGCGAGCTCGGCCGAGTACGCATCGCGTGCCGCCGGGGTCAGCAGTTCGGGCCGCTGGTGCAGATAAGTGGGCAGCAGGAAGAACCGACGGTACGGCACGTCGAAGCGCGCCTCACCGATGCCGCCCTTGCGCAGCATCACCACTTGCTCACCCGCCAGCATGGCCCCGATGACGGAGGCCCACTCCTTCAGTGCGTGCTCTGGCATGGCCCAATCGTAGGTTGTGCGGATGCGTTGAATGGCGTCCTTCGGCGGGACCATATGACCCTCAGCGCATCACGCGGCCGTGTTACGGTCACACTCATGATTGATGCCATTCTCGCCCGCGCCGCTGATGGCGACCGCATCACCGCCGACGAGGCGGTCCTCCTGTACGAGTGCGCCCCGCTCGGCGACCTCGGGGCGGCCGCAGACCAAGTTGCACGTCGTCGGTATGGCGACAACGTGACGTACAACGTCAACGCGCACCTCAATCCCACCAACATCTGTGTGGTGGGGTGCGGGTTCTGTGCGTTTGCGGTGTGGACCGACCATGACCCGCGCGCCTACGCCTATTCGGTTGACCAACTGGTGGATCGGGCGCGGGAGGTGTCAGAACTTGGCATCACCGAGCTGCACATCGTGGGGGGAATGACCAAGGAGTACACGCTCGAGTACTACGAGGATCTGTTTCGTGAGTTGAAGGCGTCGCTGCCCCACGTGGCGCTCACGGCCCTCACCGCTGTGGAGATCGACTTCGTGGCCAAACTGGCCAAGATCTCGCCGCACGAGGTACTCGCGCGCACGATGGCCGTGGGCCACGACACCATGCCGGGCGGCGGGGCCGAGGTCTTCAGCCCCCGCGTGCGGCGCATCATCGCCGACCGCAAGGTGGCATCCGACACGTGGATCAACATCCACCGTGAGGCGCACCAAGCGGGCATGAGCACCAACGCCACCCTGCTCTTCGGCCACTTCGAGACGCCGGCCGAGAAGGTGGATCACATGCTGCAGTTGCGCGACCTGCAGGATGAGGCGGAGCACGACGGACACGCCGCCCGGTTCCAGGCGTTCATCCCACTGCCGTTCCTTCCGGGGAACACCGAGTTCGCGTATCTGCCCGGTCCCTCGCGCGACGAGAAGTTGCGCACGATCGCGGTGTCGCGCCTCATGCTCGACAACTTCCCGCACATCAAGGGCCACTGGGTGATGCTGGGCGAGGAGATCACGTCAGAGGCCCTGTCGTACGGCCTTGATGACCTGTCAGGCACGCTGACTGAGGAGCGCATCGCGCATGCCACCACCGTCAAGACCCCGCTCGGCCTCACGCAGGACCGCATTCGCAATCTGGTGCGCGCTGGCGGTCGCAACCCCGTGGAGCGCGACACCCTGTACGCGGGCGTGAGCCGGGAGTCGGTTCCGGCCTGATCGCCCCAGCGGCGACCCAGGGGTCGCTCGGGTCAGCCCAGCGAATTGTAGTTGCCGTGGGGTCTCTCACTGAGGATCAGGGGGTTGCGGTCCCATCAGCCACATGCCGGTATCCCCTGAGGGAGGTTCCTACGAGAGGGCACGCTTCCGGATGGCGCCCGACGTCGCAAGGGCCAATACCACGCACCAGCCCAACGTCCAGATGATGGTGCCCCACGAAGAGGGCTGGACGAACACGATGTTCCCATTCACCTCAACCCTCGGGGCTGCCATTCCCGCCACGTCCCTCGCTTGCAGGTCGGTGACCATGGGCGACACGATGCCGCGTGGAAACACCATGTAGAGGCCCCGGATGAGGCCCGACCACGCGGTGCCGATGACACCGGCGTCGGCCGCGGTCGACATGTTCACCAGCGCCTGCACAAAGACGAACACCAGCACGCCTGTGATGCCCGATGAGACGGGGCCCAGCGCCACGCTGCACAGCGCCGCCACCAGCAGCACCACAAGCATGTTCTCGATACCGGCCAGACCCGTGACCGTGAGCGGTACGTCGGCGCCATTGCCGATGATGAGCCCACAGACCCACGCGATGACGATCCACGCGACGAAGGCGGCCACAAGCGCGATGGCGCGGCCGGTGATACGGCCCAGCATGACGGTGGTGCGTGGGATACCCGTTGCCACCTGAATGCCCAGCCAGCCGCCATCGGCATCGCGATTGGCGGCGCTCGCACCCAGGCAGGCGGCCACCACGAGCCCGCCGATCACCTCGACGGCGAGCGTCCAGGCGCGCAGGGAATCCGACCGGGGCACACCATCGCTGCCGCCAGCCACGATCGTGCCCACCACGATCAGCGCCGCGCCCACCGTGACGGTTATGAAGAACCAGCGTCGCCGGATGACCGCACGCATCTCCGCTCTGGCGATGGTGGTGATGGCCGCGGCCGGGCTCACCCGCGTCCCCCGTCAGTGAGGTGGAATGATGCGCCCAGCAGGGCCGGAAGGCCGCCCGGGTCGGATGATGCGGCGAGCACCGCGGCGCCACGGTCGAATGCTTGTCGAATGGCCGTCTCCGTCTCTGTGAACTCCCACGGGTCGTCAAGCACCAACAGGTCGGGCGTCCCAATGAGCGCGCACGCAAGCGACAACTGGCGGCACTGCTCGATCTCGAGGAGGGGCGCCAGGGTGGAGGGGGCTGTGAAGCCAGCATCCTTCATCGCCTGAGCGGCCTCGGCGGGTCCATATCCCTTAAGGGCGGCCACCATGTTGATGGCCTCCTCGGCGCGGATACCGTAGGTGAAGGGCCAGGCCTGCGGTGCCCAGCCGATGCGGGCAAGGGCATCCGGGTGTCCGGGCGGCAGACCGAGCACGGTGATGTCGCCGCCCGGCCCAGCAAGGCCCATGACGGCGCGCAGCACCGACGACTTGCCGCTGCCGCGGCCACCGGTGATGAGCAGCCCCTTGCCGGAGGCCAGATCGAGGTTGATCCCGCTCACGGCGAATTCGCCGCCACGCTGATAGCGGACCTCGATCCCGCGGGCGCGGATGACGGTGCTCAGCCCAGCTTCTCCAACCGGATGGCCTGCTGCGGGCAGTCCTCAACCGCCTCGCGCACCTGGTCGATGATGGCGGGGTCCAGCACGTCGTCGCTCGTGGACGAGAGGTTGGTGTCGTCGTCCACGGTGAACACGCCGGGTAGCCGCGTGATGCACACACGGTTGCCCATACACAGGTCGTGGTCCACATACAGGCGGTGCATCTCGCCGTTGATCTCGATTTCTGCCATGTCAGCTCTCTCTGATGATCGCGAGCACCTCGTCACGCCTGCGCTCCATGTCGGCCTCGGATGCGAGTGATTCGAGGTTGAGACGCAGCAGCGGCTCGGTGTTGGAGGAGCGGACGTTGAAGTGCCAGTCGTCGTAGGTCACGGACAGCCCGTCAACCTCGGCGTGTCGGCCGTCCGCATAGCGTGCCCGAAGGCGGTTGATCGCCGCCCCGGGATCGGCAACGGTCGAATTGATCTCGCCGGAGATGTGGTAACGCTCGCGCAGGTGGGCCACCATCTCCGACAGCGTGCGGTCCGACTTGGCGAGCATCTGTAACACCATGAGCGCCGGGATGAGGCCGCTGTCGGCGAACGAGAAGTCGCGGAAGTAGTAGTGGCCGCTGACCTCGCCCGCGAAGATGGCATCCACCTCGCGCATGCGGCGCTTGATGAATGCGTGGCCCACGCGGAACTCGTCGGGCGTGCCGCCGGCGGCCAGGATGGCGTCGCGTACGGCCCATGAGGCGCGCAGGTCATACACCACCGTCTGCGCGCCATTGCGCTCAAGGATGTGGCGGGCGAGCAGGGCGGTGAGGAAGTCGCCCGCGACGAATCCGCCCTTCTCGTCAATGAAGAAGCAGCGATCAGCGTCGCCATCCCATGCGATGCCCACGTCGGCGCCATTCTCGATCACCGCGTTCTCGACGAAGACGCGGTTCTCCTCGAGCAGCGGATTGGGCTCGTGGTTGGGAAAACGACCATCCGGGTCGAGGAAGAAGGGCACGGCGTCAATGTTGATGCGCTCGAGCACGGGCGGCAGGTACAGGCCCGCCATGCCGTTGGCCGCGTCGAGCACCACGCGAAGGCCGGTGATGGCCGATGGGTCCACGAACGTGAGACACCGCTCAACGAAGCGTCGCAGCAGGTCGGGGTCCTCGTGCACCGCTCCGGGTACGCCGGTGACCGCGGGCTCGCCCGCACGCGCCAGACGACCCACCTCGGAAATGCCGGTGTCACCAGAGAGGGGGACGGCACCGGCTGAAACCATCTTCACGCCGGTGTACTGCGGCGGGTTGTGGCTGGCGGTGATGATCGCGCCCGCGTCGTAGCCGCCCTCATCCACCGCGAAGTAGACCATCTCGGTGGCGGCGAGTCCGAGCGCCGTCACGTCGGCGCCCGCCGACAGGGCACCGCGAATGAACGCCTCGGCCATGCTTGGGGACGACAGGCGCACGTCGTGGCCGACGGCCACACGCCGAGCGCCCGTCACCGCGATGAAGGCGCGTCCGATGCGCTCGGCGCCGTCCTCATCGAGTTCCGTGCCGTACAGGCCACGAATGTCGTACGCCTTGAAGATCTCGGGGACCATGGTCATGGGGTGAACCTCGGGTGCAGGAGCGCATAGGTTTCGTCGAGATGCTGGGGCATGACGCGGAGGTCTGCGATCGTGGTCATGAAGTTGGTGTCACCGGCCCATCGGGGAACCACGTGCAGGTGCAGGTGGTCGGCGATACCGGCGCCCGCGGCGGCCCCCTGATTTATGCCGATGTTGAAGCCGTGGGGGTGCATGGCGTCTTCGAGCACGACCTGGGCGATCTGGGCGAGTTCCATGAGCTCAACCAGCGCGTCGCCGGGAAGGTCCGTCAGTCGCTCGAGGTGCGCGTAGGGGACGACCATCATGTGTCCGGTGGCGTACGGGTGGGCGTTCAGGATCACGAAGCAGTGCGTGCCGCGCGCAAGGATGAGCGTCTGTGCGTCGTCCCCCACGGCCGGCAGGTCGCAGAAGATGCAGTGCCGACCCTCGTCGTCGTGATCGTGCTCCGCCGAGACATAGGCCATCCGCCAGGGGGCCCAGATGATCTGGCGACCCAAGCCTGGCGCTACAGCCACTTGCGCTTACGGAAGTACGCCAGCACGCCGATCGCGAGCGCCACCATGACCACGCCGAGGAAGACGACCGACGCGATGCCGTTGTGTGCAAATGGCAGGCCGTCAATGTTCATGCCGTAGAAGCCGACGATAAGGGCGAGGGGCAGGAGCACGGCCGACAACACGGTGAGTAGCGCCAGCATGTCGTTCAGGCGGTGCGTGATCATGTTCTCGTTGGTGGCCTCAAGTGCCTCGGAGACCTCCTTGTAGTTCTCGAGGGAGTCCCAGATGCGCTCGTTTTTATCCACGATGTCGTCGAAGTAGATCTCGAGGTCCTCGGGCGCATACCGCTGCACCGCGCGCTCGAGCATGCGCAACGTCGGGCGCTGCGGCTTGATGATCTTGCGGTAGTTGATGATCTCCTGTTTCACGTTGGAGATATCGCGCACGACCGCATCGGTGTCGCCCTCAAAGATCAGGTCCTCGAGCGTGTCGAGCTTGAACCCGATCTTGTCGAGGATTGGGAAGCAATAGTCGAACATCTGGTCGACGAGCTCGTACAGCAGGAACCCCGGACCCTTCGACATGAACTCAAGGCGCGCGTCCTCGCGGGTCTCGCAGCGCGACCAGATGGCACGGATTGGCTTGAGGGGTTCCTTGGGAATGGTGATGATGAGCCCGGGCCCGATGAAGACGTTGACCTCGGTCGCCTGCAGGCGACCCGTGGCCTTGTCGAAGCGCGGAAAGTGCAGCACGAGGAACACGTAGTCGTCGTACTCATCAATCTTCGCGCGCTGACGCCGTCGGGACAGCACGTCCTCATAGTCCAGCGCGTGAAATTCGAAGTGCTCCTCCAGCCACGCCGTCTCGGCCTCGGTGGGCTCCTCGATGTTCAGCCACGTGAGCCCGTGGGCCTCGAGGCGCTGGACGTCCGGCCGCTCCCGGTCAGGGGCGGGCGTCGCGTGGGCACGGCCCCGCGAGCGTGAGCGACGGATGTTGGGAAGGCTCGCCATCGTCAAGCCCCCTCGTCGCAGTAATGCATGGCACGTCGAACATGCCGATGAGTCTATCGCGCCCCGCGTAAACCCCGACTACGCTGCCGACCGTGCGTGACATGGCCACTTCCCCCCGCATCAAGTTCTGCGGTCTCACCCACCCCGATGACATCCGGGCGTGCGTTGATGCAGGCGCGTGGGCCATTGGAGCGGTGATGACGCCGCATGGGCCGCGGGCCCTCGGTGCCGATGCCGCAGTGGCCCTGATGGCCGCGGTACCCGACGGCGTGGAGCGGGTGGGCGTGTTTGTGAATCCGTCACCGAAGGTGGTGCGTGACGCGGTGGCCCGGTGCCACCTCACGCGTGTGCAGTTCCATGGGGTTAGTGACGTTGCCGAACTCGCCGCCGCCGCGGGCGTGCCCGTAACCCTCGCCATCGCCCTGGATGGCCCCGACGCCATTGCCGCCGGCGATGCCGCGGTGTGCGATCTGGTGCTGTTTGATGCGTCGGTTCCCGGTATGTACGGCGGCACCGGCCACCGCGCCGACTGGGATCTGCTGGTCACCCGGCGTCCCGCCCGGCCCTTCGCACTGGCCGGCGGCCTCACGCCCGATGCGGTGGGGGATGCCGTGCGCATCGTGTGCCCCGACGTGCTTGACGTGTCAAGCGGCGTGGAGTCGTCGCTTGGTCGCAAGGATCCGGCCCTGGTTGCCGCGTTCGCCCGGGCCGCCCGTGATGCCGCGTTGGAGGCGGCGGCATGAGCGTGACCGCCCGCTTCGGCCCGTATGGCGGCCGCTACGTACCCGAGACCGTCATCGGTGCGCTTGATGAACTGACCGAGGCGTACGCGCGCTATCGCGACGACCCCGATTTCCTCAGCGAACTGGGGCTGCTGCTCAGCCACTACGTGGGCAGGCCCACACCCCTGTATCGCGCGCGCCGTTTGGAAGAGGCGTGGGGCGTGCCGGGCGGCCTCTGGCTGAAGCGCGAGGATTTGTGCCACACCGGCGCGCACAAGATAAATAATGCCTTGGGGCAGGTGTTGCTGGCCAAGCGCATGGGCAAGCAGCGCATCATCGCCGAGACCGGCGCGGGCCAGCACGGCGTGGCCACCGCTACGGCATCCGCGCTCGTCGGCCTTGAATGCCGGGTGTACATGGGCCGCACCGACATGCAGCGCCAGCGTCTCAACGTCATCCGCATGCGCATGCTGGGCGCCGAGGTGCTTCCGGTTGACTCGGGAAGCGGCACGCTGAAGGACGCCACCAGCGAGGCCATTCGCGACTGGGTGACCAACGTGGAGACCACGCACTACATCATCGGCTCCGCGGTGGGGCCGGCCCCGTACCCCGAGATCGTGGCGCACTTTCAGTCCATCATCGGCATCGAGTCCAGGGCGCAGATACTGCATGAGACCGATGCCCTGCCGGGGACGGTCGTGGCGTGCGTGGGTGGCGGGTCGAACGCCATCGGCATCTTCCGTGGGTTCCTCGATGACGCCGACGTGCAGCTTGTGGGTGTGGAGGCCGGGGGCGCGGGGCTCAGCGGCAAGCACGGCGCATCGCTGGCCCTGGGCAGCCCCGGCGTGCTGCACGGGTCATTCTCGTACCTGCTGCAAGACCCGGACGGTCAGGTGGCCGAGGCGCATTCGATATCCGCCGGGCTCGACTACCCGGGGGTTGGCCCCGAGCACTCGCACCTTCGCGACATCGGGCGGGTCACCTACGCCAATGCCACCGACGCGGCCGCCCTGTCGGCGTTCCTCGAGTGTTCGCATCTGGAGGGCCTCATCCCGGCGCTCGAGACCGCCCATGCGCTGGCCCATGTGCGCGACAACGCCTCGGCCCTTCGGGGTCCGGTACTCGTATGCCTGTCCGGGCGCGGCGACAAGGATGTGGACCAAGCGGCAGCGGTACTCGGTATTGATGCCAGTGCCTGAATCGGGCGCCGATCGGCTGGCCGCGGTATTCGCCGCGGCCGGGCGGCCCCTGTTCGTTCCCTACGTCATGGGTGGCTTCCCCACGCTTACGGCCAGTGCCCGTCACGCGGGCATCCTTGCCAAGCACGCCGACATCATCGAGTTGGGTATTCCGTTCAGCGACCCGCTGGCCGATGGCCCCACCATTCAGGCAGCGGGGCAAGTGGCGCTTGATCAGGGCGTGCGCCCGGCCGACGTGCTTGCCATTGCAAAGGGGCTTAAAGGGGGCCCGCCCGTGGTGGTGATGACGTACGTCAACACCGTCATCGCCCATGGCGCTGACGACTTCCTGAGTCGCTGTGCCACCGCCGGTGTGGCCGGACTCATCATCCCCGACCTGCCCGTAGATGAGGCCGGGGACATCCGCGCCGCAGCGCGCCGGGCGGGTGTGGCGCTCATCGCCCTGGCGGCGCCCACCACCGACGATGCCCGCATGGCCGCCATCGGCCAGGTGGCCGAGGGCTTCGTGTACCTCGTGGCCATGACCGGTGTGACCGGTGGCGAGATGACCATTGACGACCGCCTGCGCGCGCTGGTGGATCGTGCACGCCGCCACATCTCGGTGCCGGTGGTGGTGGGGTTTGGGGTGCGCACGCCCGAGCAGGCCCGCCAGATTGGCGACATCGCCGACGGCGTGGTGATTGCCAGCGAGATCGTCCGGCGTATCGGTGATGCCCCGGACGCCGCGGCCGCCGATGCCGTGGTGGCCGAGTTCGGCGCCGAAATCGGTGCTGCGCTTCGTGCCGAGCGTCTAGAAGGGGTAGGCCCGTAGGAAGGTGATGAGGTCGTCGGCGTCCACTGCTTCGTGGTCGTCGGGCAACTCGCGGAGGTCTGCGTACTGCGTGCGGATGAAGCCGCCGAAATCGGTTGATCCGGCCTCGATCTCCGTGAATTCACCCCACCACACGAAGTCGGCACGCGGTCCCCAGTGCTCGGCTAACCCGCGCAATGCAAGCAGTCGGCTGGTGCCCTCGTCGGGTACCGCACGGGTGATGCGCCGGGTCGTGTCCACCAGGTCGTCGAAGTCGGGCCAACTGTCGGGGTCGAGCAGCAGAACGGGGACGATGTCGGCGATGAAGTCGGCAGCCTCGGCGTCGTCGGCGAACCACGTGAAGGTGCCGGGCCCGATGTGCGGTGGCGGTACCGAATCGCGCTGAAAGACACCGACGGCGAACTCGCGCGGATCACGGGCGCTCACCAACGCAAGCGCGCGTCCGCGGGAAAGTTCAGACCATTCGTGCATGCGTGCTCCTGTTGAGTTCTGTGCCGGGCTGAGGGTAGCGAGGTCCCCGGCACTCGTCGCTAGCATCACAGACCGTGTCTGACCTCCAACTCATGATCGCGACCATTGTCATGTTCGCGTCCCTCGCGGGTGCGATCGGCTTGGGGCTCGTCGTGTGGCGTCGCCAAGGCATGATCAAGGCGCTGGAGGGCCGCCAGGCCGCCGCCGCCGGCATGTCGTCGCCGGTGGCATCCGACCGGTTGATGGCCCTGAGGAAGCGATCCACCACATCTCAGGGTGATCTTGCGGTTCCGGCCCGGCCGACCCGCCTCGCGGGCATCATCACGGCCTTCATCATCGTGATCCTGCTCGGTGGATTCGCCGGCTATTGGTTCGTGATGCGAGACCAGCCCGGCACTTCGACCACGGCCGTCGCGGGGGGCACCGCGGGCAAGGGGCCGCTGGGGCCCGATCCCGCTGCGCAGGTGCCGTCCGACCCACCTGCCATTTCGGACCACGCGGCATACACCGTGGCGGTGCTGAACGCGAGTGGGGTCACGGGGGCTGCCGCCACCACCGTGGCACCCAAGGTGGAGACTGCCGGCTATCGCGTGGGTGATGTGGCCAATGCGGCCAGTAAGAACCAGGCCACCTCGGTCGTCATGTGGAAGCCCGGCCAGCAGGCCGTGGCCCAGAACGTGGCGCGTGATCTTGGCATCACGCAGGCCCCGCCGCTTGATGGCATCGCCACGTCGAAGATCGGCACCGCCGATGTCGTGGTGGTGGTGGGCAAGGACCTGGCCGCCGGCCCATGAGGACGGACGGGGGCTTCCTCAGCAGCCTGCAGCGGCTGCTCATCCAGATGGCCCCGCCGTATGGCTTCACGCTCGCCACGTTCACAGTGACGGCTGTGACCATTTATTACCACGCGGCACCGCACCCCCTTGAGATCCTGCTCTTCCTCGCCGGGGCCTCCTGCGGCTACGCCGTCCTCGGCGCGCTGACCCGCTCGCTGCGCGCGGTGCTCACTCCCACGGATATCCCGATGCGGGGGTGGCAGATGCTCCACATCCTGCCGCTCGCAATCGTGTTCCTGCTGGCGTGGGGGTCGGGCCTGTGGGTGCCATCACCCATGTCCTGGTTCACCAGTGGGCTGGCACTCACCATCGGTTACCTGCTTGGACTCACCACGGTGCTCAAACTGGCCAGCGCTGGAGATGAGGTCACGGAGGTTGCCGATGTCGGCTGACCGCTTGCGCGCGCTGGCGGATGGGGATCGCCCGCTGGTGCTGCCAGGGGTGTACGACGGCCTGTCGGCCCGTTTGGCGGTGCAGGCGGGGTTCCCGGCGCTGGTGGTGGGGGGATTCTCGGTGGCGGCGTCGCGCCTTGGCATGCCCGACTACGGATTCGTCACGCAGACCGAGATCAGCGACGCCGCACGTGACATCTGCGCCGCGGTACCGGGAGTGCCGGTGGTGGTGGACGCCGACACCGGGTACGGCAACGCCCTGTCGGCAGCGCGCACTGCGCGTCTGCTGCACCGGGCGGGCGCGGCGGGGATGATCATTGAGGATCAGGAGTGGCCCAAGCGGTGCGGCCACATGGCCGGCAAGCGCATCGTGCCGGCCGGGGACTGGCTGGCGAAGATCCGCGCCGTGGCCGACCTGCGCGACGAGGGCGTGGATATGTTCCTCATCGCCCGCACCGATGCACGGGGTCCCGAGGGACTCGACGAGGCGCTGGCCCGGGGCATCGCAGCCTCCGATGCCGGTGCCGATGCCGTATTCGTAGAGGCGCCGCTCGATCGTGATGAACTGGCGCGCATCGGCAGCGATTTGGCGGGGCGTCGCCCGCTCGCCAACATGGTGGAGGGCGGGCGCACACCCATTGTCGGCATTGATGAACTCGATGCCCTGGGGTTCCGCCTGGTGCTGTGGGGCATCACCGGCATTCTCGCCGCGGGCGCGGCCCTTCGCGACGCCTACGCCGCCATGTGGGCGACGGGGCAGGGGCCCGAGCAGTCGCGCCTGATGACATTCACCGACCTCACCACTGCCGTCGGGCTACCCGAGCAGCAGGCGCGCGAGGCGCGCTACGCCGCCGAGTAGCGCGCGGGTGGGTAATGGCGCGGGATGACGGCATGCTCCCCGCGGAGCGGGGCAACCGGCCCGGGGGCGAGTACCCCCGTGCCGGCAACGACAACGGCAACGGCTACGCCAGAGCCCTGGCCTTCAGCGTGTTGAACTCCGCCTGGTCAATGGCGTCCGTCGGTCAGTCAGGCGTTGGTCTCTCGCCCGAGGTCACGCGCCTTTGTCGGGCGCCTACTGCACGAGGAAGAACTGGCGGAACAGCCGGCCCCAGGTGGTGGCCTGGTCGCCGCTTAGCCGGTATGCGCTCGGTCCGTTCATGAGCAGGCGCAGGTTCACATCGCCGGACTGCGCGCGCGCCCACTGGCAGGCCATGGGTGAGTTGGCCGGCTGGCGGATCACCTGTGGCTCGCCGGGGTTGACCGACGTGATCAGGTCCGCGGCCCGTCGGGCCATGAAGTTGTCCTCCTTGGCGCGTGCCACCACCAGTGGGCGTCCGTATGCCGGGAACCGCGTGCGGTTCGTCCACGGCAGCACCTTGCATGACGCCGGCACGGGGGCGCAGGCGGGCAATGCCGGATCGGTGGGCCCGCCGGGCACGCCCGGCATGGAGCATGGATCGCCCGGGAGAGCGCCATCACCACGAGTGTCGGTGAGAATGAAATGGACGTAGGTGAGGGGGTTGCGACTGCTTCGCACGGCCCGGAGGAAGCTCGCGACTCCCGCGGGCACGTCGCGCCACTCCGCGGGCGTATAGCCGGTGAGGTCGCCGCCGCTCGAGTAGTGGTACATCTGGATCCACACGCCTCCTCCCTCCGCCATGGCCGCGAAGGCATCTCGGTAGTTCCTCCGGATGGGAAGGCCATTGCGCCCGAGCGACCGGTTCGGCCCGTAGCCGGCCGCCACCGACGTGGCAGGGCCGGGGGCCAGCGCGAAGTGCACGCGTCTGGCGTACGAGCCACCCCAGCGGGTTGACTGCCGCGACAGGCTCACCATCGCTTCCCGCAGGCGCCGACCGACGACCCCCGGCTGCCCGTTTTTGCCGCCGTAGCTCGAGTCGATTTCGTCCACCGTTACCCGGTGGGCCGTGCACGTGCTCACGCCAGCCGGCGTGGTGCAGCTGCGGTCCACCGCCGTGCGCAGCATCGCGGCCATGGCCGCGGAGGTGGGCTCCGCGGCGAGCGAGCGGCCGCTCAGCTTGCCCATGCGTTGGTCGTTGCCGGCTCCGAGTCTTGCCCCCGGTCCGGAGGTGGACGGCTCGAGGCGGAAGATCCATGGCAGCGCTTGCATGGGCCCGGACCCCTCGAGGATCTTGCGCACCCCGTCGTCGGTTTCATAGAGGAGGGACATGCGCTGGAAGACCCGGGCCGACTCCCTGCGCGGCAACTCCCCGGGCGGGGTGGCAAGGACATCGACTACGCCCCACGAGAAGCGGGCGCTGTCCCCGCCGGGTGGCGCCGACTGGGCTGCCGCTGCGCCCGCCCAGGCGAACCCGAGCACGAGCGATGTCACGGCTATCCGCGCATGCCGACGGCGCGCGGCGGAGAGGGGTGACCGTGGCACCATGACCTCACCATACGGGCGTCATGCGCAAGGCGCAGTCGGTGTGGTTCCGCCTCACCACCGCGGTTGAGTGCTCTGGTCCCCCGGTCCGAGTCCTTTGCAGGTGGTCGTGAGGCGCTCGGGGTCGGCAGCCGCACACGCGAAATCGAGGGCGGCCACCACGTGCGCCTCAGGAATGCTCTCGGTCCCTGAGCTCCCGCTTACCGCGCGACGGTTGGCAGCCGGCCTTCGTCGTGCCCACCAGTGCGGGGATGGTCACCGAACAGGGGTTGCTCCCGCGCGTCTGGGTTGCGCTGTCGCCATCATCCCCGCAGCCGGTGAGCGGGGTGGCGGTCGCGAGTGCAGCGAGCGCTGCCGATCGAATGCCCATGCGGGGCAGGCTAAGGACCAGGCGGTCTTACGTTGGGGCCTGCCCCCATAATCGGTTACCGGTCGTCGAATACCAGTATCTGCCCCCGTAGCAGGAGGCCCACCCCCGGAGGGTTTCGCCGTAGGACCGATTCGAGTTGAAGGGCGGGTCGAGTGAGATCAGGTCCATGCTCTCGGGCGCGATGCGCTCACGGAGCACGTCCAAGTTGTTCCCGTACCAGAACGTGTTCGCGGCCATGGGCGAGACCTTGGCCCGTGGGGGCCCGTAACCCGGCTGGGGGGCGCATCGTGGCGCACAGCCCACCCGCGCTTCTGTACCGTGAATGTACCTTGGAGCATCCTCGCGACTGTCCCCGGAAACGAGAAAGGCCCCGATTACCGGGGCCTTTCCTTGCTCCTCGGGTAGGACTCGAACGCCGAGCGACCCCACGCGGCGCCAATCCACTGCGCCGATCACGGAGCGAGGCCTTGCGGCATTACGGCAACGTCGTCAACGCCGCTCATGAAGCGGACCGGCGGCCGACGCCCCGACACCGCCATCTTCCAGAGGCTGCTGCCCGCCCGGATGATGATTGTTGTTCCATCCGGCGTCCAGAGGACCCGACCCCGCGCCCCGCGCACGGTGCCGATGCGGCGCGCCTGCCGCCCGTTCGTCTTGGCGACAGTGATCACGCCGCTGTCGGAAAGAAGCACGACACGCCGGCCGTCTGGGCTGATCCCGGCTCCGGTCGCCGATTGCTGGCGCGAGCTTGCCCCCCGCAGTTGGTTGAGCTGACCCGTAAAGACGCGGACGCCCGCAGATCCCCACCCCATCTGCGCGTGGTAGAGGCAGGCAACGGGGCCACCGGGGACGGAGAAAGTGACGGACCAGCCGCACCCGAGACTGGACACGGAGAAGGAGTTGTCAGTAGTCGAGGGCCGTAGAACGAGACTTCGCGTACCTGACCCGACAGGCATGCGCGTGAAGGCCAGCGCGTCCTCTGGGGTCGACGCGATCTCACAGGTCGGCATCTCGGGGGGGGAGGGGGAGGCGTCCCCCACGATCTTTGCCGGCCAGGTTGCACCGACCGCGCCGATATTCACGGGAGTGCTGGGCCACGGCCAGACGACGCGCGTGAAGCCGCACATGTATGGCCTGTAGTCCGGGTTGAGGCTGGAGAGCTCGCGCTCACTCGGTCGGTTCGCAAGCCACAGCGTCCCGGCCGGCGACACGGACGCGCCCCGGATTCCCCCAGTGGCGATCACTTGGCCGACTGCGCCCGAGAGTGTTGCCAGCGACGCCACCCCGTTTTTGACAACAACCAGTTGCGTGCCCTGGGCTGCCGCTGCAGCTGCGGTCATGCCGAGGGCCAGAACGAGGGCGACATACCAGTGACGAAGGGGCCGCATCACTAAAAAATGCTACTCGCCTCCATTATTGATTGAGGGATCTGACGGTGGCAGGCGCCGCGATGGATTCCCTCGTGGGGGAGTCCCTAGAGTCATGCGGGATCTGATGTGGCAAGAGTTGGGCGCATGGTGCGCGCGCGGGCGTGTTCGGGAGATCTGATGGGTAGCAGCTACATGGTGCGCTCGGGCGTTCAGGCCATGTACTTGGACATGTGCGTGGGTGAGGGGATCATCGGCGTGGGCCTCGGCCTCGACGAGAACCTGGCAGGCCGCTTTCCCGAGAGCTGGAAGGCGTTCAATCAGGAATTCATTCCGCGTTGGCTTGAGGCACGACCGGGGAGGAGTCGGGTGGCGGCCGGCCTCGCGTGCGGAGGGCTCTGGACGGTCGGGCGGGGGATGAATGAGGGCGACCTCGTGATCAGCCTGAATGGGAGCGGGGCATATCGGGCCGGCTACGTGACGGGTCCGTACACGTATGCGGACGGACAGCCGCTGCCACATCGGCGACCGATGAGATGGCTTCCCGTCCCATTCGCGCGCTCGGCGATGAGTGAGGAGCTTCAGCGCTCGACTGGGAGTCCGCTCACAGTCATCAATCTCTCCGGCTACGAGGTCGAGTTGCTCAATCTGATCGGGAAGGGACCGGATCTGGTGGCCCGGGATCCAGAGGTGGAGGACCCCTCGGTCTTCGCTCTCGAGAAGCACCTTGAGGACTTCCTCGTTGCGAACTGGGCTCAGACCGAACTCGGGCAGAAGTATTCGATTTACGAGGTCGACGGCGAGGTTGTCGGTCAGCAGTTCCCGACCGACACCGGTCCGATGGACATCCTTGCTGTGAGCCACGACGGGAAAGAGCTCTTGGTCATCGAGCTCAAGCGGGGCCGTGCGAGCGACACCGTCGTCGGACAGGTCCAGCGCTACATGGGCTTTGCCATGACCGAACTCGCCGAGCCCGGGCAGGACGTCCGCGGTGCGATCATCGCGCTCAAGGACGACCTGAAGACCCAGCGTGCCCTCATTGCCGC
>Ga0105052_10002969_pt1 | contig 20100 bp, 7 predicted proteins | sample FRY03_FD_78094 | JGI IMG/M metagenome (GOLD analysis project Ga0105052, IMG submission 78094) | Freshwater microbial communities from Lake Fryxell liftoff mats and glacier meltwater in Antarctica - FRY-03 | ecosystem: Environmental > Aquatic > Freshwater > Ice > Glacier meltwater ... | reverse complement strand
TTTCTATCTCAAATAAAATATTTCAAATTATTCTGATTTATTTTATTTTCTTGACCCGACATTTAAGCGGATACAAATTTAACTACTTTTTTTAATATTTCCTAATTTTTTCTAAACTTTATTTATAATAACTCTTTCTATAGATGTTAAAATATAAAGCAAACATATTGTTTAGACAAGGATTTGAGTAATTAATTTTTAAAGAACTATTTTTCCTCATTGTCTCAAATAAAGAATACTAATTTAAGGAGTATTTCGGACAAAAGCAAATATATTATGCAATAATTTATATATATTTTAAAATAATTTGACGTAAAAAAAGGGTAGAATTATCTACCCTTTTAAAATCATATATTTATGCTAATTGGTATTTTGAAATTAAAATCCAACATTTAAACCAATTCTATTTATTAATCCAAAAGCAGAAACTGTACTTGGTGTTAATGAATAATCAAATGATGCCATTTGACTTCCACTCACATACTTTATACCTACTCCAGCAGAAATTCCTGTATTATCATGTCCAATTGTATAACCAGCTCTGAATGAAACAATGTTCATAAATGAATATTCAGCACCAACTACAAATTGTTCTGGTGTGTCAGACAATGTAACAAAATCTAAAGCACCTAAAACTACGTGCTCTTCATCTTGATACAATTCCGATGATATACCAGCTCTAAACATTAAAGGAATCAAATAAGGATAAGATAAGTATTGAAAATCCGAAGGGGCATTATTTAAATCATTATATAATCTTGTAGCACCATTCAAATTAGTACCATCCATTTGTAGTTCTGTACCCAAATTATGAATAGAGAAAGCTAATTTAATACCTTCTACCCCAGTATCATACAATGTTCCTATGTCAGCAGCAAATGTACCAGCAGACAAAGTAGAAAATGAATTTCTAACATATTTGGCAGTAACACCGAAAGAGAATCTTTCAGTTAAATTCCCAGCAAGAGTTAGACCCGCAGAAATATCATTTACAGAGTAAGTAGAACCAGTTCCCTCTGGGTTTTGAATTGTTCTTATAGCAATATTATCAACACCAAAAGAAGTAAAACTTGCTGCTAATGTATAATCATCTGATAATTTGGTAGAAGCTGCAGCAAAATTGTGAGAAAATCCACCAAACCAAGATGTATAATTAACCGTTACATTTACATCAGAACCAGTCATTTGAGTCAAACCAGCAGGATTCCAAAATATTGCTGTTAAATCATTTGCAACAGCACCGAAAGCTCCCATACCTGTTGCTCTTGCACCAACTCCTATTTTTAGAAATTGCGAGCCTGCAGCCCCTATTTTTTGTAAATTATCACCGCGTGATGCACCTATTATATTGCTCGTTTCAACTGAAAACAATTGATAACTAAATACAACACTGATGATTAAAATCAAAATCAATTTATTTAAAAATTTCATTTTTTATTCCTAATTTTATAATATAATTAATTTAACAAATTGGATACTATTTTGATTAGTTGTAATAGTATCCGATTTATAATAATTATTCCACAATTCTAAATGGTCCAACAACAACTGAGAAAGGTTGAACAGTAGTTTCTCCGTTAGGAGTTTTAATAACTGCCAACAATGTTTGACTTTGTACTCTAAGACCATTTTTAGTTAATAAATCCCAAACGTCAAGTCCTATTTCATCATTCAAACCACCGCTATTTGCTTCAAAATTTAAAGTTTGAATTAAATCACCAGCAACTGTAAATATTTCGATTGTACATTGTGATGGTAATTTTGTAAAATACAACTTAGCGTCATAAGGAGATATTTGACCTTCATGAGATATATAATACGGGTTTGGTACTACTGCAACTTTATCTAACATTTGTTCTGTGTAATTTCCATCACCAGGTACACCACCTTTTACAACAAATTTAGCTTTCGCTCCAGGTAAAGGTAAACCAGCTGCTCCACCCCAAGTTCTTAAAGTTAATTTATCACCAACTTTAAAGTCTCTTGAATTAGAATTGACAACAATTATTGGATTGCCAGCAACATTGGAATCTCTCATAGGTTCCCATAAAATTGATGGACTATTAGTTCTACCTTTATTTGTAAAGTCAAGTGCAAATTGAGCACCACCCAAATTAATTATATGATTAAAATCGACAGTGTCTGTATTATTAGATAAATAATATCTTCCTTGTAATCCACTATAACTTAAATCAGTACTTTCAATATACGGGTCATTAGAGCTTCTACCAATTAAGTTAGGAGCAGAAAAACCATTCACAACAGTTCTACTTTTCACCCAAGCATAAGAAGCAATATTATACTTACCAAGATATTCATTAGCGTCGCCACCAGTAGAAGCAATATTTCTTGGATCTGGGTATGCTCTTCCTAATAATGTTACATTTTGTCCATTACCAAGATTAACATAAGTTCTTGTTGGTAATAAAGGGAAAGTATAATGAGGCATTTCATTATTATTTTGTACTAATACTACTTCATTAAATCTGTTTCTATATTTATAACTAAGTTTGTTAATTACTTTTAGATTTAAATAAGGTACTTCTGTAGTTAATTTAATTGGACCTCTAATTTTATTATAAGTCAAATTAATTACTTCAGTTCCACCAGGTAAAAATTCAATTTCATATTCACCAGGTCCATTATTGAAACTTGTTGAAACAAAGTTAAAGTTTTGTAACAATCCATTTGGATTAATTTCACTTAAATATGTAGCTGTTCTAACTGTACCATAATCATTCGCTGCGTCTGAAACTATTTGTGTAGGTGGATTAATTTTGTTTGTTATAGCTTTAACATTTACATCAACATCGGCAGGTTTAGTTATATCTTCTAATGGTCTAAAAATACCACCGAATTGCTCAAAACCATAATCAAATGCAATTTCGATAGTACCATAAGCAGGGTCTATTAATGCTGAAGCATAACAATATTTTCTATCTTTAAAGTCACCAGTTGTAAAGTTACCAAAATATGATAATCTTTGCATACTATTTTCTAAGCCTAAGTCATTAGAAAGTCCACGAACTGAATCTTTTATTTCTCTACCAAGACTTGTTAAACTAAAAGTATTCTCAGTTAATAAATTTTGAGCCCTTGCACGGCATAATTCTTTTTCTAATGTTGAAAAAGCATCGAATAATAATTGATTATTTCTTAAATTTGTCAAAGTTATTCTTCTGCCATAAAATCCAACTGTAGTATTTAATCTTGTAGAATCATCTTCTATAGGGAAAGCAAACCAATATGGTTCGAATGACATTTCAAGAGTATCTCCTTGGAAATTCTGTAAAACTCTATCATCGTTTAATGAATTGATTTGAATATTATGAATACCACCTAATTTAGCTAAATCGGCATCAACTAACTCAATTTTCAAATCACTTCCTGCAGGTGCAGCTTTTGGCACTACAGTAGCAAAGTTAGGCAATCCTACTTGTGCATTATTTAATTTAGGTTCAGTACGTTTATTTACATCACCTTCATCATACGAAAGTACCCTATAATGATAATCAACATTATTTATTAATTTTTCAGTTTTAGTTATGTCTGGGCTAAATTCAATTAATCCATCTCTATTATCATCACCAATATCAATAAATGTCCTATTACGAGTTATTCTATTCATATAAGGCATAATAACATTAAATCTCACATCATCAGTTTCTTCGAATTGTGGGAATCTAAGTGTTGCAATTCCTTGTTGAACAAAACTATAAACAGAATCTAATACTAACCTAACATGATTTGTATCTCGCATCTGGCTTGCAATAGGTCTTGGATATAATACATCGATGTATCCCAAAATTGAACCGTCAGGCATTGGAACTCTTCTGTAAGTACTTCTTTTGTAAACTGTATCAGCTATACTTGATTCTATTTGTATAGTTTCAGTTACTATATTGCCATTATTATCTAAAGAATCTAAATATGATTTATATGGTAAACCAGTTCTTGTGTTAATTACTGTTGCACCCTGTTCGTCGACTGAATCTGGTTTAACGGGAACTATTCTATTTAATTTTTTATAAATTACACCACTTGTTGGAATAGCAGCAAATTCTGCATCAGTTATAGTTCTAACTGCTGGTCTAAAGAATAAAGGATTATATCCAATTAATGATCTATTTAATTCTAATCTACCAACTAAAACATTTTTAAAAAGACTATCATCTTTTCTTAAGTCAGGTCTAAGAGGATAAGCACTTCTTTCGTTAGGTGCTAATCTTCTATAATATTCACCCCAAGGTTTTTGTGAAGAGTCTAACTGAACAATATGAGGTACATAAGGAGTGCCAGGGGCAACAGAAGATTCAGGTAATAATATTACACCTTGACCAACTCTCATTACAGCAATAGCCATAGTATCAACAATTCCAGTTTGTGGGTCAATCCAATTACCAACAACTCTTAATGAATCAATACTGATGTTAAACTGATTTGCACCAGTTCTAACTTTTCTAACAGATTTTTCAGAAGGATGAGGTAATTCAAATTGTCTAATTTGTTTCCAAGCTAATGGTCCAACTCTATTTCCAGAATTTTCACTTATTGTATCTTGGTCTAATCTTCTTGCTCTATAAATTCTATAACCCATAAAGTCTAATCCATCTTCTAAGTTATCTACAGAGTTTTCTGAGTTATTATCCCAAACAATCATAGTTGAATTATTATAACCTCTTTTTTGTTGAACTACAACAGGGTCTGGAGGAATAGGAGCTTGAAAATTATTATCATAAACTGATTGAGCAAATTTATCTAACTCAACTAATCCTTTCACATCAGCATCAGTTCCATCTGCATCTCCGCCTTTAGATGTATTTGCAATTATAATACCAACTACAACACGAGATGTATCTTTTGGTCTAACATTAAATGGACCAGTTGACATCATAAATCTTTTATCACCAGCTTCCGAAACACCAAGTTGATTTCCACCTTGTGAAATGAATTGATATCTCGCAAAATCTTCTCTAATATCATCAGCAGATGACCAGTTTCTAAAAGTTCTCAAACCTAATTGAGAGCTGTTTACATAAAAAGCACTATCTTTACGTACGAAATCAGAATCTACTTTTTTAATTTCTCTAAAAAGTTGAGAAGAGTCAATTTTAATATCGCCACCAACTATAGTTGTATCATACACCCAAGTATTACCAAAGTGTCTGATAGTAGCAGGAGACTCTAACCAGTCAAAACCTAAATAGCCAAATCCAAATCCACCTTCACCAAATTGAGGGTCAGTCCATTGGAAAGCCATATTTAGAGTATCATCAGTATCATAATATCGAACTCTATCATTTGCAGCACCAATTGCTAATGCAGGTGCTCTTGATAAATCAACGTCCATAATTGGAGCCATCCAACAGTTCCATAAAGTATCAGTTGATGCATTTATTATATCAAATTTAACAAAGATAAAATTTTTGTAATCTCCAAAACCCCAAGAATAAATCATTTGTTCCATTTGAATATTCAAAGGATAACCTTGACTTCTTCTTAGTGCCGGACCACCTTGATAACGTGTTAAATCGGCATCATTAAAAGTTGAGAAAATATCTTCTCCAGAAATCATAGCTGGACCTTTGGGCCAGTTTACATTATTTCTTCTATCAACATCGTTAATATATCTACCAAAGTATCTACCAAATTTTAATGAATCATTAGAAGAATCATAACTAGGTGTGTAAGGGTCTAAGCCAGTATCCCAAATGGGCCAATTAGGTCCATCTTTTTTCTCATAAGCTTCGCCTGTTTTGGGGTTAAAATTTGTAGAAAAATACACACGGTATTTAGTCAAATTTTGTTTATCAGGCACACCTTCTTCTATACGACCAGGTGTCATCCAAGAAGCAGCCAAACTTGGGTCATAAGAAACATTACAAAAGAAACGTGTTCTTGGCTCACCTAAGAAAATATCTTTTTTCTGAGCACCGAACCACATACCACCACCAAATATGTATTGATTACGAGAGCCTCTGGGCCAATAACCACTACCTAAGTTCCTTGCAATATCATATCCAAAAATACCATAGTTTGAAGTAAAAAACTCTATATTACTTACGGTATTTTTTTGATTATCAAAGAAACCCACTGAGGTTCTTTGTATTTTTTCTCCTTCTTCTTTTAACCATTTTTCATAATGCTCTTTATTTGGTAAAGCATTTCCAATATTAGTAAATATTGGAAAAAGAACAAATGAGATGGCTATCAGAACAAGTGATTTGAATTTATTCATTATATCACCTTAAATTTATTAAATTATTTTTCATTTTAAATTTCAGTCAATTTTTTAAATATTAGAAAGTAAAGTTAACACCGAAGAATATTTGTCTTGGTTGTTGGAAATTATTTCTTGATTGAATACCGAACTCTATATATCTAATATATTGAGAATATACTTCTTCTATAGTTACTCTATTATTAAAATCTAAATCAGCATTTTGATTATACATTCTATTACCATAAAAGTCATATTGGTCAATAGCTATAGTTTCTGGATTACCTAATTGTGCCTCTTTGTGATACACGATATTATTGAATGTACCCAACCCACGATATAAAGATAAACCATCATCATTAGGGTCGCTTGTTGTGCTAAATAGAGCAGCAACAACAGTTCTGTTTATGAAATTCGTTACATCAAGATAAAATTCAATTCTTGAATTACCAGCATCATCACCAAATATTTCTTTTAGAGTAAATGCTTTTAATAATTTAAGATCAGTAGCAATAAAACCTGGTTGTCTCAAAGCATTTCTATCACCCAAAGGTTTGCCATCAGGAGCAGTAAAAGTATAAGGCAAACCAGACCTAAATGTTCCAGAAATGTTAATTCTTGCATTTGCTAATGGTTTTATACCAAATATTTCTGGTCCTTCATCATCACCCCAAACAAAATCTAAAATCAAGTTTGCTCTATGTCTTATATCTCTATCCAATGCAAATTCATTAAGTGGAAATGCAGGTCTTGTAGTGTAAGGGTCATTAATTATATTAATATTAGAAGTAGCGCCAGTTGCAGTTCCCAAAATTTGAGCTAATGTATAGTTGAATCTAAAACCAATATTATTAGTTGGTAATTTTCTTAATTCAAATTCTAAACCTTTATTAGAACCATACTCAGCAACTTGTGCTAAGTTATATGGTACTGGTACAGCTTGAACGAAAGCATAACCTAATTGATTATAAATATCTTTGTAATAAGCAGCAATATTTACCACAAACTCATCTGTTAATTGATTGTCATAAGTTACTTGATAATCATTTGATCTTTGTGGTTTCATATCTGGATTACCGATTACAGCACCAGCAAATAATTCATTAATATTTAGACCATCATACATTCTTTGTAACTCAGGCATTTTATAATAAATACCATAATTAATTGATATTTTTGATCTATCAGTAATTGGATAGTTGACGTTGATACGAGGTGCCAAATATAATTTAGAGGTGGCGTCAGTAAATGCACCTGGAGTATCGATTTCACTGATGGGAGTCCATTGTGAATATTGAGTTCTTACAGGTGAACTTGGGTCAAAATACTCCAATCTTAATCCAGGAGTGAATACCAGGCCTTTGAAACTGATTTGATCACTTACATAAAAACTTATCTTTTTTGGTGTTCTTGCTTGACTTGTGATATCAGAAACTCTATCATTCTCTGCATAGATATTACCACCATCTCGAGAAGAATAAATGTCAGTATTTTGAGCACCATTCCAGGGATCTGGGTTACTGTGTAACTCTTGAGAGTATAGTCTTGCCTCAAAACCGGCTTTGATTTGATGACCAAAATCATCATCTTTAAAATCTATTGTATAATTTCCATCAAACTGTAAATAACTACCATATCTATAAGAAAAACCAGCAGTGTTACCAGAATTATTAAAGAAAAATGGGATACCCCAAGCATTATTAGTAGTTCTTCTATTTACCAAACCTTCATAATAACCAGTCAATGGATTAATAACAGGGAATTGATCTGATAAGAAACCATCATTAGAACTACGAATACCATTTACTTGTTGATAAATATCTATTAATCTATCTCCGTATTTAGCATCAGTTGGTCTCGGTATTAATCCTCCTGCTCTATTGCCTGGATCATTTACATACAAATCACTTGGCTTATATAAATCATATCCACTAAACAAACTTGGATCATTAAAACTTTTTCTTCTTGCATTCTCGTCAGAGTTTGTTTGTTGAGAAATTGTTAACTCATAAAAGCTGTTTTCAGTTAAAGTATGATTAATTCTAAACATCACATTAGAAGTTAGGACGTTGATTGCATTTTGTTTTGCAACTCTTTCTTCAATATTAGTATTAACCCCTACACCTGTTTGAGTAGCATATAACCAGCCAGGGTTAGAAGTAAGGAATGAAGTTCTACCATAAGAACCACCTACAATCAAAGATATGTCGTCAGTCAAACTAAATCTAGCACGACCAACTAAGTTTATTACTTGTGAATTATTATTTGGTAATTGTCCCCAGTTATTACCTAATGGGTCAATTTGTTTGTAATCAAAATTTCTAAATTGGTCATTTAAACTTGAGGCAGAAAAGAAAAAAGTAGATTTATCCAAAAATGGTAACGGTCCACCAAAACCCATTTCTACTCTATTACTTTGTGCACCTTGAAGCTGTAAACCTTCACCACCATCACGAGGTACAAATCTATTTAAATTTCCGTCTTTTATTAAAGAAACAGCATCAGCTTGTGAGCCATTCAGTGAAGGTAAATCTGTTCTAAATACTAAGAATCCTTCATATTTATCAGTTCTACCAGTTTTGGCAACAGAGTTTACGACTCCACCTAAGGCTTCACCATACTCTGCACTAAATCCACCGGTCAAAACTTGCACTTCTTCAGTTGCAAATTGTGAAATCATTGGGAAATAAGCAGCACCCGAAGCACCAAAGCCACCAGTGAATTGATTACTTACGTCAATCCCATCAACTCTTACTTGAGTTTCTGTATCTCTGGCACCTCTAATAGAAAAACCAGTACCATTATTTTGTACACCAGCTGATAACGAAACAACTTGATTAATACCAAATCTTGCTGTAGATGATAATTCTTGTGTACTATAAGAAGTCTCACGACCAATACTTGTTTTATCTACAAGTGTTTTACCAGTTACAACAATTTCTTCTGTCATAACACTACTTGATTTTAGTTTAACTTCAATTGTAGTAGTCTTATCAGCACTAATATTTACTTTCGTTTTGTATTCTGCCATACCTGTATAAGTAACAGATACTTCATAATTCCCAGAAAGAATATTAGTTATTGTAAATTCACCGTCTGGCTTTACTCTTGCCCCTCTTGTTGTACCAAGAACCCTAACAGAAGCGCTTATTGCTGGCTTTCCATCTTGATCCAACACTTTTCCTTTTAATACTCCATACACACTGGCAAAAGTATTAGCCGGAAATAAGATTGAACCTATCATAATTAATAGAATTAATCTATATGTATTGTTAAATACTCTCATTAATAATACCTTAAAAGTTAAATAATACCTTTATACTCTAATTTTAATTTAAACTTACTGACTTAAATAATTAAATCTTTTAAAAGTTAAATCTAAGCAAACTTTAAATTTAGTTATTGTTTTTTTGTATATCTACATATAACTAAACGCTTTGAACTAAAATTTGGTTACATTTAAATTAAAGAAATTTTATTTTTTTACAATAATTTACAAAAAACGAAATACAAATTAAATATATCTTTGATTAGATAAAAGTTTTGTTCAAAAATAAAAAAAAAAAAGTATATCCCTACTTTAATTTTCTTAAAATAGGGATATACAAAAGTTTAATTATTATTTTATAACGTTGAGTGTTTTGGTTGTAATTGGTTTGTTATCGATTAGAATGGCAACAAAATAAGCACCAGTAGTAATATTTGTAACATCTAAATTAACATAATTTATACCTTCTTTTGCAAAATCATTAAAAGGTACCAAAATTTCGTTTCCTAAGTTATCGTAAACAATAACTTTTACTTGTTTTGGATTTTGTAAATTGAATGTTAAAATTGAATTAGAACTTGCAGGATTTGGATAAATATGAATATTTTCATTTGTGATAATCTCATCATCTACAGACGCAATAATTATTTCATTCAAATCAAAATAACTTAACATTATTAATTGACTTGATAAATATCTTCTTTGGTTTGCTACATCATCTGTACCTTTAGATTGTACTCTAAATAATGGGATTTTTGTAATATCATTTGTTAATACATCTGGCATCCAAACGCATCTATCCATAAATTCATCGTTAGTTATATTGTATTTTTTTGTCCAAGTATTTGAATTCGCTTTTCTAGTAGAAAAGAAAATATCTGAAGATTGGAACTGGAATGTTGAATCAGTGGGCCACATTTCGCCAGTTAGTTCAACCCATTTTGCTACATAGTTTTCTCCATCAGCAGTCATTGATACTTGTAACTCATAATTTTTGCCATTCCCTGCTTGAGCTCCATCATTATCAAAATAAGGTACCCAAGTTCTTGAGGTATTATCTGCAACTTTTCTTACACCATATTGACCATTTTCTTTAAACAATTCAACAATATGATAAGCTTCTTCTGTTCTTAATTTAGTTTCTGAAGACTCTATTAAAAAAGTAAAATAGCTATAATCACCGTTTTCTTTTACAACAAAAGAATTTGACCAGTATGGCAAACTAAATTCACTTGCAACCAAACCAGCACCTAAGTTGTTAATATAGGCTTCGATGTTACTCCAAGGAAATATCTCAAGTTCTGACCAAGAATTGCCATCATCATTAGAGGTAGACACTGCAAAAGAGTTTTTACCACCAGTTACTTCATCTCTGTTTTTTATTGAACCAAATACTGCTGAATAAATAGTTCCACCACTTGTTCTTTTTACATCAACAATTGTATTTGTTCTGCTATCAGTTGTAGTAACATCAGTAAACAATTGACTTCTCCATTGTGAAGGTATTTCTTGTTTTTTTTCAGTTAGGTCGTTGTTTATTAATCTATAAGCAATATTGCTATTATCGTTAATATTACCAGTAGGTAATGGAGTTACAGGTCCAGTACATAAAATATTAGTTGATGTAGTTTGATTAAACCAACCTGTAATTTTAGAATCGGCAATTGACCATCCAGGCTGTCCAGTAGTAACACTTGTGAAAGATCTTCCCCATTTGTATTCATTACCATTTTGGGCAAATGTTTCTTGTCTTTCGGATGAATTACCTATTTCTCCTTTAAGTCCAGTACCAAATCCATTCCATGCACCAGTAGTTTCGACAACTAATGAATATGTATATAAATATTCAATATCTGGAGTTGTTGCATTCCCTTTGTTTAGAACAAAAATAGAAGGGTATCTTGCTTCGCCGTAACTGAAATCTTCATTAGAATAAATTAATTCTTTATTACCCCAAGTCAAACCATCATCTGTTGAAGTTTTTAAAAATAAATTGTTTTTAGAATTACTTTTTGCAAATCCTTCTTCTGTTACTTCGTGGGAACCTCTCATTATAAGAGCCATATTTCCAGATAATGGGTCTTTCGATATTGGATTTATTTTGTCATTCATCATAGTTAATGAATTGGCTAATGAATCGAATGGTGTCCAAGTAAGTGCAGCAATTTTATTGTTAATGTTTTTATATGGTAATATACCATCAAACTTTATATTTTGTGAAGGATTAAAATTTTTCCTTAACATTTCTTTAGATTCTAAATTATAGTCTCTTTCTGCAAATAAATTTGAGAAATTTAGAACTAAAGTCAAAACAAAAATATAGAAAAATTTTGTATAAAATTTACCCATAAGCCCTCCGAAATAGTGATTGTAATTAAAATTGTTTTGTACTAGTAAAATTTTTGTTATTTTTTTAATCGTATAATTTGAATGAAAGTCTTTTAATTTATTAATAGCTTAATTTAATATTTTTAAAGATTTTTAACTATTTAAACTGTAATTTACTAAATTTAATAATAATTTTCTAATTTCTTGATAAAAAGTTCATTATTTGTTAAGTTTTCTTAACTCATTAATGAATTCGATTACTAAAATTGATATTGTATTCCGTAATTCAATGATAATGCAGTTGTGGCACTTAAGTTATTTGCATTAATGTAGAATGGTAAATTGACATTCATATATCTTGCATCTAAGCCAATGTTTAGGTTTAGATTTTTGATTAATTCATATTTTGCACTCATTCTAAAATAGCTTTGTGGACCGTCATTCGAGAAGCCAAAAGCGAATTTAGAGTTTAATGATAAATCATTATATTTGAATAGATTTTTTTCGATAAATCCTAATCCCCAATACATTGTATAGTTTTTTCTAAGTTCTACTGGTACAATGACAGTTTTGTATTCTTTTAAATTAGACCCAGGTGTATTATTTGGTATTTCAGTAGTTATTATAAGATTAGCTTTATCATCAAAATTAAAATCACTAAAACCAAACTCGAAACCAATATCATTATTTTCATCAATTTGAATGGCAACACTTTGAGCATAATGATTTATAATTGCATTGTTTTGGTCAGTAAATCGAGAATTATTCAAATCATTACTTATACTTGAATTTAATTTGAAAGTAGTATTTATATGATTTTTTTCATAAACAAAACTATTATTCACAGAATTGTTTTTGTTTTTTAAATTCACAACTTGACTATTCATTGGGTTAAGAATAATAGTGTTTGGAATTACTGCATTATTAGAATTGTTAGAATTATTCGAATTATTTATGTTATTATTATTATTATTTATATTTGCAGTTTGTTCTGATTGAGTTATAGAATTTAAATTATTATCAATATTTTTATTAACTATATTTTTATTATCTATTTCTCTAATGTCATTAATATTACTTACAATAATATTATCTTCTAAAATTGATTCTTTTAATCTATTGTCTAATTTGTTATTTAAATTAGTTTCTATAATCTCGCCTAAGTTATTACCTAAGTTATTACCTAAGTTATTTTTAGTCAAATTTTCATTTGTAGTATTACTTGATAAAGTATTACCAGAGTTTTGAATTTTGTTAGAATTGTTAAAATTATCTGAATTATTAGAATTACTATTATTTAAGCTATTATAAGAATTATTATCTTCTTTATCTAATCTGATTTCAAAGTTTAAATCTGCAAAAGAGTTGATTTTGTTGGTACTTTTGAATTCATTGATGTTATAGACAAAAAACAATAAAAAGCAAGCAGCAACTAATGACAGTTTATTAAATACAGTGTTTTTGTTGCTAATTTTATCTAAATTCATAAACTTAGTTTTTGAATTTTGATTTACAAACTGATTTTCTTCATTTTCTAAAAGTTCTAATTGGTCTAAATGATAATCATAATTATTGAAATTTGCATATTCATTTTGCAGATTAATTATATTAGAATTTAATACAGTATTTTTATTAAATAATTTGTCAACTAATAGATTTTCAGTATCATTCAAAAATTCATGAGGAATTTCTATATTTTTAGACTCTTCTTTTATAGATTGATATATATCTATATTATTAAAGAAATTATCTTTTAAATTAGGGTTTTGATTTGTAATATTTCTAAGGATTTTATCTTCTTCAAAAGACAAATCAGCATCAATATACTTGGAGCTTAAATAATCTAAATATTCTTCATTATTATAAATATTATTATTCAAATTATTATTCAAGTTGTCATTGTTTAAATCATTATTATTCAAGTTATTGCTATTCATTTCATTATTTGTAAAACGACTATCTGATTGACTTCCAAATTTATTATTAAATTCATTACCGAATTTATCATTCAATTCATCATCAAAATTATCCATATTATTGTTATCTATGTTCATTCATTTCCTTTTGAACTGGTTCCAATATTTTTCTTAATATACCTCTCGCTCTAAAAACTCTTAGTTTTGCGGCGCTTATGTCAATTTGTAAAAGGTTAGCAATTTCTTGATAAGTATAATCTTCGTATTCTCTTAGGATAATGGCTTCTTTGTAGATAAAAGGTAATTGATTTAGAGCTTTTTCGATATGAGAAATTAGTGAAGAATCCGCTGGTATATAATCCTCCGATTTGATTTCGATATTTTCATTAAGTTCAATATGTGTTCTTTTTCTACGTAAAGCAGTAATACAGCAATTTTTGGCAATGGTATAAACCCAAGCTTTTAAATTTTGTCCAGAAAATTGTTTTCTGTTTTCGTAAATTTTGATAAAGGTGTCTTGTGTAGCATCTTTTGCAGCTTCCCTTTCGGATAATACTTTAAGGCAAAATCTATATACTTTAACACTAAATGATTTGTAAACATATCTAAAAGCATATTCCTCACCCAATATAAATGAGTCTATTATCTCATTTGATATTATAATCTTTTCGCTTTCAAGAATATTATCTTGAATCGTTTGATTATTTTGTGTGGTGATATTTTTTATTTCGTCTGACAATTTTATATTATTGAAATTTATATTGAAATTATGCTGAAATCAAACTACATTTTATTTTTTACTACCTTTATAAGTATATAGACAAGATGAAGTGACAAAAAGTTACAATTTTTGTGATATTTTTTAAAAAATAATTAATTTTATTATTTTTTTATCACATTTATTGGAATTTGAAGTAAAATTATTTAATTGGAGTTTCCACTTGGACAAGTACAGTCCTACAAAATGACCTTCCTTGAGGAGAATTATTATCATAAAGTAATTCTTTACTACCAATTGATTTTAATTCTAAATTTTCTTGATTCACATTCAAATAGCTTTGCACTTCGTTTGCTCTTTTAGCAGCAAGAATTTCATTATACTTTTCTTCACCAATTTTATCAGTATATCCATAAATTTTTACTTTTGAATTAGGTTCTATTTTTTGTTTTATTTCATTCAAGATATCTTTATGTTGGTCAGTTAATTTTGATTGGTCAAAATCAAAGACTATCAAAGAATACTTTTCAATTTTATAATCATCTTTGAGTTCGAATCTTTTTTTGCGGATAGTTAATTGTTTGATGTTGATTTTTTCATCAAATTCACAAATGCCACCGTATTCATTTTCTGCTCTAAGCTTTATATCTATTTGGTTTTCTATAAGCGGAACTGGCTCTTCGAGTATATTCCATTTTAATACACCATCTTTTTCGATATCAGAGGTAGTTCTTCTCAAAAACTTTTCATTTTGAGTAATATTCAAATCCCATTTTACATTTTCTAATATCATATTTTCATTTTGTTTTTTGAATTTTGGTCCAATTAATAATATAGGCGGATTAGAAGATTTCTCAATTGTTTTGATGTGAATTGGTTTTAGTACTTCAAAATCGTTACAATAGATTTCTGCTCTTTGATTTTCGATTTCACCATCAAGTAAATTATTATTCCCTGGGTTTTGCGGTAAATTTCTTTTAGTAACTTCGATTCTATTTGGATTTACATCCCATATTTCGGTTAAATAATTTTTAATTGCGTTTGCTCTATTGTTAGATAATTCTAAGTTATTTAGTTCGGGACCTTTGTTTTTATTTGTACCGATAATTTTGATTTTCGCTTTTGGATTAAATTTTAGTCTATAACCAATTATATTAAGCATATTATCATATAGCTTAAGTGTTGATTTTTCGAGTTCATTTTCTTTGAATTTTTCTACTTCAATTTTTTGTAGTAAATTCATATCAGTAGAAGCAAGTTCAGCACTATTTTCTTTGAAAAATATATGTGGTAGAATTGGGAAGCTTTCATTTACTTCAGTTTCTTCGATAGTAATAGTTGGAGTAACTTGTTTTGTTCCATCTGGCAATAATCCAGCTATTTCTAAGTTGCAATCCATTTGTAAAATTTTAGGGATATTTTTTTGATAATTTTCAGTGATAATAGTTTGGTTCAAGATATAATCATCAAAAGTCATTTTGTTCAATTTTTCATCTTTATTTAACAATTTAACTTCAATAGTTCTATTCTCAATATTTTCGACAATAGTTGTATCTCTTTTATAAATTGTTTCTTCTTTGATAGGTAATTCTTTTGGTGGTATAGTTTCAAACACATTATATTTTAGAGCAGCACCAAAAGCCAAGGTAGACACTTTCCAAGGATTAGAGTTGATATTATTCAAATTGATTTCATATCTTACTTCAGGGGCAATTACCCATTTTTTAGACAAATTTACATCATAACTCACACCAAAATTAAGACCAAACAAAATGGAAGTTACCTCAGGTATTTTATCTCCTTCAAACTCATTTCGTGATAATTTTAGATTTTCAAAAACTACATTTTCTGGCGATACTAATACTTCTTTTTGGTCAAAACTTGAACTATTGATATATCCTAATTTTAAGCCACCAGTTAAATTAAATTTGTTTACTGTATATCTATAAGAAGGCAATAAAACAATATTAAATATTCTAGCATTGATTTCGTGATCGACATTAACGTTTGCGATTTGTACTCTATTTGTATCCAAAGGATTGGAGTTGCGAAGCCAAGTATTCCCTATAACATTTCTTTCGGAAAACGACCCGTCGATTCTCGAAAAACCAAATCTAAACTCTAAGCCAGAAGTTTCATTTAATGTGTAATCATACAAAACACCGTACGAAAATCCGTTACCAAAGGCAAATGAGAAATCCACACAACAATTTGGAACATTGGGTAATGAAGTAAAATTAGTAGAATGAAAATTAAGATTATAGCCGGCATAAATTCCTAACTTTTCTTTTGGTAATTCATTTTCTAATGCTTGTGCATTTAATTCAAAATTATTATTAAAATTAATAAAAATGACAAATAATAATAGTAGTTTAAAACTTATTTTATTGATTGTTTTATTGATTTTCATTCTAGGGCTTAAGATTTTAGAGATTAAATTCATTATTAATTACTTTAAATGTTATTTGTGAAATATTTATTATTTAGGGTAAAATCTGGTATAGGGTTTACTTGTAAATAAAATACTTACCTGTTTTTGTTCTATTGTTTGATTTATAGATAAACATATAAGCCCCATTATTAAATAAATTTTTATCTAAACTCAATACATTTTGATTTGGATTAGTATTAAGATTAGGATTCAAATTTGGATTTGTATTAATATCAGCAATTGGATTATAATCCCAAATGTTATTATAAACTAAATTACCTAAAATGTCATAAATATCGACACTATGTTTCCCGATTTCAATCATTTCACAAATAATATTAAGACTATTGTTAGATATATCTTCATTAATAGATAATTTCATTGGTGCGGAATTTTGTAATAATCTATCTCCACCTTCTTGGCAAATAGTTGTTGTAATGCTACCATTAATTTTGGTTACTTCACTTATCAAATCTTTTTTATTGAAGATAATTTTACCGATAGTTAATACATCTTGTTTTGTGTTACCCAAAAGAGGCGTACCAACCAAATTTACTAAATTTACTTTATTTGTAGTAATAGTAATCTTTTCTGTATAAATGTAAGTAGTAGCGATATTATTAGTTATATCAGTGATTTCTGAATTTCTAATATTTCCAAACTCTGCACTCTTAGGATAAAATTGAGTATAATTATAACTAATCGCTAATGTATCAATGGCAATTGAATCTACTTCAGATACACCGCCAGTTATTTGAATATATACCGGTATTTTTACCTCTGCAACTGTTGGGTCAAAAGTTAATACTTCTGTTGAAATTTCAACTTTTGCAGCTGGTACTCCACTTCCTTTGAGCGTTACAGTTACATTTTCTCTACAATTAATATCATTATTGATAATATATTCAATATTTATTACTTCATTGTAAGGACCAACTACTGTAGGGCTAAATGTAATATTTGTAGGCAAATCAACATTTGGTACAATTATACCGTTTATTGAATTAATATCATAACTAAAAGGAGTAGTTCCGTTAAGGTCAGTAACATTTGAGGTTGTTATTGCCCAATTTTGAGTTCTTTTAATATCAAAGCTTAAAACTTTATTTTGATTAACTATAACAGCACCAAAATCTAACTCTATTGGTGAAATACCAAAGCCAGAAATAACTTCTACTTTGATAGGAATATTATAAGTTATATCTTGTCCATTTTCATTGATTGTTACTTTTACATTTGCTTCAAACACACCTTTATTTCTTGCTGGGTTTGAAAATCTAATAGTTTGTCTTGTATTTTTCGCACTATCTAAAGTAAAATTAGATATATTATTGACTAAACTAAAATAACCTTTGTCTTTGCCATCAATTTCAAAACTCACTACCGTTACAGAAATAACACCTTTGTTGAATATATCAATAAATAATTCATCAGTACTGCACGGACTTTTAAATCCAAAATCTAAATTTGTTGGTTGGACACTTACATCACTTTTAATAGATTTACCGGTAATAATTAAGTCAAAAGTCAGATTACAGTCATTTTCTTTAAGCGTTAAAGTTTTGTTAAATGCACCTTCAATTTTGGAAATATAATAAACTTCTATTTCTATTTCGCCATCAGGTAAAAGTGTAAAATCATTTGGTACAATTGTAACATCTGCTTCATTTTTGGTAAATGAATAATTTTTGGTAATATTTCCAGTATTTTTGATTGTAACTTTTCTTGGACCGAAATTTACATTTAGTGGCATATCACCAAAATTCAGTGTGTTATTTGGTATTACTTGAGTGGATAATCCCTCTATGTTACCTGTCAAGTTAATTGAAATTTTGTCTGTTTGATTATTATCAGGATAAATCAAGTTTATTGTTGCTTTTGCAATTTTTGGACCTAATGTCTTATTTTTAGAATCAAAAGTTGCTTTTAGTCTTATCGTATCATTAAAATTATATTCTTTAGCCAATGATTCAGTTGCAACTACCTTGAAATCATCTGGATTTGTACTATCTAATATAATTTCTGCAATTTGAGTACCAGAGCCATTATCAATAGTTTTTAATTTAACTTTCTTTGTATTTTTATTAACTATAGTTATAATTGTATCTTTATTGTCTGAACAAACTAATACATTTCCAAAATCAATATCTTTGGGAAATTCGTAATTCACTTTAACTCCACGACCAGTTAGAGTAAAGTCAATATTGGTAGCACAAGACAAAGTACTTCCGTTACCATCACCTTTTGATATTGCTGAACTTGGATTAGAATAATCTTGCTCCAAAGTAGGAGTAAATGCAATATCTAACTCCAAAGTATCACCTTGTTTGAGTCTTACTGGTATCATAGGTCTAATCGCTCTTATTGTAAAGGGAGGATTTACAAGAGGGGTTGCTTCAATCAGTGCATCAATATTTCCATTATTAACAATTTTAATAGTTTTGATTAATTCTTTACCAATAAATACATCACCAAAATCAGTGTCAATCGTATTTTGTACTATTAGATTTGTTTCTCCGACCACAACCTTTAAAATTAATGAGTCAATTGCTGTTGGACATTCGGCAATAAAGAATCTCACTGTACTAATCAATCCATTAGGTCCGGTAGCAATATTTGTTTTGGTAAAATTTATTTGCCCTACTTTGTCTTGATTTGGCAAGTATGTACTCAAAGAACCAGAGCTCAAGACAAAATCAGTATCAATATCAATTTTATTTATACTTACACCTGCTTGAGAAACGTTTTTTAGTCTAAATTGTGCATTGGCAATTCCGCCGATACAAACTGTACCAAGGTCTAAGGTATCTATATCTTTCCCGTCCAAATCAGTAGCAATTAAAGAAAACTTAGAGAAATCGTATTCAACTAATAAAAATCTTTGTCCGTTATTTCCTTTCATATTAGTAAATAGTTTCAAACTATCTCTATAAATGCCATTAGTTTTGCCTTTGGGGTCAAAAGTAAATTTGACATAAACTGAATCTTCATTAAATATATTATTAGCCCCAACAGGTGAGACCAAACTAAATCCTTGGTTGCCTCTCACCCAATCATTAACCAAATCAAGTGACAAACTACCAAAACCAATATTTGTTACCCACAAAGAATCAGTAATAAGACCTTCGCCGCAACTAACGACTTTTTTTATTGGTCTTTTTTGAGTTAATATTTCAGGTTGTAGGTCAGAAATTAACACATTTGCAGCTGACAATGATA
>Ga0105052_10002934_pt1 | contig 20262 bp, 19 predicted proteins | sample FRY03_FD_78094 | JGI IMG/M metagenome (GOLD analysis project Ga0105052, IMG submission 78094) | Freshwater microbial communities from Lake Fryxell liftoff mats and glacier meltwater in Antarctica - FRY-03 | ecosystem: Environmental > Aquatic > Freshwater > Ice > Glacier meltwater ... | reverse complement strand
CAGCAGTGGATGTAATACCTTCAGCAACAGATGTAACAGCTCTAGTAATCAATCTGGGCACACCCAATGCTAACTTTGTAGCTCTATTCTGCTCCTGTGCTCTAAATTCATTTATTGATACTGCTTGAGCTTCTAAAGCTGGGTTATATCCAGTATCATATTTAGACTTTCCTACTTCTGTTGAATATACAGATTGTGGTTGGTTTAGTCTTTTTTCTTTTATAAGCCTATCTGTTATTTCCCCCATGACCAAATACCGTTTTTAACATAATGTGCTTCTAGAACTCTTGAAATATTTTCAGGGGTTAACAAAGAAGTGTTTAGCGTTACAGTGTCTGTACCATGTGAAATAACTATTTTACCTCCTTCTCCTCCACCAGCAGAAGCATAAGGAGAAACAGATACAATTAATTTTTTACCATCTACAGAAGGATAAGTTATCATTGGTATTAATCCTTGACTACCCTGAGAGTAAGCATTTTGAATTGCACCTGATAAAGCCTCTAATTTAATGTCTGGGTTTCTGGTCATTGATACATCTGGTATAGCTACATACTCAAGTCCTTTTCCTGTTTTTATGTAGTCTCCTCCATAAAAAGCAAGATTATTTCCAGGTCTAGCCCTTCCAATTACCTCTGCATTTCCTTGTGATTTAATTAATGCCTGAACAGCTACGGAAGTAAGTAAATGGTTGTCAGTATTAACTCCAATCCAATTAGAATTAGCTTGAGTCCAAATAGGTTGACTTCCTCTAAAACTAAATCGACTAGAATTAATATCTTTTCTTAAATCTACTCCAGCTTTGTTGTCGCTAAATTGATCAATACCCATAGCTACAGTAATGTTATTTCTGTTATTATGAATATCCTCAAGTTGATCTGCTATAACATAATCTTTTCCAGTTATTATTTTTTGGAAGTGTTGTAATCCAGCTAGACCATTTTTTTGTGCGTCTCCTAAAGATGGACTAGTAGCAGTGTTTCCTTTTGGAGTACGAATTCCTGGAAATTGCCACATTAGTATAGCATCATCAACAAGTGCTCTAACAGCTCCTTTAGTATAAAAGTTGTTTCTACTCGCCATTGAATTGAAGTCTGTAGTTCCTGGTTTGTAAGGGTTTTTATCCTCTGGAGCTCCTGTACCTGTACCTGTATTGTAGCTCTGATACTCTCTTGATACACTCTCAAATATTTGAGGAGCGTTCACTTTTATTAAGTACAGTTCAGCTAATTGCTCGTCTGTGTAGTCTGCTAGTTTTTTTTCTTGATTAGGAGAGACCCCAACAGGAGCAGTTTGTCCTGATCTGACAGCACTGATATATTGAGCACCTTCCGCAGTTCCTAAAAATACTGGAGCATAAGCAACAGAAGCAGTTTCAATTTGCTTTGCACTTATACCACCTGTTGTTGTAGATGATAAAGTTATTGCAGCGTTGAGTACAGCTGTAGCTGCAGGATTACCGCCTACTGCCTTTACTCTAAGTTCTTCTATACTCCCTGCATTAAGTTTCATGTTTGCTGCCTTATCCCAATCAAGTTTCTTAGCATAAAATGTAGGTACTTTTTGTGCATTCAATGAACCATCTTCATTAGGTGTGTATCCTAAAAAATTGTTTCTACTCTCATCAGTAATTTTTAGATAGGACTCTCCTCGCATTTCTTGTGTTTGTCTCTCTTCATCTTGCTTTCTAATCATTTCAGCACTTCTAGCAATAATGCTAATTCTAGGGTCAGATGCAAAATCAGTTGCAATCCTTTTGGCTTCAAGGTCTACATTTCTAACATCTCCACTATCAATAGCAGCTTGTAGTTTGGCTTGAGCTTCTGTAGCAATTCTAGTGACTTCTGCTAATTGTGCTGTTGTTTCAGGCTTAGCTGCTGCTACTGTCTGCTTAATTATGTCTCCATAACCTACGGCATCTTCATACCTTTTATCAAAAGTAGCTTGCATAGCAGCAGCAGCCTCTACAGGTTTAGCTACATACCTAGATTTATAGGCTACTGCAAAGGCTTCGGGTTTTACAAATTCCATTTATCTGTTATTTGTTTCTCTTGTAAGATTGAAAAGTAGGCCGAGTATAGTCTAAAGGACTTACAGTACGTGTGTTTAAAGGACTTACAGGTACTGCTCCTGCTTTATCTTTTTTCGCTTTATCATAGGCTTCTTGACCGAAAAATTCTATAAAATTTTCTTTGCCAAAAAGATCAGGGTCAGGAGCAGTTCTTGAAGTTGCCCCTTGCATTGCAAGTCTAAGCCTGTCCATTTTCTCATTGTACCTATCTTTGCTGATACCTACAGCAGCATCCTGTACACCTGTAATGGCTTGGGCAGCTGTAGCTACTTTCATATTCCTTGCCTGTGTAGTGTTTGTAGCGTTTGTGTTGTTTATATTCTGCACATCAGCACCAGCATCAATTTCAAGATTAGCTCTCTTTTGATCAAGGTCTAGTTGACCTAGTTGCTCTTTCATTTCTATTGAAGATTGATCATCCAAAGATTTAGCTCTGTTTGATACTACAGCTGCTCTCAGTCCTTGTCTACTTCCTGACATTCTACTGAGGGCATTAGATGTATTTAGTTCTGATTGTCTGGAAGCTACTCTAGCACCATCAAGACTAAACTTAGTGGGCATCATAGCTCTAGCTGTATTAAAACCAGCATTGGTCTCAAGCTTAGGTGTTTTAAAGGCTTGTGTACCTATAGCAGCACTGAGAAGGGGGGCAGCTATAGCAGCAGCATCAAGTAATTTGCCACCTTTGTCATACATGATAGGCCCTCCTCTTTTATATGGCTTTGGTTTAGGTAAAGGCTTTTTAGCATCCCCAGGAAGATTTACCATCTTAGGGTTATCATTTATACGCCCAGGAAGATTTACCATTCCATCCAACTTTGTGTCTACACCTTTTACAACCTTTTTGGCAGCAATCTCATTTTCACGTCTAGGTTGTTCTTTCTTAGCCGCTTCAGCTTGCCGCTGAGGAGACTGTCCATCATAAGTGTTTTTTTTCTTAGGCTCTATTTGTTTTTTAAAAGCCGCATCTATTTCTTTTGCATTCTCAGCTGCCTTTTCAATCATTGTTTGAGTTGAATATCCTTGCCCTTGATAAGTTTGAGATTTATCATAGTTAGTGACATCTTTAGCACCTAACATAAGCCTTCCTAGTCCACGTAGACTTTCTAATCTAGCATATTCCGCAGCAGCTGCTTTATTCTCTTGATCACTCTTCATTTTATCCCAAGCCTTTGTGGCTTTTGCTCTATTAGCTTCCATAGCAGCCTCATACTCAATTTTTTTATTTCCTCCCTCACGTACAGCCGCTTCTCTAAGAATCTTCATCTTAGCTGCATTTTTAAGAGCAAATGCTGCTTTTTCTTGGGCAGCCCACTCAGGATTTTCACGTGCCATTCTATCAGAAAGACTTTCTTTCTGGTACTTCGTAGGTGGGTCTTGAGTAACTAACCCTCCTCTTTTATATACTTTAGTTTTTCCTTTCATAACTTCCTGCAAGTTAGCTAGTTTTTTTAAATCTTCTGGACTATCTGACATTTTTTTTGAAACGTCAGCAAAAGTTTCTTTGCCTGTGGCTTCAATAGAGTCACTAAAAATAAACTCAGGATTACCATCTTTAACAAGTTTTGTTTCTCCACCCTCAACTTCACCTATTACTTTCTTATTCTTATCTTTAAGAGGAACACCACCTTTTTCATGCTTTGGCCCTGTTATGGTTTTTAGTTTAACACCACCACCATATCTGAAATTCTTTATAGCTGTACTGCTATTTGGGTCTACAGGCATTATAGCCTCTGCTACTTCAGGCTTAGCTGTTTGTTTATCATAAATAGATGTTCCAAGCTTATTCAGCAAGGGTGTAGCTATAGCAGAAACAATAGGACCTACACCAGGAATCAAAGCTAAAGCCCCTCCAGCAGCAGTGCCAATAGAACCCCCTAGATTATATCTTTTAACCTGTTTGCTCTTGTATTTCATAGCCTGTTACTTTTAACTGCTTGTGGTTGAATGCTGAACAAAGTTACATCTTTTTCTGTCACTGGTGTATATTTGAAACGTACAATATGAAAAGTATCATTTAGGAATGCTTTTGTAAATGATTTCTTATTTATGTCAACATTAGCACTTAGTATTTCTAATCCTGTAGCATCTGTTCCATCAAACATTGGGGAATTTCTATCAACCACACAATCTCTAATTGTATTAAACATCCAGTAGTTAGCTACAAACCTAATATTTCCAAAGTTCTTATTGGTACTGATCATAATTTCACCAGAGTTCTGTCTAGTATTAGAGACCATAATGCTTGAAGGAGCTTCAGGCCCACCATCTAAATTTTGAAAATCAATGGCAAGTGCCTGTAAATTACCTTGTTGTTTATGCTGCACGACTATTTCAACAACCACAGAGTGTAGCTGCCCATAGAAACTCAAGAATCCAGCACCATGCCTCCAAAGAGAAGTATCAGTACCAGTTGTAAGCATTTCTGTTTCAGATGCAATTGCATGGTAAGGAGTGAAACTGTAGAAACACCATCCCTCCCTTTCTGGATAATAAGCAGCTGTAAACTTTATAGATGTAAAATGAGCAGAATCCCATTGTACTGGTACTCCATATACATTTGCGGCATTTAAAGGTATAAAATTTACAGGAACTGCGCCATTATGTACCTCAGTGAACACAACTACAACTATGTATATGCTACCAGCTATAGTTATATAATTGCCCAAACTGTAAGAATGTACAGGATTGTAATCTCCTATGTACTGTTCAGGATTAATAAATTTATAGTCTTGAACAGTCATAAATATACGCCTATACCTCTGGTGATACCATGCATGTAGTCCATACTGATTTGAAGGTGTATCAGATATTAATGTACCTCCTCTAGCTAGTACTGTTTGTTCTACATTGCTTCTAAGGCTTTTTTCAAAGAAATTAAATAACCCCTTTGCAGAGATTTCTGCTATACTGTCAGAAAGTAAGAAAATCTTACCAGCTGCTTTGTCAACCCAAAAAGCTCCATGAGGAGTATTTATAGCTGTATTGATACTCTGGCATCCACCATAACCTAAATCAGTTTCAAGAATTTCATCAGGTGTAACATTAAAAATGTCTACAGATTTGATGGTTATGCTATTTATATCAGCGTTAAGTTGCTGTGTTCCGTATGTCCTGAATGTTCCTTTTTCCATGTGCGGAACTAGAACACCTTTTATAGTATTAATAGCTACTAATTCTCCTCTATGTGTAGGTAGATCAATAAAGTCCTCAGCTAGAAGTGTTCTTAAATTACCTCTTTCTACTCCTTGTGGGAGTGTTTTATGAATTCTTGTGAAGTGTCTATCTCTCTCAACAAAGTCAGGGTCATATATGACAGGTACTTCTAAGTTATTGAGAGTACTGAAATCCTTATTGTACTTGATAAAATCAGAAACATTAATTCTTTCAATGTATTCTTGTATAGGAGTTTTAGGAAAATACATACCTGCAATACCAGCCCCAGCTTGTCTAAACCAAACATTAGCATGTGATTGGATTGGAAAACTGTAAACGTGCTTTAAATACTTATTAGCTCCTTGAGAAATACTGGAGGTTGTTCTATAACTGTAATCAGTTAAAAAGCAGTCTCCCCCAAATACAGCTATAAGACCACCAAACGGAGGTACAATAGGCAGTGGTTCAACATACATCGTCGTGGAATCAGTGGTTCTTGTAGCAAAAATTAGTTCCTGTTGCATGAAACTCTTATAAACATCTGTTTTGTAGTCGTATAAAGTTAGTATTGGTATTGCTCTAAGAGAAGACGGTACTTGTCCTAGAACAAGCAGATTTATAAGCCCTCCCCCAGGAATATCTATTTTAAAAACATCTTCCCATTGGACAAATGTGTATGGATTTTGATACTGTAGTATTACAGTGTTTTCCCCTTGTAGATTATTAACTACATTATACCCTTGATAACCATTTATACTTACTTTACTGTCTGCTTGTATGTAATCAGCTCTTAAAATTTTTCTAATGCCGTTAGCAGTTAGTGGGGAATATGCCACAACAGTAGGAACTCTACCATCAAAATGTGCTCTTTGTTCATCATATCCAAAAGGGCCTAGCTGCTCGACTGTGCTAGGAACTTGTTGTAAAGTGATATCTATTTTAAAGTAATCAAAAGTAGCTGTAGGTGGTCTACCGAGCAGCAAATCAAAAGAAGAAAGTCTTAAAACACTCCAAGAGGAAAGATTTTCTGGAAGAATTTGACCGAGGTAGACTATTGGTAGTAGAGCTTCACTATAAAGCTCCCCATCTTCATTTACATCCATTGGAAAAAAATGGTTTTGAGATACAAGTCTTTGATTGTTTCCATCTTTTCTAGCATAGTATATTTCTACACTATGTATCTGATCTTTAATGAACTGTGGTAAGTTTAGCTCTATAAAAAATCCAGCAGCTCTTAAAGTGCCATTCGTTGAATTTGTAAGAGAATAACAACCATTAAATGGACTTCTGTTACTGGGAAATTTATGATGCCTGACTTTTTTATTTCTAAGAGTACCTGTAACATTTCCAGAAACATCTTTAATATCCCAGTCATCTGTGTCAGGATAGAATTCTGATAAGTTCTCCCAGAAAGACATCCTATGTACAGGGTAACTTGCTTCAAGTAAGTTAGTATCTAGAGTAGTATGCATTGGAGCGTTATTACCAATACTACTGTGCTCATTACCATTCAAAGAAGTGTAGAGAGCTGGATTAATTGTTTGTAGTTGTGACCAAGTGGCATTTTCAGCTATTCCTCCTATTGTAAGAGGTGCTCTACCTGCAACATGGTACGCAGCTGACTTGTTGCCATTTTTTAAATTAAAAACAACAAAAGGAGCAACTACTTCATCATTAAAAAAACCTGTTTTAACAAATAGTGTGTTTGCATCTCTATGAGAATTATGAAAAGTGTTCATGTTTACATCAGCACTTATAGGTATTACAACACTATTGTTTATATAAGGCTGAGCACCAATGTCTTTACCTTCAGTACAATTACCTAAGTAAAGTGTGTTATCATTGTATGCTAATGTTTTTACAGTATTGTATAGAGGTTTTGGAACTACTGTTTCTTCAATAGTTCTTTCAACAAATGTTTCTTGCCCAGAAAAAGTAAAAATTTCTGTACTTCCTGTTATTCTAAAGTCAAACTGTCTTCCATTTTGATATACCCCATCTTGTCTTGATATGAATACAAATCTTAGAAATTTGAATCTAGTGTCTATGTTAATAACCTTTACAGATATAGCCTTACTTGTTATTGTACCTCCATCAACTCCATCATACTTATTCAAATCTGCATCTCCATCAGTTATGTATATAGGCCGAGTGGATAGAAAGTTTGTTTCAATCTCATTATCATCCACTAAACTTACAAAAGCAAACCAACAACCAGCAGGTACAGCTCCACCAGATTCAGAAACACTTATGCCTTCTATATCTATAGGAGTACTGCTGCTGATAAAGTACAACATATCATCTATATCTGTCTGAGGTACAGTTGTATTAATAAATCTCATTGGATTGAGATTGTCTGTAAAGTATGCAATAAGATTGTTTTTACTGTCTGGTACAATTCTACATTGTACATTGATAGTTTTATTAAATCCTAAGTCTCCTCTAAAGAGTATAGCTAATGTATCCCCAGTCTTTCTGTAGATTATATCATCTGTAGCAGCAACGTGAGTAAATATGATAGATATTCTTTCATTGAATACTCTGCTACCTACAATAGTACCTAAAACATCAAACAATAAAGAATTTCCTTCTTCAACAGGCAAACCCCCAACTTCTCTTAGGGGGTTTACATTACTGGCGTGTCTTAATTGTTGATCTTGTTGTGCTTTTGGGTTGGTGTCTTTATTTATCATCTTTCAAGCCTTTCCTGATCATGTAGGTTTGTAAAACCTGTATCATAAGAGTTAAATTGAGGAACAAGTCTAGCAAATGCATCTTTGTAAGATTCTGCCATAGGAACATCTGGAACAAGACCAGAATTTCTTGCTTGTGTGCAATACATTTCCCATCTATTTACAGCCATAGTATAATTGATACTCTTGAATTCGTATCCTGCCAGAATAAGCATCATAACACAATACCACATGCAAGCATCCACAAAAGAAGCATCATTTGGTATAAGAGGAAAACCCTCTTCATCTAATGGAAACTTTTTATACACTATAAAAGCAAATCCAGTAGCAACATCAAACTTTATAAATCCTGGGGTTAGTGTAAATCCAACAGCACCTGAGTTAGTTCTATTTGCTAATCTATCAGATGCAATACTCATTATAACTGAAGTTCCTCTGTAATATGCAGGTTGAATTGAGTTTATGTTTATCTGCTTGATAGAATCATCTAATCCATATTCCAGTCCTTCAATTCCATCTGCTGTTGGTAAGGATATCCAAGATGCTCCTGGAACATTTCCAGAGAATCCAACCCATTCTAAAGTGTATAAACCTCTAGGAATTACAGCCCTGAAGTTTTGTATTTTTACCATACACGCTTCTAACTCTAACTGCATAGTAGCTCCTATGTGATCAAGAGCATCTCCCATCCACATGATCATATCACTATCATACTCATTGGTATTGATTCTAAGAGAGTGTATTTTATTCAATACCCTTTTTACAGATGTAGTTGTATATATCATTTATTTATGTATTTATACCTGACTGCTAGATCAGGTCTAGATTTAAGGGTTTTTGATAGAATGTATTTAACACCTCCTACAGAATTAGCATTACCTGCTGAAGCTTTGAATATCCAAAGAGACTTGTAAGGAATATGGCATTTACTTCTTATCCATTTAAAACTGAAATAGTGATCATCAGTATAGTAAGCTACTGCATTTATTCCTTGCTCCTTGAGTTTTCTAGTTTCATTAAAGTTAACAGCTGCCTTTTCAAAGTTTCTATTAAAGCGTACTACCTGCATACTTCCCATACCATGTGCGAGGCCAATTTCTTTAGCTTCAAATATTACAGCATTCACAAGTTCCATATTTGCATACTCACAATAAAGCTTGAAAGTTTTAATAGGTAATGGCGTTTTTCCAGATTCTTTACAATCTGTTTTATACGACTTATAGATATCAGAAATAGTGAATGTCATTGTTGTATGTTGTCTTGAATGTCATCTGCTTTTATGTTCAAAAAGGCGCTAACCTCTACTTTTAAAATAGTATCTCTAATCCTAGCTATGTAATCACTAGGTATAGGATATCCAGAGTCATCTGAAATGAATTCACCATACTGATCTTTAAAAGTAGCTAGTGCTTCATAATCATCAGCAATAAGACTTACAAGAAGTCCTAATGTGTTAGTGGTTACATACAGTCTCTCATTGAGCATGTAAGCAGAAGGTATAAGACTGCCAAAGGGAGAATGATCTATATAAGCAAGCCTATCTGTATTCACAAATGGTATAGGATTGTTGAAATCAGCACTTCCTATGTATCCAATTGTCCTAGTCTTACTCCTAACTGGTAAAGGTATCTTGGAGCAACTTCTAGACAATACTTTTCTACCAGAGAAAACTACAGGATATTCCTGAGCTGGAACAGGTTCAAAAGGTACAAAGAAAGTACTTTCAAAATTAGAAGGATTAAATCCCTGTATTTCAGAATCTCTACGAATGAAAAGTGCTCTATAACTGTTAATCCAAAATTTTATTTGCTCAATACTTAGCTTATCAGTAGTAGCACCATGAGTACTTCTAGCAATGTTTCTAATGTCAAAAGCAATTTTAGTTAAGGTTTCCATTTTGTTATAATTATTAGTAATAGGAGAATCCAGAAAGCATAACCCGACCACTTTGCAAATATACTAAATTTAGACTCTTTGTACTCAGGGCAGCTTGGTTTTAATGTTTGTCTTATAGTTCTAACTAAAACCTTTGGAAGTGGTACTACAGCTGTTTTAGCAATAATGTTTCCAGAAGTGTCTTTTACAAAGGTTACAGTGTTAATTACAATAGAATCTCCAGGCAATAGCTTTATAATATCCTCACAAGGTACTGCAAATTCAAAGAAAACTGTATCACAGTACACTGTATCTACAACAGTAGTATCAAAGGAAAGTAGCTCAGGGTATTCCTCCTGTACTTTATCAATAAGAAGGATTGCCCTCTTCTTGGTTAAACAGCTAGAAAGCGTTAAGCCTATCAGTATAAGAAGTAAGTATTTCATAAGATTTTGGTTCTTCTATTAATATCATCTAAATTCTTATTTCTTCTAGCTAACACATCTGCTTTAGCAGAGTTGTAAACGTTTATAGCAGGTGTAATACCATCAAAAAACATAATGGATTCACATACTCTTCTTGCAATAAGTCCATCAAGGACTCTACCATCAGCGCTAGCCCAACTAAGGAAGTTAGCTGTAATAGTATCTACATTTATTAGATTAGCTCTAACATTTCTGAGTAAAGCTGATTTATTAAGATTGCCACTACCTAAGTTGAAAGCAAAAGAAGTCAAAGCAGCTGCTTGATTTACATTTACGTCTGGAACAACTCTTCTAACAGCATTAGCAAAAGCCCTTAAATCAGCACGCAGTAACTTATTGGCTTCTACTACAGTAATACCTACAGGAAACATACTATAAGCCTTGGCTTTATTTGAAGCCCCTTTTAGCATGAATCCCTTTTCATCTTTCACAACATGACCCCACCCTATTGTCCAATAACCAGCAGGACAATAGTAAGGGTCAAGATTTACTGTTTTAGGATTACCATCAACAATACCTTCCCACTTTTTTATGGTGGTTATGCATCTGTCCATAATAAGTTCAACTGCATTTGGGAGTGTTCTTATCTTACCCATGCTGGGTCTTTTAAACCTAACAGAAGTAAGGAAATAGCAGAAAGCTCTGCAAATGCAAGAGTATCAATCTTACCAAAGATTAATGCTGCTGTAGCTCCAAGCAGCATGACTCCTCCAATGACAGAAGTTAGAGGATTTTCAGTTATTCTTTCTTTGAGTGTCTTCATTTGTGTATTTGTTTAAAATGTCTACTTGTGCTCTGAGGGTTTCAATTTCTTTTGTACACTCAGTTATTTGACTTTCGTAGTTTTCATTGTTTTTACTCAATTCATCTACATGCTTAGATAAGTTATTATTAGTCTTTTCAAGATTTTTTATCTTACTAATAAGTGATCTACGCTTACCAGCCCATTCTATTTCTTGTAGCCTGTATATATTTACAACTTTTCCAAGTTTTTCAATTTCTACTTGTAGGTCTTTTATTTGCTGTTTCATGGTAGTAACTACACCACCATAAACATCTTGAATGATCTTTTGTAATTCAGCCTCATTTTTTTTAAGATCAGCTTCACTTTTTTCCATGTCCACTGCTTCTTTTTTCCTTCCCACAACCTTAGTTAGTAAGATTGTGATAACGGCTGTACCAGATGAACCCCCTAAGATTAGTCCTACAATTTCAACTGTTTGCATGAATAAATTTTTTAATATTTTTAACAAGGTTTTGAATCTCACTTGTGGTCAAATACTTAATCCCATCAATAGCATCCATATACATGTATCCTATAAATGGGTTTGAAAGCTTATAACCATAAGCTCTTCCTATAACAAAGTCATAAGAACTGTTTGCTAAAACAAGGTTCAGCTCAACTTTAATACTTTGTATGTTAACAACTGCAAGCACAATTTTTTATTTTGGGATTAGAACAAATAGTATTAGCAAAACTAATCAAATCTACTGTCTTTCCAAAATTACCTAACTCAAAATTAGAGATAATAGCTTTATAGTTCATATAGAGTTCCTCAACATCTGTGGATTTAGAACAAGTGCATCCTATATTAGCAATCTTCTTTGTCACACATGCTCTTATACCCTCAATGTGAAGGAATTCATCATTCTGTCTATAGCCATGCTTGAATGCAAAAGTACCGCTAACACCTGTGTAAGGGAGAAGTAACTCAATTGAAGTTGCAGATGATATAGCTGCTATATCAATATCATACAATTGACCGCTGATCAATATGACTCTGTTTTGAAGTAGAAGTACTTTATCAGTATCAACAGATAAAAAAACATTTGTTTGATTAGTAGTTACTGTTGCTGTTCCAGAGCCTTCATTAAATAGAAGAGTGTATATTACATTGTAGGGAGCATCTTGAAAGACAGTTAATCCTAATTCTGCTAAAGTAACACTATATACATTTGATGCATCATCTACTTTGACAATTAGATTCTTATAGTCCTTGCCTATAATTACTTGTATTGCTACAGAGTCTAATTCACCTCTAGTGTAGTTTGTATTCAAAATACCCGAACTGTAGTTAGTAGAACCAGCAACATTGTCTTCTATAGTCAAGTCTGCAATTTCTATACCTGAAGCAACAGGATAAACATTAATTTTTGGTAGTATCATTTTATTACTCCTTTAACAGTTAAGAACGATCTTGGGGCTACTACAGTTGTCATTGCAGTACCTGATTCTGTATATACTCTTAATGAATAGTCTTCCTGATTGTCCATTTTTACAAGTCCAGATACTTGAATAGTCGCCTGATATGTTTCAAATGTACTTGAGGAAATTATAAGAACAGCTTCCATAAGGGCCTCAGTAGCATTTCCAAAAGCAATTATAACTATTTCCTTATCATTAACACTAGTTAATGAAAGTGTTATGTTTGCACAGATTTCATAGTAGGTAGGGTCATCAAAATATGATTGTATTAGAGTATCTGACGTTTCTCTATTTTTTAATATTGTTTGTGTCTGGAACACTTGGTTAAGTGTAAGTATAACGGCCGTTGCATATGTCCTATGTGTTACACCTATATCTGCTACAGGTACTGAAAAGTAACTGTTTACAGCACATTCTTCCTCATAGTATATTACAGGGTTTCCAGCGATTCCTTGAGGATTTGTGACCTCTAAAGGAGGATGTATTCCAACAGTTCTAGTTGCATATGTATTTAAAGAATTACTTATTCTAGTTACAAATCCTAGACCAGCTACAGTAAAACTAGAAGCTGCTCCTGAAAAACCTGATATACCTAGACCTGAAAAGCCTGAAAAGCCTGAAAAACCAGATAACCCAAGCCCTGAAATTCCAGAAGTTCCTGAAATTCCTAAACCACTTACTCCAGAAAATCCTGAAGTTCCACTTACCCCTGCTCCAGAAAACCCACTAGACCCAGAGAATCCAGAACCACCTATAACAGTTTGCCCTGAGAATCCAGAGTGACTAGAAAAACCTGAACGGCCTGAAAAGCCTGAACGGCCTGAAACTCCTGATTGACCAGCAAAACCAGAACCTGCAAATAAACTTGTTGGTGTTTTAAAGTTCTGATTACCACGAGCAACCAAAAAGAATTCATCTCCTGAGAGACTGTTTAATTGTTGAAAGTCTGTAATTTTTTTAGAACTCCCTTGCTGTACAAGCACAGAGCCAGCACAATCTGGATTAGGGGTGCAACTGTCTGCTTTTGTCTTGTCATTCATGGTTTACAAATATAAAAAAAAGGTGGATGGAAAATAACCACCCACCCTTTTTAATTTAGATTTACATTTTTAAACTTACACAGTCACATCAGGAAACTGTAAAGCAGTAGAAGCAAACAGTGGATTTAGAATATCCTTTAGAACTGTCTTTTGGTCAGCTGAAGCAGTATCCATAAACACAATCACTTCATGAACCGTGTTATCCAATTGTGTTGGAGTTGCACTTGATTCAAACTGTACTGCATAGCTTATATGATAAGCATCAAAGTTCTTTGCAACATTAGTTTGTTCCAAGGTAGGTTGTACCAACCAAGCCCTGTTGTAATGGGCTTGACTTCCCTGAAGCTGTTTTTCTCTAAGCTTTACTTGTGCACCTGTACCAGTACCATTTACAAATGCAGTAGTAGCAATTACAGGAGTTCCTAAGAAACCACCATCAAGTCCTACTGAAAGTACAAATCCAAACTCTTTGGCAGTGAATCTCAAACCAGCTTCATCAGCTAGTACTGGAGCAGCATTAAGAATACCACCAGCAACAGCAGCGGTAGTTGTTCCCAATACTTGAGAAGGACTCCAATAAGGTGCACTTAATGTGATTACAGTACCAGCAACACCAAGCACCCTATAGATAGGGAAACCAGCAGTAGTACCACCAATTCTGATGTTAGCACCAACAGCTGGAGCAGATGCTCCATTTGAAATAACTACTACAGGGCTTCCATTTACAGTAGTAATAGTTGCAGTAGTTGCAAAAGCTGTGGCTGCTACATCTACAAGAACCTCAGCAAAAGTGCGTGAAGCGGCATCAGCATTAATAAGAGTTGCCATCTGCTGTGCAATAGCAGCACCAGTAGCACCTGTCTTAGCTGAAGTAATTGATTTCACAAGAGTTGGAAACGGTTCAAAGTTACCTGAAAGTTCCTTTATGATTAGGTCATACTCAGTATCATTACTTACAGCAATAGCTGAAGTACCTGAACCTGTAAAACCAATAGTCATCACATGTCTTGCAGGGGCTTGGTAGGCTTTGCCTTCCCATTTACGCATTCCTCTAACCTCAATAACTGGGCTAATGGCTGCGTTACCTCCTGTAACACCTCTTGCAATATAAATTCTAGGGGCATCATCTACAGTATCACCAGCAGCTACAAGCGCACCAGTATCTGCGTTAAAAATAGCAATAGCGCCATCAGGCACACTTACTGGACTTGTAGGGCTTCCAGCGGTTACGCTGTTACCTACTAAAATTGTTTTTTCCATTTTTTTTTGTTTTTTATCGTGGAACAAAGGTTAATTTCTTGATTCTGGTTGTTTTTCAGCATTCGTCATATCTTGCTGTATCAGTTCTGCTGCAAGAGCTACAATTTGCTCATGTGTTCTTTCAGGCATCTCTGATGAAATATTTAAGTTGTAACTCACAGGTGCTGGAATTGGAATGTATCCTATTCTAACATACTTAGGAGCAAAGGTTTCATTGTGATGTACTATAATGTATTTTCCACTTATCTCCACTAGAGGTCTAGTGTGTTTTGTTGTTTGAAAAGGGTCAATTAACATGTCTGATGCATCCTCTTGCTGCGCTATATTTGCACCCCTATAAATACCTTCTGTACTAATAGCTGATACACTGTGAGTTATAGTTTCAAATGTACCGCTTTTAAATGATTCCCCATTAAAATTTATTGTAGCTGTTTGCGTACCATTGGTTGTAGGTATAGTGATTATCAGTGAGTTAGGTACATACAAATCATCAGTAGATTCCCACTCAACTAATACATTACCTACCTTTTTTTTGTGTAATTGCCTTATGAAAGTTTGTGTGTCCTCAGGATTCAGATAGGTTTCACTTAGATTTAACGCATCAATAGTTATAGTTGTAGCTCCGACAACAATACTGAACTCTGAAAAGTCTGGCATTGTGTGAGGAACTACAAAAGGAATTACAACTCTCTTGAATGTTTTTGTACTATAAAGAGATTTGCATTTTTCTGTACTTACATCAATTCTAGTAAGTGTATGTAAAAAGGGGGGTAATGCTACTATCATCATGTCAGGGCCATTAGCCTTGAGTTCTCTTATGAGAGTAGTTGGCTGAATGCCAGCTTGTGCAAATCTTTGATAAGATTGCTCAAAGCCTATTTGTAGCTTGTTGTTTCTGGGGTCTAGAATTCTATCTAGAAAAAGAGTATGAGCCTGATCAAGATAATCATCTATCTCGTCAGGCTCAAGGTCTCCAAGTGTGTTACTTGCTACTTGCCTTAGTTGTTGGCGCAGCCGTATATGCATCTTCAGGATTACCATCTTCTTCGTTTACAATTTGTGAAGATACTTCAATTTGTTTAATTTTTGCTTTCATTTGATTTACAACAGCACTATTAGCTGGACTGTTTATATATGCAACTACTTCATTCAATTTGTTTCCCAATGTAATGTCTTGGTAGATGTAAGATTCACCTATTTTGGTCACAATACCAGTAGCACCTAAGCTATTGATGAATGCCATGTCCTTGAGGTTATGTGCCTTTGCAGTGGTTGTGAACTTAACAGGGTCAAGTCTAACCCAATCACCAAGCTCTAGCTTAATGTTACCTATGGTCATGTTGTGTACAATCATATCAGGATTAAGTACTGATAAAACGTATGCAGCTTTTTCACTGTTCTTGTCCAGTTCAGCAAGTAAAAGAGAGGCTTCTAATGTACTGTTGTAAGAAATCTGTCTTTGTTTTTCTGCATCTTTAGGGTCATCAATGTAGAATTCATACATTGCATCTGATCTGAAAGCTACTTCATTACTAGCAACTCTCTTAGAACCTTTTGCAAATAGATACTTGATGTAATCTTCAACATTAATGGGTTGCCCATTATAAAGTCCAATTTGAAGTTCTTTACCTGCAAAAGGAATGGGAATAGTGATTTCAATAAAGTAGTTCTCAACAGCTGCACGGAATCCTTTTTCAGTGACTTCCATGTTTAGAAGTTCTGGCATCCACTCTAAGATTTGTTCTTTACTCAGTGGATTATAAGGAAATCCCCCCTTGAAAAAAGATGATAGGCTTCTTACGGCTTGCATCTTAATCTCAATAGGATGATTAGTCAGCAGTGGTCTTGGTTTGATTACAATTACGTTGCTCATATAGTTTTTTTTGTTTTCCTCCACAAATATAAAAATATTTTTTAATACGTAAGCTATAAAAATAAAAAAAGGGGGCTTTCCGACCCCCTTCTTGTTCAAATATGAAAAAAAACTATGCTTATTCTGCTACACAAGTCAAATCAAGTGAAGTTGTGAATCTACGTAAGCAGATACCACCCACTTTCAAGAAGTGGACAGATGCACCATCCACGTCATTTGCTCTTGTGTCATTACCTTTGAATCCTTTAGGGATAGTAGAACCAGCTACAGCCCAACGCAACATCTCTCTATTACGCTTCTGTACCATAACCAAGTTGGATTGGCCATCATAGCTAGAAGTATCAAGGAACACCATGCGGTAAGATTCCAAAGGCAATTGAGTCTTGTGGTGTCTACGACTAGCTCTAGCTACACCAGAACGGTCAAAGGCTGGATTGTAAATTACATTTACAACGTGACCATCAACGTGCTGGTAACTAGAGAAGAAGCCAGACAACTGTAGGTTTTTACCTGAACCACTCACAAAGAGTTTATCATTGAACTGTCTGAAACCATCAGCTACCAAACTACCTTTCATAGCTCTGTCAAATTCATCTCTACCACCAGTACCTGTCATAAGGGTAACAACACGGTTGTCACCATCTGACATACCATACCAAAGGTTTCTTACAGTGTTCTTGATCTTGTTTTCAGTCAAGTAAGTGTAAGTATCTTTGTTTGGAATCTGCTCTAAAAGACCAGGGCCAGCTAAGAGGGGTTGTCCATTTTCATCCTTGAGTTGAACTACACCACTTTCATCATAGGTTTGTACACCATATGTGTAGTAGTTTTCACACTCTTCTCTCCACTTCATCATGTGTTGCCACTCTTCAAAGTCAGACCACAGATCAATTTTACCCTGATCTGTCATCAGTTCCATGCTTGTAACCTTCTGCACAGCAGCATTACCTGACATTGCATAACCCTTACGCAGGGTAGCTACAGCATGACGCACTCTAGATGGAGAAACCCAGCTAGAAGTACTTCCTTTAGAGAAGTCAACACCTACCAAGCGGTACATACTTGCAAACCTTGCACCATTTACGCAGTCAGCCAAAGGCATATACATATTAGGATTGGAGTGAAGAATACGCAACTTGTACTTGAATCCAGTACTTACTTGCTCTGGCTCACCATGAATGGTTGCATAGATACCTGACTGGGATACAATTGTATAGCCAGCTTGAAACCAGCGGTCAGGATAAGTCAAGAAAAAGAACTGCCTACCAATACCAGGAGTACCTGTAGTAGGCCCTTCTATCACACTGCAAGTCTTGTCAAAGCTATCCATTACTGGATACTCGTAGAAGAAATCATCAATTGTCTCTACGTTACCAACTCCTTCAGTCATAAGAGTCAAAGGCAATGTGCCAATGTTCTGTTGCTTACCTGAAAGAAAGGTAATTGTAGAGGACAAAAGAGAAGGTTTTGTCAAGAGCGCATTTGCCAGTGAATTACTGGATGTGTGCCTCTCCTCATTAAATACATCATTGTACAGCCTCATGTCTTTTTATTTTGTTTTTTAGGTGAATTTAAAGTCTAGTGCATTGGTTAATCCTTCCAAAGCAGATATAGGATTTTTAATAACTTTTGATCTCATAGGGTCTCCAGATGTTTTATCCTTTAATCTTAATTTTTCTTGTTTATCATTACTCATTTTGGTTTTGACTCCCCCAGCTACGAGTGAGCTTAAATCCATTTTCTTGAATCTCATATAATCCATAGCCAAGTTCATATCCAAATCAGCTTTATCTGCATCTAGATCAGCTTGTGTGTTACCTGCTTTGTCTACTGTCTGACTAATGTAACTCAAGAAAGCTGCTCTTTCTGCAATAGGAATAGTAACTTCTTGAATTTTACCAGTGGTCACTTTATATTCTATGTCTTTCCAAACTCTCAAGTTTTCAGTTTGCTCAGATTCTCTTATTGAAGCCTGATCGGAAAGCAAAGTATATTGTTCTATTTTTTGTTGTCTTGTAAGAACTTCCAGAGCTGTTTCAGCTTGAGAGAATAATAGATTGGTATCTTTAAAGCTGTTTACAAGTGAAGTGATTTTGTCACTTCCTAGTCCTTGCCTTGCAAAGAATGTTCTAACTAGTTTTTCTTGAGTTGCAACATCATTATTATTTAGCTGTAATTGCTCATAATCAGTTTCAGGTAGCTGGACACTTAGAAAATTATTAGGGTCTCCACCATCCATAACATACGTTGCAAATTGCTCTAGTATTGGATGTGCTCCAATTGTTTCTTTAAGCCTAGCTTCAACAAGTTTTGGGATAGCAGAAGTAAGAAGTCTATTTACTCCTTCAGCTGTATCATCAAATTCACCCTCTACATCAACTCCAAGAGCTGTAAGTAACATGGTTGTAATTGGATTTTCATCATCTGTTGCATCATCTGTTTGTGCTTCCTCTAGGGTAGTAGTATCAAGCGTATCAATTACTGGAGCAACCGCTTGCTCAATTATTGGGTCTGCTGCTGGTGCTTTTCCTAGCTCTGTGAGCTTACTGGTGATCAAATTTGCTTCAACTTGCTTAGCTACGTCATCATCAAAAATGAGGTTTTCAAAGCTAATGTCATTAATAGTTGGTTGTGGCATGGTTCAAATATAGTTTAAGTTTAAAAATTGACAATCTGTTAAATACTTTTCTTTTTAGCTGTTACTATGTGCAACAATTCTAAAAAAGTTTTTTGTACTATTTCAATGCTTGGGAAGGCTTCTGTCATTATATCTACAGGAGACCAAGCTTCGTAGGGGTTGCTTTTGAAATACTTAGTGTTTTCAAAAACATTAGCAAATTTGGGGTATCCAAAAATTGCAGGGTTAGACCTAGAGAAGATAACAAGTCCTAGCTTATCTGTTTGCATAGAAGCTAGATGCTGTAACCAGCTGTCAATACTGATAAACATATCAGAATCTTTTAACTCTTGTAATATCTCTTTTCTTGTTCCATACATTGCAGCTGCTCCTTTAGTTGGGTTTTGACCTTCTATTAGAACTTCTACAAAGTTTACCTCTGGATTAAGACTAATAAGTTCCTCAAAGAAAGGCCATTCTTTAGCCTTCCCAGCTGAGTTTGTTTTAGTTTGAATAATTACTTTTATCATACAAAAAATGTTTCATAAGCTTCTTTCAATGTCTTCTTCCAATTCCTACCATTCAAAAAGTTGTAAATATTGAAATCTCCAATATTACCAAACCCCATGAAAGATGCTTGATTTGCATTAAGAACCATATAGTCCTCAAATACTTCAATGTTGTTATCAGCTGCACAAATGATTGGAGTACCTGTTAAAGCAAATTCATCTACAACAGACCTGAGTATCTCGGCATCCCCTTTACCATTTACAGCATAGAACACTTTGCAATTAGGTTGTTTAAAGTCATTGATCTTTAGAAATCTTTTGAACTCCAGTTCATCAGCCTCAAACATCTCTTTCTTGTTTCCAGCAGACCTGACTCCATTGGATGCCATTGAGTGCCATGTTATCGCAGGCACAAGCAGCAGCTTACCCTTCTTACTCAAATGCAGACTAAGCATTGTTTCTTCTCTAAAAGATACT
>Ga0105052_10002897_pt1 | contig 20383 bp, 10 predicted proteins | sample FRY03_FD_78094 | JGI IMG/M metagenome (GOLD analysis project Ga0105052, IMG submission 78094) | Freshwater microbial communities from Lake Fryxell liftoff mats and glacier meltwater in Antarctica - FRY-03 | ecosystem: Environmental > Aquatic > Freshwater > Ice > Glacier meltwater ... | reverse complement strand
TATGGCACTACATTTGGATTCTCAAAAGGTGAATTCCTTTACTCCCAACGATTTCGGGGACTCGCCGGCTCAAAAAAAGTGGTTTTTCGGTGGTTTGGGACCCTGGAATGTTAAACTTGGGTTGAGATCGCGGGGCTCGATTTTCCGAAAGATCCAATTTCTTTCTTGCGCCAGATATTTTTTCGTATAGGACGTGGAGTTGATTAATCTCCCGATGTTGGTATTTGCATCGGTGGTTTATGACAGATGTGAGCGATTCCCCACCTTCAGTCCGATGGTGGGGAGATGCGCGCACGAACACCCATACACGCAATAAATAGATGAAGCCTCTAATAGACCCTTATTCTAAGTTTTTCGCTTCGGGCCTCGCTGTCTTTTCGGCGATGGCGTTCACGGCCTTCGGCCAGCAGATCCCCGATCCTCTGCTCTACTTCGCTCTCGACGAGGCCGTCGGCGCGACCGTGGCCGTCGACGGCACTGGCAACGGCCACGATGGCAACGTCGTCAACTCCGTCACCTTTGGTGAAGGTGGTGCCCCAGGGGGATCTACTCCGTCGGGTGCCGCGCGATTCACCGACGGCATCCTTAACATACCCACTTTTGATGTTCCGGCGCTTTTGGGCAACCGCGGCGGCGCGGGATTGGGCGATGTGGGAAGCTACACCATGGCGGCCTGGATCAAGCCTGACGCCGCTTCGTTAAGCGGTGACCGCTTCTTTTTTGGGCAGTCAGCTGAGGGAATCCACAACGGTTTGCGTCAAAACGGACGCCTCCACCAGGCGCACTGGGGCAACGACCACTACGCCAACACACTTTTGAACGACACCGACTGGGTGCACGCGACCTTTGTCTATGACGGAGTTGCCGACGTTGGCACGATCTACTTGAACGGCACGGCCGACAGCGATCCCACCGCAAAGGCTAGCCCGAACGGCACTGGCAACCTCATCATCGGTGGCCGACAGGGTAACCAAAACGGTGGCGGTGGACAAGCCTGGTACAACGGTTTGATCGACGACCTCGCCGTCTGGGACTTGATTCTCACCGACATCCAGATCCAGGCACTCGCCGGTGGTGTCAATCCATTCTCTCCGGTCACTGGCGAAGATAATGAGAACGGTGGGGCTGGCGATGGTATGGATGACGGTTGGGAGACGGCGAAAGGCCTCGATCCCGAGATCGATGACTCTGCGGAGAATCCGGACAACGATGGACTCACCAATCTCGAGGAGTGGAACAGCGGTGATAATTCCACCGACCCCATGGATGCCGACAGCGACGACGATGGTCTGAACGACGGTGAGGAGGTGAACACCCATAGCACGAACCCGAATGACGCCGACTCCGATGATGACGGCCTCAACGACGGAGACGAAATCGCCGCAAATACGCTTCCGCTCGTTGCTGACAGCGACGGGGATGGAATGGGCGACGGGTATGAGGTCGATAACGGCCACGATCCGCTGCTAGCTGCTGACGCAGCCCAGGACGCAGACGACGATGGCTCCTTAAACTTGGAAGAATACGAGCGCGGTACGGATCCGAACAAGAAGGATACCGACATGGACGGTCTTTCCGACAGTGTCGAGACGGACACCGGAATCTTTGTCAGCGCGAGCAACACCGGCACCGATCCTCTCGATCCCGACACCGATAACGACGGGCTGAACGACGGCGCCGAACTCGCCGCCGGCACCGATCCATTCAATCCGGACACCGACGGCGACACCGTTCCCGATGGTATTGACGACAATCCTTTATCCGGCGGCGAAGGCATTAACTTCGGCCTAGTTTCTTACTGGCCGTTCGACGCCGATTTGATGGACGCGATCGATGACAACCACGGCAGCGAAGACGGGGGCGTGATCCCGTTTGAAGCAGGCAAGTTTAATAACGCGATCAATCTTGATGGGATGCAGAACGTTATCATCACCGGTGGCGATGAGTCCGAGTTCGACTTCACGGGGGGCAGTATGACCGTCTCCGTGTGGTGCACTGCTGCTGCGATCGACACGAGTTGGCAGTGCCTGATCGCAAAGGGTGAGGGCAATGGCTGGCGGATGCATCGCCGCGGTGGCGATAACCCACCCGAACTTTCTTGGACAGGCGGCGTCGGTGATACCCCGTCCCACGGCGTCCCAATAATAATCGGCGGCGATCCAGAGACCTGGCACCACGTGGTGGGCGTCACCGATGGTGTTACAGGGATTGAAAGCCTCTATATTGACAACGTCGAAGTCGCGACCAAGTCCGGGGCGGTTATCGAAGACCGCGCTAACCGGATGCGCATCGGTGAAAATCCAGATGCCCTCGGTCGTGGCTGGAATGGCAAGATCGACGATGTTGCCATCTGGGCTCGGGCCTTGTCGGCCAACGAGATCGCCGAAATTTGGGCTGATGGCGACGGTGTCAGTATCGAAGTCTTGCTCGGCGGCGGCGGTGGACTGGGACTTACGATTACCGACATCTCGGTTGCTGTAAATGGTGACGTCTCACTGACTTGGAACTCTAAAAGTTCTCTTGGAACAACCTATGCGGTTTTTTCGACTGATGATCTTTCGCTTCCGCAGGAAGATTGGTCGGAGATCGATGATGGCGTCAATACCGAGGGCGAGAGCACGACCTACCTCATTCCATCGGTCCTTCTGAGTGATGGAGATAAGCTCTTCTTCTTCATTCGCAAAAATTAGAAAGATCCGGTTCCGGGTCGCGTGTTTTTCGGGATCGAAAAGTAGCGCTAGTCAAGTATTTCGGCGGAGTCGTCCTTAGGGCGGCTCCGCCGTATTTTTGATGCCCTAGAGTTGCAAGGTATGGCGAAGGTGGCATTTGCACCGCTGGAATCTTGCATGTGCAAGCTGATCTTTCTCTTTGTTGACAGTGTTTTGTCCCAGCCAGGGCTATGATTTTCTCGCGTTGTCGGATCATAACGTCTTGAGTCGTGGCGAGAAATGGATGGACGTGAAGGAGATTGAAAAGCGTCGCAAGGGCGGAGGGGCGGGCACTCTGGAGCACTATTTGGAGAGGTTTGGCGAGGATTGGGTGGAGCAGCGGGGCGAAGAAGGTGCCCGAGAGGTGCGTCTTAAAACCTTGGAGGAGATCCGTCCGAAGTTTGAGGAAGAAGGGAAATTTTTGCTGATCGAGGCCGAGGAAATCACCGACAATTTCCGACAGTTTCCGGTGCACATTAACGCTATTAATGTGGGGGAGCCTATTATCCCGCAACATGGTGACTCGGTGGTGGAGACCATGCGCAACAACTTGCGGATGGTGGAGGAGCAGTCGAAGCGTTTGGGGCGCCCTATTTTGACCCACCTCAATCACCCGAATTTTGGTTGGGCCATTACGCCCCAACAACTGGCTGAAGTGGTTGAAGAGCAATTCTTTGAGGTTTACAACGGACACCCGGGAATCAATCACCTCGGTGACGACGATCGTCCCGGCGACGAAGCGATTTGGGACATTGCCAATACCTTGCGTCTTCTTGTCCATGACGCTCCTCCCTTGTTCGGCGTCGCGACAGATGACTCGCATCATTATCATGGCGGCGAAGTTTCGCCGGGCCGCGGTTGGGTCATGGTGTGGTCGGATTCGCTGGAGGCGAATCACTTGGTTGAGGCGATGCAAAAGGGAGAGTTTTATTCATCAAGCGGGGTGGTTCTGAAAAATATTGATTACGACCCAGGATCGCGAAAGCACGTCGTGGAGATCATGGCGGTGGAAGGGTTGGTCTTTGAGACCAAGTTTATCGGAACTCGCCGGACGACTCCCGAGATTACTGGCGAGGTGTTTGCGACGGTGACGGGCAACCGTGCGGAGTATCAATTGAGCGGAGACGAGCTTTATATCCGAGGGGTGGTGACATCTTCCCGTCCCCATGCAAATCCCTCCTACAAAGATCAGCGCGAGCAAGCTTGGACCCAGCCCGTTGGCTGGCGACGGGACCTCGAATCGAAATAAAAGTGCCGGGCTTCATTGAAGACCGAGGACGGGAGTGGCGAGCGTGCGCTTCCCGCCCTGGCCCGGCAACTATTGAACATGGTCCCGTCTCCGAACCCGCAGCAACATCTTGTGTAAGAACTCTGGAAGGATCTTACCCTCCGCGTCCGCAAAGACAAAGCGTCGCAGCTTGATCTCCTCACGGTTCCCTACCTCACGGTTCCCTACCTCACGGTTCCCTACCTCACGGAAGGTTTCTCATCCGGGCCTTCAGCCATTCGGGATAGGTCAGTGGCAGGGCGATCAATTAGCAAGCGCAATTCCTTGATACTCCAGGAAAGTGGCCTAACGGGAATTGGCACATTTGAACGCTTTATTATGAACGAGAGGTTTCCAATTGATCGCCCTGAGGTCAGTGGAGGCCTTTAGTTTCGATGCTTGTCGGTCACGAGTGGCCCGCTAGCTTGGGAAGACGATGAAATTAGGGATTGTCGTGGGACTTGAGGCCTTGTGGGAGAGGATTTTTCCGTTGAAGGGGTTGGGGGCTTCGTAGTCGCCAGCGGCGGAGAGGTCATCGCGGCCGATGGAGAGATCGTTCTTGGGTTGGCCGGGGATGAGGCCGGGTGAGGGGGCGGTTGCCGATCTTGGGTGATTCCGAAGTGGGTTTGGCCGTGGTTTTTTTGTAGCCGGGCTCGGGGATGATGAAGGGGGCGGCTCCGACGCGTTTGGCCCAGGAATTCCAGTCGGTGAGGAGTTCGTCTTTGATGGCCTGGTAATTTTGCGCGACGTTGGTTTGTTCCGAACGGTCTTCGCGAAGGTTGTAGAGTTCCCAGGTGACTTCGTCGGGTTGGCGTTTGCCCCAGACGAGTTTCCAGTCGCCTTTGCGGAGGCCGCGGGCTTCCTGGTGCTCGAAGGCGAGGGGGCGGGCGGTGAGGGCTTTTTCGTCGTGGATGGAGGCGAGGAGAGACTTCCCTTCGACGGGCGTGATTTTCTCGCCATTGCGCTCGGCGGGGTAGGTGGCACCGGTGGCTTCGAGGATGGTCGGGACGACGTCCATGAGGTGGGCGGGGGTGGTCACGAAGTTGGGGTTGGCTTCGATTCCTTGGGGCCAGTGAATGAGGAAGGGGGAGGCAATTCCGCCTTCGTGGCAGAAGTGCTTGTACATGTTTAGCGGGGTGTTGCCGAGGTTGGCCCAGGCGGAGCCATAGGAGGAGTGGGTGCCGGATTGGCCGATGGTGGTGAGTTGATCGCCGGTGTGGAGGGTGGTGGTGCCACGGCGGGATTGGCCGTCGAAGCCGAAGGGACCCCATTCGTAGCAGGCGCCGTTGTCGGAGAGGAAGGCGATGAGGGTGTTGTCGAGTTCGCCGTTCTTTGCGAGATCGGCGAGGATGCGCCCGATGCCCAGGTCAACGTGTTCGACCATGGCGGCGAAGGTGGCCATGCGGCGGGCGAGGTCTTCGCGGCGGTCGGCAGGGAGGGTGTCCCAAGCGGGGTTAGGTTTTCCGGAGAATCCGTTGGCGATGTCATCGCGATCGACGGGGACTTCGGAGAGAGGTGGAAGGATGGCGTCCGGGGAGATGAGCCCGAGTTTTTTTTGACGTTCAAAACGTTCGGTGCGGAGGACGTCCCAGCCTTTGCGATAGGTTTCGAGGTGTCGATCGATAGAGGTTTTCGGAGCCTGGATGGGAAAATGTGGAGAGGAGTGCGCGAGGTAGAGGAACCAGGGTTTTTCCTGATCGGCACGAGCTTGTTTTAGAAACTCGAGGGAGTAGTCGGTGAAGACGTCGGTGACGTAGAAGTCTTTTTTGACGGGGAGCTCGGGCTGGGTCTCCTCGGGCAGGCGGACGTAGTGGGACGGGTCCCATTGGTCTTCGGAGTGAGCGAGGAAGTCTTTGTAGCCGTAGTAGTTGTTGAAGCCGCGGTGAATGGGCCCGGGTGCGGCCATGTGCCATTTGCCGACCATCCAGGTGGAGTATCCGGCGTCGCCCAGCATTTCGGCGAGGGTGGTGCAGGTGGGAAGGAGGGCTCCCTTGTAGGCGAGACCTTTGCCTGCGGGTTGTTTGGCGTGAGTAAAGGAGCCAATGCCAGCTTGGTGGGGGTGGAGGCCGGTGATGAGGGAGGCGCGGGAGGGGCAGCAGCGGGCGCTGGTGTAGAAGGAGGAAAACTTGGCTCCGCCGGTGGCGAGACGATCAAGGTTGGGGGTCGGGATTTCTCCGCCGTAGCAGGAGAGGTCCGAGAAGCCGAGGTCGTCGGCAAGGATCAGCAGGACGTTTGGTCGCGGCGCGGAAAATCCTAAATTCGAGAGGAGGAGAAATCCTAAACTTAGGGTGAGGGAGAATGAGAAGTTGGATGACATGACTGAATGGCTAGAGGATGCGAGCTTAGTTGACGGGCCGGTGGCAACGGAGCCCAAACTTTGGAGTGGTGCTTGCTCTGGGGGTAACTGTTCCCGGACAGCCCAAGTGTGACGGGATTTTTTATTTTTGCACTGTCGGTCGGGAAGATTTGTGAAAACGGAAGCTTGCCAGTATCGCGGGGGCTGGGAGACTAGCAGGCGTGAAACGACGACACTTTATTTCTGGATCGCTGGCGGCCTCGGCTGCCACTTCTTTTGCCAAGGCTCCTCTCAAGCCGGTGCCATTGCTGGGGTATGACAATTTTGCGGTGCGGGCGATGGGGTGGAAGGCGAAGGAATTGCTCGATCATGCCGTGAAGCTGAAGGTGGACACCGTTTTTATTACGGATCTGGATGCCTTTGAGAGTCTCGAAGAGAAGGCTTTGTCCGGGGTGAAGAATTATGCCGATGAAAAGGGCGTGAAGATTTTCCTGGGGACGTGGAGTATTTGTCCGACCTCGGTGACTTTTAAGGACAAATGGGGGACGCCGGATGAGCATTTGCAGTTGGGGATGCGGGCGGCCAAGGCTCTCGGTTCTCCCGTTCTCCGAGTGGTGCTGGGAAGCTCGAAAGATCGTGAAACTCCGGGTGGGATCGAGGCCCGGATTGAGGATACGGTGAAGGTGTTGAAAGCGAGTCGCGGTCTCTCCGAAGATTTGGGCGTTAAGATTGCGATCGAGAATCACGCGGGCGATATGCATTCGCTCGAATTGAAGTCGCTTGTGGAGTTGGCGGGTAAGGATTTCGTGGGCGTGAACCTGGATTCGGGTAATGCCGTTTGGACGTTGGAGACTCCGATGGAGAATCTGGAGAATCTCGGTCAATATACGCTGACGACGAGTCTGCGGGATTCCCTAGTCTGGCAGAGCGAGAAAGGGGTGACAGCCCAGTGGACCGCGATGGGTGAGGGGATGGTTGATTGGAAGGCTTACTTTCAGCGCTTCGCGGAACTGTGCCCGAATGCTCCCATTCAGATTGAAACGATTTCGGGATTCAACCGGGAGTTTGAGATCGAGCAGGATGAGTTTTGGAAACCCTGGCCGAAGGGCAAGCCGGCGAGCTTGAAGGCTTTCGAGGCTTGGGCTGCCAAGGGCACGCCCAAGAAGGCTCACAAGGGTGGCTCGAAGGAAGAGGAGCAGGCTTATCAACTGGGCGAGATCGAGAGAAGTATCGCCTTCTGTAAGAAGCTTGGCCTGGGGCGGAAGAGTTAAAATGCCGCGATTTCTGGGATCCTAGTCCCGTATCGAGGGAGGATCTCTATGAACACGCAATATCTCGCTATGATCGCAGGAGGGGTGTTTGCCCTTGTTCCTGTGGGGGTGTGTGCGGAGGAGGCGACACTGGCCGGGTTGGGGCGTCGGATTTTTCTCGATACAAGCCTCTCCGAACCAGCGGGCCAGGGCTGTATTTCCTGTCATAGCCCGGCCTCGGCTTTTGCAGATCCTCGGAAGGTTTCTCCCGGGGCCGTGGCGGGGAAAGAGGGGCGCCGGAATGCGCCCAGCTTGATGTATGCGGCCCTGATTCCTCCGTTGAAGCTGGAAGATACCTACGACGAGAACGGCGAGGTGGCGTATATCGTGGAAGGAGGATTGTTTTACGATGGGAGGGCGCACACCCAGCTTGCGCAGGTGAGGCAGCCGTTTTTTGATCAGAATGAAATGAACATTGCCGGGCCTGCGGAGCTGGCGGCGAAGTTCCGCAAGTCGGACTACGCCGGTGAGTTCAAGAAGCTCGCGGGTGAGAAAGAGTGGGGCGATGATGCCGAACTCAATGAATTGGCCTATAAGGCTCTGGTGGAGTTTCTCCGCGAGCCCCTGTTTCGACCGTTTAGTGCGCCGATTGATGACTACTGGGGTGGCAACCGAAAGGCGCTGACCCTTTCTCAACGTCGGGGGTTGGATGTTTTTGAAACTTCCGGGGCCTGTTCGAAGTGCCATCTCGTGGGAGTGAGTGTGTGGCCGAAGCCGTTACTCAGTGATTACGGGTATGACAACATCGGGGCACCCTCTGAAAGTCAGAAAGATCCCGGACTTGGTGGAGTGACCGGGTTGAAGGAGGATCTGGGCCAGTTTCGGGTGCCTTCTCTTCGTAATGTGGCGCTCACTGCGCCCTATTTTCATAATGGTTCATTAAAGACGATCCGGGAGGTGATTGAGTTTTATAATAAGCGAAATCTGGAGCCGGAGCGCTGGGGGGCGACTGATTTCCCTGAGACGGTGAATCACGAGGATATGGGAGATCTCAAGCTGAGCGATCAACAGGTTGATGATCTCGTCGCGCTCATGGATGGTTTCACCGACCGCACTCTTTTGGAGATTAAACCGGGTGAACTTTTCCCCGGAGTGCCGGAGGGTGTTCCCAGCAACCGGGGAGCGCGCGGCGTTTTTTCATGAGCCTCCGGTGCGGGTTGATGTGACCGCACCGAGGAGCCCCGGGAGTGAATGATACCGGCTACTGGGTCGCGAGAAGGCGGATGAAGGCGCGGACTCGTTCGTCGATTGGGTGGGCGCTTCGATAGGAAACCGTGGCGGTGCCATTGAGATTGTTGGTCTCGGAGAGGAAGGTGATTTCAGTTTCAGAATCCCAGGAAGAGAGGTCGTAGGAGAGTTGCGGGATTAAGGTGACGGCGTTCTGGGCGAAGAGATTCCTGACGTAGGTGATCACGAGGTATTGATCGGTTGCAGCTTCGACGGTAAAGGGGGCGGTCGTGATTGCGATCTGTTGTTCGGCGTCTCCGGAGAGGCTGTCGCTGGTGCCGAGGGCATACTCCATGAGGGCAGAGTATTCGTCTCCGTCATCATCAGAAGCGGCATTACCGACAAAGCCAAACTCAGCGGCTGATCCCGGTGCTCCGCCTGCGGTATTCGAGGCGACCCAGCTGGTGGCGAGTCCGTGGTTGGGAACGGGAAGGGCGGGGGATTTGAGGACGAGTGAGAAGGTGCTGCCATCGGCGAGGGGCCAGGGGAGTTCGTCGTCGTAGAGGAAGTCGTGAATCGCGGCGTCCTTGGCATCGAGAAGGGTGATTTGCTCGCCCCCATTGCTGAAGCGGCCGTTGTAGAAGTCGTTGCCGAGGACGTCGGTGGCGATTTGGATCGTGGCGGCGAGGCCGGGATAGCGGGCTTCGAAAGCGGCCTTGTTTTTGACGAGGACCAAGCGACCGCCGGAGGGGAGGATGGTGTTGGCGGCGAAGCTGAAGGTGATGCCGAGTGTGAAGCGGACCCCGGTGAGGTCGATAGATTGAGCCCCGACGTTCATGAGCTCGAGGAATTCGTAGTCATCGCGGTCGGTTGAGACCAAAAGCTCGGCGTCGGTGGTGGGCTCGCCGGGGTGGTAGTTGATTTCCGAGATGACGAGATTGGCTGCGGATGCCGGGACGGTATCGGGGGTGAAGAAGGCGGAGTTTAGGGCGCTCCATTCACCGGTGTTGCTGTCGTAGGAGCGGGAGAAGAGCCAGCCGGGTTGGGTGATGGCGATGGGTGCCGAGGAGTGGCTGCCGCCACCGCCGCCTCCGGGAGGGTTTCCGGTGAGAGTGAGATCGAAGCTCATGTCGGAGCTGCCACTGGATTGCTGGTGGATTTCCACGGCGATGATGTTGTCGCCTGCGACAAAAGCGGCAGAGAGAAGAGTGACGGAGTCGGTGGCGTTGTCTCCATCGGATCCGCCTGTGTAGACGTTGTATGCGGCTCCGAGGGCGAGGTTCTTGCGGGCGACTTCGACTCCGTTGACGTAAACGGCAATGCCGTCGTCATAGAGATAGCCCAGCGTGAAGTTCCCGAAAACGGTGGGATCGGGAATGTTGACGGTGGTTCTGAAGTAGGTGGTGGCGTTTTTTTGCGTGCCGTTGGTGCCGGGGTCAGAGTCGACGAAGCCGACGAGTGTGGCTTCATCGTTATCACCATAGCCGAGCTGCGAGGGGCCTGAGTCCCAGGAGGAGTCATCGTAGGCTGTTTCTTTCCAAGCGGTGCCTTGATTGGAGCCGTCGTCGAGAAACTTCCAGGGGTCTCCGGTGACGAGGTAGTTGGTGGTGCTGGGTCCACCACCACCACCACCGAGGGTGGCGAGGGTTGCGGCGGGGTTGATGCCACCTCCGACGAGGCGTGGGTCGAGGGAGTGGGCGTAGTCGGAGGGGTCGGCATCACTGCTCCCGAAGGCGTAGTAAACCTTGGTGATTGAAAGAGGGGCGATGAGGTTAGGCCCACTTCCAGAGGCGACGGAGCCGCCGTGTTGGCTGTAAGTGGGAGCTCTTAGATTTGGGTAGAGGTTCGCCGCGCGGAGGCTGGCAAGGAAGAGGTCGCCGCGAACGGGGAACCAGTTGTTGATGATGCGGTTGTATTCACCTTGCCAATCGGTGAGGGAACGGCTGGCACCGTGCTGATTGCCCCATCGGGCGGCTTCAGGGTTCAGGATGCTGGTGTGATCAGCGGTGACTTCTTCGTAGCGGGCTTGCGCGGCTGCGGGAGTAAGAGGTCCATTGTTGAAGAAAGCGCGGTGGACACGGTCGCCGAAACGGAGGCGGAACTCGGGACTGTCCTGTAGGCCATTATTGGCAGCGGCGATTCCGCTGTAGTTGGTAATGCGGTTGTAGTTGGGGTCGGAGCGCAGGAAGAGCGACCATTCGGAATCCCACATGAAGTATTTGTAACCGTTGCGGGGAGGGAGGCTATCGATGCCACCGTAGTAGTTCTTCTGCGGCCAGTCACTGTTGCCAGCATACCAGTTGGTGATGAAGTAGTCGGCGTTGTTTGAGGGGTCGCACCAGACCGGGAAGGCGGAGTTGCGGGAGCCATCGGAGTTGAAGCCGCAGGCCTTCAGAAAGGTGGCGTCGCGGGCGGCATCGCTTCCGGCGCTGGTGATGGCGTTGGCGGCGGAGACCAAGGAGTTCCAGTTGCGGAGGCTGGTGGAATCGTTGATGGGCGTGCCGGAGTTTTGGCCTTCCCATTCTTCCCGAACGGCACCTTCGACGTAGCTTTCGGCAAAGCTGGAATCGGGGCGTTCGGCGACGTTGTAGAGTCCCCAGTAAACTCCGTTGATGTAGAGGTGGAGGTAACGGCCGTGGGGAGCAGGATGACCGAGGGCGAGTTGAGTGCGGCGGCCGAATTCATCGCGGGCGTATTGCGGTTGGGCACCGGCGCCCGACCATTGCCAGCCGTCGTTTGACTCCATGCGGAAGATGAGAGTTTGGAATTCCTGCGCGACTCCGGGGGCGGTGCCGAAGAGGGGGAACTTGAGAGTTCCAGAACCATTTGTCGGTCGGTTGTTGGTGCCGAATTCCGACTTGAACAGAACGCGGAAGGATTTCTTGCGAGTGAGGCCGAAGCTTCGGAAGGCACCGCCTTGGATTCGGATTGCGCAGTTTTGTTGGAAGTTACCAGCGCCGGTGGGATCGGCGGGGTCAACAAGTTCGAGGGATGTCTTCCGTTCCCACGCGGTTCCGGATGATCCTGGGTTGGAGTAGATTCCGGAGGAGCCAAACATGTCGTTGGTGTCGATGGCGATGGAGAGGCTGGGAACGGTCTTGAGGTCGTCTCCCATGGTAGGGTGGGTGTCGGGGTCGGCGTTGTTGTTGCCATCCATCCCGTAGTAAGGAGTTTGTCCGCCCCAGCTTGACGGCAGTCCGTAGAGGCTTTGAATGTTGGCGGAAGTCTGGGCGAGGACTGCAGCGGGGATAATGTAAGTGTGGGTGTCGATGTTGGTGGAGACGTAGTCAGAACGATAAGCGATGGCTTTGACCACCATGGCGCGATCGACGGTGATGGGACCGGTGTAGATGGTGCCGATGCTTTCACTGGGCCAGCTTCCGTTGGTGGTGTAGCGAATGGAGGCTCCGGGGGTGGCGGTTGAGATCGTGAGGGAAAAGGGAGCGTCATAGACTCCCCGGCGGGTTGCGAAGACGGTGTCTTCGACAAATCCAGTGACGCCGTTGCCCGTGGCGTTTGAGGTGTCGGGAGTGGGGGTGAGGAGGAAGCCGACCTGGAGGGGATCGCCGAAGAATCCGTAGGAGATGCCGCCTTTTTGATCGGGGTAGTTGGCCGTGGGGGTGCCAAATTCAGAGAGGATGGTGAGGCCGTCCGGGCTGACTAGAGCAAGGTATTCGCCAGTTGCCGAGAGGCTGAAATTGGTGTGGAGTTCATTTCCGTCGGTGGGGCGACGATCTTTGCTGGAGGCGAAAACGAGGAGGTAGCCATTGCCGTCGATTGAGACGTTTGGAAACGACCATTTGGTAAGGCTGGCGGGATCGTCGGTCAGGAAGTAGCCGTTGAGATTAATCGCGCCGCCGGCGGGGTTGTAGATCTCGATCCAATCCGAGGTGTCGCCGTCTTCATCGGTGAGGCTGGAGGCGTTGGGGTTGGCGAGGAATTCGTTCATGCGGAGTGAGTTTCCGACGACGGTCAGGGAGAAGGTTTGTTCTAGCGAGAGGCTGGAGAGATCGGTGCTGCGAACACGGAAAGAGAGAGTGGATCCGAGTCCTGGAAGGGGTGCGGCGACTTTCAAGGTGCTTCCGGTGATGCTGAACGAGGCGTTGTCAGTGTCGCCGGTTCCTGAAATGAGTTGGTAGTTGTGGGCGTCTGCGCTGTTGGGATCTTCGGTTGTGAAGTTGGCGATCTCGGTGCCGACGGGAGTCCCAGAAAGGAGGGTGTTGGACGGGAAGGCGATGGCGGTCGGGGCCATGGCGGCCTCGACCCTGAGCGTGAAGGTTTCGTTGTAGGTGAGGCTATCGCCATCGGTGGTGCGAAGCCGGATGGTGTAGCTGGTGCCAAAGGAGCCCAGGTTACTAGCGGCGCGCAGTTGGTTGCCATTGGCAATGGCGAAGAGGGCGTTGTTCGGAAAGCTACCGGTATCGATGAAGGAATAGGTATGGGCATCGTTTCCGTTGGGGTCGGCGGTTGAGAGGGTTCCGACGAGGGTTCCGGAGGGGGAATCTGGGGCAAGGTTGGTATTGCTTAGAGCGATATCGGTGGGAGGCTGAGGAGTGGGCGGAGCGACGGAGCGGAGGATGTATCCGCTTAAGCCGGGATCGATGCCATTGTTGATTCCGGGGAGGATATTGATGGTCTGAGTTGTATTGTTGGCGGTGAAGGTGCCGATGACCGAGCCAACGCCGCTTCTCGAAAAGTCGCCACTGACGTTTTCGGGTGTTTCACCATCGCCAGCCCGTTGATTGCGTGAGGCGCAACAATCGCGGGTGTCGCCGGCTCCCAGGAGTTGGATTTGGTAATCCGCTCCCCCGGTCAGTCCGGAGAGTTGGAATGACCAGGTCGCGCCAGAGTAGCCGTGGCTATTGAGGACGGCATTGAGTTGGGTATTGCCGGTGTCACCACCTCCTCCCGTGAAAAAGGTGCCGGTATTGGTGATGTTGGGTGCGATGTTGTTCCCTCCGAAAAGGATGTCTTCTCCTCCGATCGTGACGGTTTGGTTATTGCTGTCACTTGTGACGTTGACGGCGGTCACGAGGGAACCATTGGTGTCGATTTGGTTCGCGTTGGTGAGGTTGAAGGGAGTGTCCCAATTGATCGTTGCTCCCGTGAGATGGGGTGAGAAAAAAAGGAAGGTGGCGGCAAGTGCTAGGTTGCGAAAATTGTATCGTGTAGAGGTCATGTTCCCGTGGGAGGTTGGGGTGAGAAAAAATCAGCCCCCGGATGGAGGGGGCTGATCAGATAGAGAAGGTGAATGCGTTGGAGTGTTGCTATTCTTCCACGATTTGGAAGAACTGGTTTGTGCTTCCAGGGTTGGGATTCGGGAAGGTCAGTGTCGTGGTGTTCTCTCCGGCACCTGCGGCAGCAACTTCGTCGGCAATCTCGTTGGTAAAGTCGAGGAGATCAAAGCCGCTGAAGATGGAATAAGTCCGCCCCGGGTTGGAGCTCCAAGTGAGTGTGATTTGTTCATCTCCTGCGTTGTAGTCGATATTGGTGACGGCCAATGGATTCCCTCCAACCAGCCCAAAATACTCGATCTCACTGATGGCGTGAAGCGCGTCATTGGTTGCCGTGACAGAGTAGCGGATGAATCTGTAAGCAATCGCCGGGCGATCGAGGACGAAAAGGGCCGTTTGGTTTCGATCGGTCCAGATCGATACGCCCTCGCTGGAATAGATCGAGGTGAAGGTGATGCCATCATCCGAGCCTTGGATTTGCCAGAACGAAGGGTCGCGCCCCGGGGTGTCGTTGCTGGAAGTCATGGTGAAATGGGTGATGGAAACCGGATCTGCAAATTCCACGGTCAGGTCTTGGGGCGCCCCATCGCAGCACCACTTGGCTTCGCCTCCTCCGATTTTGTTGTCAAAGGCATCAAAGGCTCCTTCGTTAGGGCCTCCCCCCGTGGCATCTGTGAAGTAAGACTTCGAACTGGAGGTAATCTCTACCCAGTTGAAGTTGGTGCCAGCAGTGTCTTCGGTATCGATGCCATCGTCCTCGGGGTCGGTGAGATCACCACCGATCAGGCCGGGTATGAAGGAGATTGTTGCCGGCAGAGCCGTGAAGCTGCTGGCGTCGGAGGGATCCGAATTGTTGGCGATTTCAAAGGCATCGTTCCTGAGGTCACCGTCGGTGTCCCAGATGTTGGGGTCAGAGCCGGGTTGGCTGGCACCGAGATAGGGGAGATCCGGATTTTCGACATCATCAGGTAGGCCGTCGTCGTCGGAATCGCTATCCAGAGGATTTGTTCCGGTATCCCGAATGCTGACCCACGTCCCGGTGTTGGATTCCACTCCGTCGAGGAGGTTGTCGTCATCGGAGTCTCCGTCGGCAATGTCAGTGCCGTTTTGTAACTCGGCTACGTTGCTAGAGCCGTCGGAGTCAAAGTCTTCGTCCCCGTCCAAAGTCATGTTGCCGTCGGTGTCCTTGTTGTTTGGATTTAGGCCGAGGGTGACTTCGAGGTTGTCGGGAAGGTCGTCGGAGTCGGTGTCAGAGAGGTTCGGATCTGAGCCTGTTTGGTTTTTATCAACGAAAGGAAGGTCGGGATTTTCGACGCCATCGAAGAGACCATCGCCATCGGAATCCCGGACCAATGGGTTGGTTCCGGTATTGGTGGCGTCAGTCCAGTCGCCGCCGCCGGTTTCGACGCCATCGAGATATCCGTCCTCGTCGGTGTCGTCATTTTCGGGGTTGGTCCTAGCGGTTTGTTCTTCGAGATTGGTGAGGCCGTCAAGGTCCTGGTCCTCGTCGCCATCGAGGATCGAATCATTGTCCGAGTCATTGTCATTGGGATTGAGGTTATACAGGGTTTCCCAAGCATCGAAGAGTCCGTCGTTATCCGAATCTTCCGAGACTGGAAGTTCAAGGACGACCAGCCCTGAAAACCCCGGGTCGCTATTGGCTCCGCCGCCTCCCAGAGAGCGCCACTTGATCGTTTGTGAGGCGTCATTGGCAACGAAGGTTCCGAGGACGCTGAGGAATCCACCACGGTTCATCGCGATTCCGGTCGTGTAATTGCCCGCGCCGTCATCAGGTTCGTAAGTGCGTCCGGCGCAGCATCCTCTGTTATCTGCGACGGCGATGAGCTGAACTTGGTAGGTGGAGCCTGGGGTGAGGTTGTTGATGGTGAGAGTCACTTCCCCCGGATTTGCGGCCGTGTAGGAATGGGCATCGAGGAGCCCATCGAGATCGCCGTCATCGGTCGTGCCGGAGAAAAAAGCAGCCCCGTAGGCCGGTCCGCTGGTCATGTCAGTCACGAGATTTCCCGAGCCGGTGGTGGGTGTTTCGGTGAAAGGAATTCCGTTGATGATATTATCATCTCCCACAGCCGTTCCGGTTGCGGTGTTGAAGTCAGCGGCAATGTGGACGGTGCTTCCGGGTGGGTTGGAAATGTTGGCAGCGGCAGTGATCGTTTCGGGTGTTCCCCAAATAATGTTGGCTCCGTGAGCCCATGGTGAAAGGATCGTAAGGATACTCAAGCCGTAGATAGAATAGTGTCGGCCTTTCATGTCGATAATCCGGATTCAGTCATTTATGTCGACAGGCGACAAGGTTTATTTCGGATCTCACGGAAATCACCCGCCGTGATTCGTTGAGCATCAGAAAATTGATACCGTGTCGATAGCTGTTGAAGGGATACTTTTAGTGGCTTGAATGTTCAACAAGCTTCATTTTGAGTGAGTGATATCCATTCCGACGCGTGTAACCCTCTGTTTGCTCGAGATGGGGGGTGGCTTCGAGAATTTCGAGACGTTGAACTTTTTGCACAAGGGCCTGGATGAGGGTTCTTACGATCAGGCGGGCGTGCGGAGCTCCCAGGCAGAGGTGGGGTCCAAAGCCAAACGAGACATGAGGGTTCGGTTTGCGATCGAGTTGAACGGTGCCGGGATTCTCGAAAACGGTTTCGTCAAAATTCGCAGAGGCCCAGCCGAGAGCGATCCGCCCGTTTTGCGGGACGGTGGTGTCGTGGACCCGGGTTTCGATAGGGCAAACCCGTCCGATCTGAGTGAGCGGCATGAAGGCGCGGAAAAATTCCTCTCCCGCGATGACGATGCCTTTCGGGTTTTCCCGGAGCTTGGCGAGGGCTTCTGGGTGCTCGCCGAAATAGGCCATGATGGAGGAGATGCTGTGGATGATGGTGTCGCGACCGCCGGCGAAGGTGAGATTGGCGAAGCCCATCATTTCTTCGCGGGTGAGGGCGCGCCCCTGATAGGTGGCCTGAGTGAGGGCGCTGAAGAAATCTTCACCGGGTTGGGCCCCGGCTTTGTCGAGTGCGTTGGAGAGGTAGTCTTCGAACGAGGTTCCTTCACCGCTGAAAACGTGGATGCCCCAGTCGGTGTAGATGTCGGCTTCCGACTCGGGAACATTAAGAAGGTAGGTGAGGGCGCGGGACTGGATGGGGAGGGAGAACTCCTTGACGACTTCGAGGGACTCCGCGCTCAGCGCCAAGGTCAGGAGTTCGTCGATAAGGTGTTCCACCTTTGCGATGATCTCTGGCGTTTTAGATCGATTGAAGAAGGGGACGATGATGGCGCGATATTCGCGGTGTTCGGGTGGGTTGGTTTCGATAGGGAGTTGGCGCATCGAGCGCAGGTCTTCTTCGGAGGGAATGGGGACACGAAAGGGGGCGTCTGAGCTAAAAGTCTGCCAATCTTTGGCGGCAGCGCGGACGTCGGCGTGTCGAAGAATCATGGGAATGTCTTCGCCTTGAAAGGGACATTTTAAGGTTTCGCTTTGTTGGCGAGCTTCGCGAAAGGGATCGTGGGGATCGGACATCTGCGGAATCATTAGCAGAGCGAGCGGCCATGTGAATCGTGATCTTTACGTGACGGGGCTTTGTGGGATAGGGATACGCTTGCTGAAACCTTTCTTGATCTTGGCCCTGATGGCCTCGCCGTGATCCGCGTTAGGAAATCCTCGCGACCAACTTTCCAAGGGAAGTTGGTCGCGGATTCTGGAGCGTGTCAAAGATGATTCGAAAATGTGGAGCCCTTCGGTGCGTAGTGTCAGGTGCATGTCTGTTCTTCATACTCTCCGGGTTGTTCTTGTCTTCGCTTTGGTCCTCCCGGCCACCGCCCAGTTAGAACCTGTCGAGGAGTCGCCCGATGCCATCTACCAGCGGGGAGAAGAGAAGTTTTTTAACGGTGACATCAAGGGTGCGGTCGTAGATTGGGATCGTGAAATCGCGATGGTTCCGCGCCGGGAACCGCATCATTGGCAACGGGGGCTCGCGCTCTATTATCTGAACGAATTTCAGAAGGGCATTGCGCAGTTTGAAATTCATCAGACGGTGAATGGCAATGATGTTGAAAATGCAGCCTGGCATTTTCTCTGCGTGGCCCGGGCCAAGGGAGGCTCGGTCGAGAAAGCGCGGGAGAAGTTCATTCCAATCGAGGGCGATGCACGGGTGCCGATGCGGGAGGTTCACCAGTTGTTTGCGGGCAAGGGAACGGCTCAAGATGTCTTGGTCGCGGCTTCAAAAAATGCCGACGGAATCAACCTGCGGAATCAACTTTGCTACGCGCATCTGTATCTGGGGCTGTATTACGAAGCCTTGGGTCAGCCGAAGAAGGCGGCGGAGCACATCAAGAAGTCAGCCCTTGATTTCAAGATGGATCACTACATGGGGATGGTGGCCCAGCTTCATCATCGTCGACTGGAGGTGAAGGCCAAGGGCTCTCCGAATTTCATCTTCCTTTTCGCGGATGACCAACGCGCCGACACCATCGGCGCTCATGGGAACCCTCATATTCGGACCCCTCATTTGGATCGGCTTGTCGCGGAGGGATTTAGCTTTCGTGAGAACTATTGCGCCGGATCATTCAGCGGTGCGGTCTGTGTCGCGAGCCGGGCCATGCTGATGACGGGTAAGCATTGGATGAATCTTCCCGCTCAAAACCCCGGCAACGATTGGGGGGGTGCCATCACTCTTCCTGCGGACCTCACGAAACGCGGCGGATATCACTCGCACATCATTGGCAAATGGCACAATGGGCCGCAGACCTTGGATCGTTCGTTCACTTCAGGAAGCTCGGTTTACATGGGTGGGATGGTCGATCATACCACCTTCGAAGTTCAGGACTTGGTCGATGGAAAGTTGGGTCCGGAACGGGATGCCGGGGGATTCTCGAGTGAAGTTTTTGCGAACGAGGCTGTGAAGTTCATCAAGGGAGTGAAGGATGAAACCCCCTTCTTCCTCTACGTGGCCCTGACCGCTCCCCACGACACCCGAAATCCCCCCGAGAAATACCGCGAAATGTATTACGCGAATCGTCCACCGCTTCCGGAGAACTTCCTTCCGCAACATCCCTTCCGGACACCGACCACGATGGACGGGCGCGACGAAAGCCTCGCAGCCTGGCCCCGCACCAAGGAGGTCATCAGCGACCAGCTTTGTGAATACTACGGGCTGATCACGCACCTCGATGAGCAGATCGGGCGGATCATGAAGGCGCTCGAAGGAAGTCCGCATGCCGATAACACCTACCTTATTTACACCGCCGATCATGGGCTCGCGATGGGCAGCCATGGATTGCTCGGGAAACAAAATGTCTACGAGCAGAGCATGAAATCGCCGCTCATCATCGCAGGGCCGGGAATTCCAAAGGGAGGCTCCAGCCATGCCTTCACCTATGTCCATGATCTGAATGCCACCGTGTTTGGGCTGGCACGCATTACGCAACCGGAGGGGATGGATTCACGTGATCTGACCCCGTTGATGAAGGGGGGAGCGGAGATGACCCGTCAGAGCGTGTTTCTGCCGTTTCAGGATCACCAACGTGCGATCAGGGTTGGCGATTGGAAACTTCACCAATACCCGAGGATCAATCATACCCTCCTTTTTGATCTGAAGAACGATCCTCACGAGATGAAGAATTTGGCTGAAGATCCAGCCTATGCTGGAAAGCGGGAAGAGATGATGACTCATTTGAAGGCGGCCCAGTTGAAGTATGACGACAAGCAAGCGCTGACCGTGGCCAATCCCGAGCCGAAGGAAGCCGTTTACGATCACTCGAAGCGTACCCTCGATATTTGGCAACCGAAGTGGATCCGCGACAAGTATTTTGACGGGCGCACCAAGACCAATCACGGGCCTGCCAAGAAGAAGTAGGAGCGCGCGAGTTCCGCGTTGCTCTTTTGAAGTGGGTTACAGAAAAAGCAGAAGTCGTGGAACCTTGGGGGATTCGATTCTGACCCCTGCGAGTGGCACTCGGACAAAGGTCCAAGTTCCGTGACGAAAAATGACCGCACCCTTGCGAGTGCGGTCATGGAAGTTTTTTGATCAGCGAAGCTGAGTCTTAAGCAGCCTTGCTTTCGAGGCCTGCTTTTGCCTGTTCCACGATTGTGGAGAAGGCGGCAGCGTCAACGACGGCGAGGTCGGCGAGGACTTTGCGATCGAGATCGATATTGGCGGCTTTGAGGCCTTCGATGAAGCGGGAGTAGGTCAGGCCCTCGTTCCGGACAGCAGCGGAAATACGCTGAATCCAGAGGCGGCGGAACTGGCCCTTACGCTTCTTACGGTCACGATACTCGTATTGACGGGCTTTGTAGACGGCATCCTTCGCGTAGCGGTAAAGCTTGGAACGGAAGCCGCGGAAGCCTTTGGCACGAAGGAGAACGCGCTTACGGCGTTTCCGACTGG
>Ga0105052_10002892_pt1 | contig 20411 bp, 16 predicted proteins | sample FRY03_FD_78094 | JGI IMG/M metagenome (GOLD analysis project Ga0105052, IMG submission 78094) | Freshwater microbial communities from Lake Fryxell liftoff mats and glacier meltwater in Antarctica - FRY-03 | ecosystem: Environmental > Aquatic > Freshwater > Ice > Glacier meltwater ... | reverse complement strand
ACTTGAAAAATCGTTAGGCAATATAGATGAACTAATAAATCCACAAGGTATAGTTAAGATTCAAGACTTTTTAAAAAATTCAATTCACCAACCCGGAAGTTTATATACACCTACTAAGTTACTTGGGCTAGGTTTTAAATCTGAAAACTCTACAAAATATTTAATCAATTATCTAAATAATAAATACAAAGATATTTATTAAAAATGTACTTGATTATTAGGTAAATTAATTATATATTTTAAATCAGTCTAAAATTTGAAAAAACCTGCTAATGATGATTGAAGGAGATAATTCCTTTAGGAAACAACAGAATATAAGCTTAAATAGAAAAACAAAGCTGGTTGTTTTTTTACTTTTTATATCACTTACAACATTACTTGTGTTTTTTTTATCAAATAAAAATAGAGAAATAAATCAAATATCCGAAAAACCTTTAGAGATTTTACAGGTTGCTCCAGCATCTGTAAGTAATGTGACTTTATCACTCTCATCAAGTAAAACCAGTTTAAAATCAGGTGAGAGTGCAACAATAAGTTTAAAAAGTACATCTGTTCCTGCTGGTTATAAATTTTTAGGGTTCATTGTTGCTATAAAAGTCCCAAAAACGTTAACACCATCGTTTAATCCCACATTTGCCACATCTTTTCCCTTAGCTTATGATTTTACATATCCTACTGATGTTGCATCTTATTCAGATGCTATAAAAGACAAGGGCACCTATTACGAGGTTCAAGCATTAGGGGCAAAAAGGTCATCTGCTCCTATTGCCCTTTCAAACACAAGCACTTTATTTACATTTCAGGTTACTCCTGTAAACACAACAAAAGCAACAGTAAGTATAGAATCAATAACTGATACAGGGGGTAATTATCCATCAGTAGTAAGTAGTGATTTAACAGAGGCAAAACTTGCAAACATCGCTCCATTGTCAATTAGTTTAAACCCTATTGCAAATCAGGCAGCACTAAGAATAACAAGTACAAGCGGGACAGCGGGTACAGGATTAACATTAACAACAAGTGGAGGAAGTGGAACAGGAACAGTAAGTTATGCAACAATAACAAGCGGATGTACAGTAGTAACTAATAGATTAACAAGAGCAACAGCAGGAACTTGTTCGGTTGTAGCAACAAAGGTAGCAGATGCAAATTACAATACAATATCATCATCAGCAACAACAGTAACATTTAGTAAAGCAAATCAAGCAACTCCTACAATTGGACCAAGCGCAAGTAGCTTTGCAGGTACTGTTACTATTACTGCATCAACAACCACTTCTGGCGCAACTCTTCGATACACCGATAATGGTTCTGCAGTTACTTCAAGTTCAGCAGTGTTCCCTTCAACAGGTGTTGTTGTAACAGCAACTACTGCTAATGTTACAAAAACAATTAAAGTAAAAGGATTTTTAGCAAACTATAATGATAGTGCCGAAGCATCAAAAACAATTACTGTAACAGTTTCAAATCAGGCTCCAACAAATATCACTTTAAGCAATACATCAGTAGCAGAAAATCTTGCAGTTGCTACCACAGTTGGAACATTATCAACAACTGATCCAGATAGTGGAAATACATTTACTTATACAATGACAGGAACAGATGCAGGAAAGTTTACCCTAACAGGAAATACCATAAAGACAAATGCGATTTTTGATTATGAAACAAAAAATTCATACAGTGTAAAAATAAAATCAACAGATCAAGGTGGATTATTTAAAGAAGTTACATTTACAATTTCAGTTACAGATGTTGTAGAATATGCCTCTGGAGATGTAAATGGGGATACAAGGGTAAATACAGCTGACATAATATTTATGGTAGAAGCATTATTTGGAGATAGAACGCCAACAGCTGCTGAACAGGCTAGAATGGAATTAAATAATGATGGTAGGATTAACTCTTTAGATATTATTGTATTGGTAAAATTATTATTTAGTTGACATGAAAAATAAATCAATCCTGATTAAAATTTTAATAATTTTGTTTTTACTTATAGGTGTTGTTGCGTTTATTTTCATTAAGAATAAAAATGAATCAAAAATTGCTAAAGAATCTAAAGAAATTGGAGTTTTTGAGGTTCAAACTGCTTCGCAAGTTGTAGAGTTAGGGCTAAAATTTGTTCCAGATAAAATAAAACCAACAGAAATAACCCAAGCCTCATTATATGTAAAACAAATTAATAATTCTGCTAAAAGCATAGATGGAATATCATTATTTTTTAGTATTGAACTTGATAGTAAATTAAGTATCTCTGAGTCAGATATTCCCAATGTATTTGATAGTAGTCTAAAGCTTAATGGATCAGGTTTTCCAATTATTTTATACAACGCTGACAGAAAATTTATTAACCTTAGTTTAAGTATGTATAGAGGAACATTTAATTTAACCGAAGGCACAGTAATATACTCATTTCCATTAAAGATTGATAGTAATGGAGAGTATTTAATAAAACTAAGGGCACCAGATGGATCACTTTATGTACCTTCTATAACAAATGCAAACTTAGAAGAGGTGTTAATGGCAATTTACCCCGAGGCAAATATTGTAGTAGAAACACCTCAGGCACAAAATACACCTCCAACAATTACAGGCACACCTGCAACAACAGTAAAAGAAAATCAAGCGTATTTATTTACTCCAACTGCAAGTGATGCAGATGGTGATACATTAACTTTTAGTATAGAAAATAAGCCTGTCTGGGCAAGCTTTGATACAACAAATGGAAAGCTTTCAGGAACACCAACCAATACTAATATTGGAGACTATAGTAATATTGTAATTAAGGTCAGTGATGGTAAAAGCATAACAAACTTAACAGCATTCCAGATAACCGTTTTACCTGCAACATCTACTGTTATTTCTACTCCAACAATTTCGACATATTTGTCAACAACATATAATTCAAAAATTACCATAAGTGGCACAAAAGAAGCAGAAACAGGAATAAGAGTTAACGGTCAGCAAGTGGTAGCAGAATCAGGTTCAACCGATTGGACTTATGAAATTAGTTTAAGTAAATTAGGCAATAACAAGTTTGATGTACAGGCATTTAAAGGCGGTACAACAAGTTTAGTGGTAAGTGTAGAGGTATTAAAACATGGAGTAGGGGATTTAAGAATAGATATTGGTTCCTCAGGGGATTCTGCCGTAGATGCAAGAGATTTGGCTGTATTTGCGGGATCGTATTACAAATATAAAACAGCAACAAACACAGAAATTCTCCCAACGGACCCTACAGGGTATAGATTATCAGATATGAACCAAGTAGCAGAAACAGGAGCCATTGGAGATGGGGTTATTGATGCAAAAGATATTAGCGCATTTGTAAAAAACTTTAGAAAAACATACAAATATGAATAAAAAATTAATATTAGTACTAATACTAGTTTCTGTATTTTCATTTTTGGTTTATAAAATCACTAAACCAAAAGATGCAGAGGTATTTGTATTAACTTCAACTAAGGGTTTAAAAATTACTGTTCCTATTCAATTTTCCGCAGACGAAAAAGTTACGGCTGTTGATTTTACTGTAACTGGTGAGATATTAAGTGTTGAGTGTACAAGTGCAATTTTTATAAAGATTAACGCACAAAAATTTGATTGTGCAATGGCAAATTTTGATGGAGGATCAATATCAGGTGTTGTTGGGCGTATTACTTTTGTTGAAAATAATAATACAAAACCAGTTGTATCAGGGTTTTTAGGAAATTCAAATGGAGATAGTGCTAAAAATGGAAAGTTTTATATTGAGTATTAGTAAGTTCAAGTTTACAATAAAGATAAGAAACAAAAAATGATAAATTTTATAAAACGAATATTATTTCCAATATCAGTTTTTACTACTCTAGTAGTCGTTTCATTTTTGGTATTGAAATTTTCAAACCAACAAATTTTTGCAGAAACTAACACTAAGGTTGGTGAGACAGTTTCAGTTAATATTTCATTTACAGCACCATCAAAAGCTGTAACTTTAGATTTTAAGGTTAAGATTACTGGGCCTGGTCAACTTCAAAGCTTAGTATGTGTGCCAAGTGGAAGTACTTTTTCTAAGATTTTTGCAGATACAACAAACTGTTCATTGGCCCATTTTGATGGGGGGAGTACTGGAGAAGTTGTAGCGGTAGCAACAGTTAAAGCTACAGATGTAGGTACAATAAAAGTTGTAGGAGATGGTGTCGTATATGATATTGATGGCAATAGTGTTTCTGGGGCAGAGTATATTGAAGAATCTATAACTGTAATTGGTGTTAATCCTCCACCAGGGTTAGATCCTGCCTCTTGTTTTGGTGATCCATTTTTATACAAAAAATCTCCTTACGAATACAAAGTAAACCAAAGTATGTCTATTGATGGTTCGGGGGACTGGGTTAAATTTCCATTAAACCCAGACTGTCGCAACAAAGCAGTTTTAGAGGGGATTTTTGGGCCCCTTGATGAATTTAATGGGGGAAAAGCGCTTATTACAAAACCAAATCAAGAGTTTCAATATGGATTTACATTTAACAGAATAGTTGCAATTGAGGGTTATGATACAAACGATATAAAGGCAGGGCAACCAGGACAAGTTGGTTTAACAGAGCAACAGTTGCACGATTTACATTACGCCGGTAAAGACACACAATCAATTGAAAACTGTGATAAAAATGCAGTACAGTTTATATTTGACTTAGAAAAAAATGAGGCAAAGCCTAATATGGCAAATTATGCTCCTGTTGCAACCGGATACTATCAGTTTGATATAACTCCAAAGTTTAAATGTTCTGGAAATAATCCAAACCAACAATCACTTGGTGCTGGTTTTGTGAGGGTAGTAGATAGTTCAACACCTATAGATATCACTTGTAAAAGTTTAGTAGCAGTAGTTAAAGATTCTTCTGGGAAAGTTTATGATCTTGCTTCATTACCGAAAGATTTTGTAGGAAAAGTCACGCTAATATGTGAAGGTAAATCAAAAGGAAAAGACATCAACTTTATATCTTTTAAGTTCAAAAAAGGGGATAGCTTTATAAGTGCAACAGAAGGTACTGTTGCAGAAAGTATTATCCCTACTACATGTACAGATGCTGAAATAAGTTCTGGGTATAAATGTGTAATTGGTTCAGGAACATTTGATATAACAGGGACAGGGAATTATTCAGCATCATCAAAAGTCTGTGTAGTAGAAGGTGAAAAGAGAACCTGTAGCCCAAATGAAAACAATTAAAAAAATATTTAAAAGCCCAATATTTTTAATCTCAATATCATTACTGATTGGTATTGGTTTAATTTCAGCATCATACTATATTTCAACTATCAGAAAAGCCAAACAAAAAGAGATTGAGGTTATGCAGATATCACCTTCTGAGGCATGTAGTTTAAGTTTTAGTGTAGAGCATGATTCTTCTGTACCTGATGTAGAATGTCAAAAACTAGTTAACGGTGTAATTGCAACTCCAGATACAAATGCAGTTAGCGTACAAAAAGGGCAAACTTTTAAATACACCCTAAAATTGATTAATAGTTCTACTACTGAGGATTATGAAATTGAAACTTTTGTAGACGAATTTATTTCAGATAATATTGGCAAAATCGAATTAAAATCAATTACAATAAAGCCAGATGGTATTACATGTAATATAGGAAAAACAATTGGTAATCAATATGATCAGGTTAATTGTGATTTCAGGAACTACATACTTGCAAAAGGTACAACCTTACTTGTTGAAGTTGAGGCACTTGCTTTAGAAAATACAACCACACCAATTGATAATCGGTTTCATACTAATGTGGTAAAAAAAATTAATGGAGCTTGGAGTAGTACAGTTAATATTGATTGCCCAGCATTCGTGCAAGTTGTCCCTAAAGTATATACCGCCTTAAGCTGTGAAAAGGTATTAACCCCAAAAACTGCAAAGATTGGGGATACAGTAACAACTAAGGTTAATATAAAAACAAGAGTGGTTGTATCAGAAAGCCAACTTAAAGCTGGAGAGGTAATGATCGATCAGTTACCTGCAAGTATGACATTTGTTGTAAATGACCCATTATACTTAGTGACAGAGCTTGGAAATACTAATTCCTCTTGGTTAGAAGGTGCAGTAATAGACACACTTTTCAACAATTGTAATTTAGTAACTGAGACAGGTGGAAAAAGTGTTAATTGTAACTATACAAACTACAATGTAACTGCGAATCAAGGTTTAGTTCTACCATTTACAGCAACTATCGGTGCAAATTCTTTAGTAGGTCAGAGTATAAAGAATGTTATTAAAGTTACAGCAGAAAATAAGACTGCAATTTGTTCGGATATTATTGCAATTGTAGAAACACCAACACAAGCAGTAAGTTGTACAAAAACCTTTTTAGATGCAAATGAGAACGTAATTGCAAATGGCACAAAAATAAAACAGGGGAGTAGATTAATTTCTCGAATTACAATAACAAATACAGGAAACACCACACTTGATAACTTATCAGTTCACTATCCATTAAGTGGAATATATAGTACACAAGGAGCAAGTAATCTTGGTTACCTAACTTTTAAAGAGATGAGGAATGGTACACCAGCACAGATTACAAGCAGATGTACATTTAGTAATAATATGCGAGATTTCTCATGTAATTATGCTGATTCTGAGGCAAAAGATCCAATAGTAGTAGCTGTTGGTACACCACTAAATATAGATACAATAGTCGAGGTAAATAGTGATGTAAAACTTGATAGTAAGATAGTTAATATTGCTAAAGTATTTGATACAACAAATCCTAGTCTAGTTGCATATTGTAACGACGATATTATAGGAACTGTAAAAGATACACCCCCAACACCTGTACTAAAGCATACAGAGTGCCAGAACCAAGCCTGTGTTGAGGTTGACGGAGAAGGGGATAGTACATGTACAAATGATAGACAGTGTAGCTATGGAACTTGTGAAAACGAAAGCTGTAAACTTCAGACATGTGAAAATGGAGATTGTAAAACAATCTGTGTAGATGATGTAGATTGTAGAGAAGCAACAGAAACACACCTATCATGCCAAAATCAGTCTTGTGTAGTTGTCTCAGGAGCTGGATCAAATCAGTGTGCAACAAACACAGACTGCACAGTTCTTTCCTCAACTGCACCAATTGCCCAAGTTCCAGATACAGGTACATTTGAAAGAACAATAGCAATCACAGTTTTTGCTTCTGCCTTAATATTCTTAGGTATTGCACTCTCGGTATTGTAAATTAAACTAAGAGTTAAGATATGTTACACAAAGAAGAATACTATGGAAAATGCTGTTTTGGTAGAACTAAAATCCTCTTAATTATATTTTTTGTAAGTTTAGTTTATTTTAATTTGTACAAACAAGCTAATGCCACAGGTACTAATAATCATTTATTTCAGATAGTTTATTTTGATCCAATTTTCCCAGAAGATATTGAAATATTTAGGGCAACATATCCTAATAATATACCTACAATGCAAAATTCTTCTAAAAGAAGTTGGCCTAATTATGGTGAAAAACTTACTTGGAAGGTTGCTTTTAGGGTCGACACAAGTACAGAAGTTTCAAATCAAGAAATTACTACGTTTATAGATAACTTTTCAAATAATGCATCTTACAAAATTTTTGTTGATGAAAATTTAGTAAATGAGGGGTTAGTTTCAGACTTAGCGGAAGTAAATATGGATATAGAAAATCAGTATATGGTTTTTCAAGGGAGTGATTTTTTATGGCCAAGTCATATTGATGGGCGGAAATTGAGGGGAAACCATCAGATTAAGATTGTTGTTGATTACCTTGGTCAACAACAATCGACTACAATAAATTCTAATGGTTGGAAGTTTGATTTGGCTGTTGATGAATCAGTATATTCTCTTTTTGCAAAGTATGGAAATACGAAAACTTATTATTTTAATTTCTTGAAAAGAAATCTTGATCACTTTAATTTTTTAATTAATTCTTCAGGTGCTTCGGTATATCCTGCAAACATAACAATTGTTGCACAAAATAACCTTCCCAATAACGGTGAACATATTTGGTTTAATCCAAGTTATGATTCCAAATGGGGTTTTGCAGATTACGAGTGGACTGATTCAAAAGTATCTCAACAATTTGATAAAATTGAGACAGCTCTTTTACATGAATGGGGACATCAGATTGGTCTAATCGATGAATATGCTATTGATTTAGACAACCCTTGTGATTATAGTCCAGTACAAGGGGATTGCAATCTTGGTATTCCATATGTTAACCCAATTAGTGAAGTAATAAAAGGGTGTTGCAGTGGCTCACCATTTGGTATTATGAAAGATCTAAATCTAGATTTTCAAAGTAGACATGCATTGAGTGGATTAAGTAAAGGAGTAGGTTACAGAAGAGGTTTTTTTGGAGTTTATACCTGGGATGTTCCCAAAAGGACAGCAATTTTAATAAAAGTTAAATCTAATGAATCTAACATAGTTAAAAATATCTCTATACCTCCAAACACTAAGATCAATTTTTATCAAACACATTCAAGGGTACTTTCCAAAAATCCAACCTTTTTTATAACCACTAATAACAATCAATCTTATATAATTCCAAATAGGCCTGTGCTAGATAATGATATTAGCAAAAGTATAGAAACAGCTGAAGGTATTACTTTAAATCCAAATCCATTTGGATTTTACAGAATTACAGGGGTAGATAGTATGATGTTAGTTGAGGTGCTTCCATCTGGGAATATTAAAGTTCCCTTGTATGGATTTTTTGATATTACATCATTAAATTTGGCTCAAAAAGAATTTGGACTTATTACGATATTATTAGATCATAAAAAGGGTGGTGAATCAATTAAAGATAGCGATTTCCTTTGTACGGAAAATTGTATGTTACCAACAGAATGTACATATGATTACATTAATACTAACAGTAATACTGCATGTAGAGTGAATCTTATTGATGCAATATATTTAACTTCGGCAATAAACAACGACAAAACTGAGTCAAAATATGATGTAAATATGAATGGGCAAATTGAGTATGGAGATCTCAAAGCTCTTCCCTATTACTACATTTTTGAAGGATATTAACCTTTATCCTTTACATATTGCTCAAAATTTTCTAAAATACACTTTGTTCTTATAAAGTAACTTTTGCTCTTTATAATAACTCGTAAAAATTTAGCAAAAGGAAAATAGAAAATATAATGGCAAAAAATCAATCAATGGAAGAGCTTTCAAAGCTTTCCATATATAAAATTCCACATTTCAAACAGAACGATATTGTTGAGGGTACTGTTGTTGGTGTTACTAACAAAGAGGTATTAGTCGATGTAGGAGGAAAATCCGAAGGAATCATTTTAGGAGAAGAAAGAGTTACAGATGATCAGTTATACAAAAATCTAAAAGTAGGAGATAGAGTAATAGCAACAGTAATTTATCCTGAAGATGAAAGAGGCTACTTAGTACTATCATTAAAACGAGCAGAAAAGATTAGAAAATGGAGAGATTTAACCAATGCATTTAAGAGTGAGAGCGTGCTTGAGGTTGAGGTAATTGAATATAATAAAGGTGGACTTGTTGTAGATTTATGGTCAATGAGAGCATTTATTCCTTTGTCTCATTTAGATAGAGTGCACTTTGCAGAGATAAACAAAAAGACAGCAGAAGGTGGAACAAAATCTACAGAAGAAAAGCTAAACTCATTAATTGGTAAAAAATTAAGCGGAAAAATTATTGAGATAGACGAAGAGAAAAACAGAATTGTGCTATCAGAAAAAGATATTACACAGGCAGTAACAGATGAAGAATTAACAGCACTAGTAGGGGATATTAAAGAGGGGGATACGCTTGAAGGAGTAGTTTCTGGAATTATGCCATTTGGTTTGTTTATTGAGATTATAACAAGAGAAGATAAGTCAGATAAGAATAAATTTATACCAACAGGAATAGAAGGATTAGTTCATATCTCAGAAATTTCATGGGAAAAGGTAAACCACCCAAGTGATCATTTTAACGTTGGTGATATATTGCCTGTTATGGTTATCTCGAAAAATGAGAATGAAAACAAGCTAGAGCTTTCAGTAAAAAGACTACAACAAAACCCATGGATTGGTGCAAAAGAAAAATACCCAGAAAATACAAAGGTTAAAGGAATTGTTACTAAGATAGAGAGCTTTGGTGCATTCGTAAGGTTAGAGCCAGGACTAGAGGGGTTAATTCATATAAGCGAAGCAGCAGGGCCAGTAGAAGTAGGAAAAGAGGTAGAGGCAATAGTCTTAAACGTTGATGAAAGAAGTCAAAAACTAGCACTAAGCACAAGAAGAATAGAGGAAAAGGTTTTATACAAATAACTTTAAATTAAAAATAACTTTAATAACCCCCGTAATAGGGGGTTATTTTTGTATATAGTACTAAAAAAGATCTTTATAACATAAGAGTTAGTATGGGATAAAAATAGAGGGTTAATAGCCAAAATAGATAATTGACAGCCATATACACAATGTGTATAATCAATCAATGATAAGAACACAAATTTATATTCCAGAAATTATGCATAAACAAGTATCTCAGTTAGCGCAAGGCCAAGATACTTCTATGGCATCAATAGTAAGGGCTCTTCTGCAGAGCGGTTTAAAAAACATAGCACAAGTTGATAATTCTGGTAAAGATACACTAAAAAAAATTGCTAATTTAAAATTTACAGGTGGACCTGCAGATATTTCTGTTAACCACGATTATTATTTGTATGGTGATGAAAAAACAATTGAAAAATAATACGATTTTTATAGATTCAGATGCTTTTATTGCAATTGCAAAAGAAGATGATATAAATCATGATAAAGCCATTCACATTCTTAATAGGTTACTCGGTCAAACAGTAAGTTTTGTAACATCAAACTATGTGTTTTCAGAAAGTGTAACCGTAATAAGTCAACGGGTAGGGCATAAAGAAGCTGTTGTTTTTGCCAATAATTTGAAATCAACAAAATCACCATTTTTAATTGAACGAATAAATGAAGAAACTGAAGATTTAGCTCTTAGTATTTTTACAAAACAAGTCTCAAAAAATATAAGCTTTGTAGATTGTACGAATATGGCTCTTTTAAATAGACTCAGTATTGATTATATTTTCAGTTTTGATAAAGTATACAAAAAAAATGGGTATAAATTGGTTGAAGAGCTTATATAAAATATTTACTTAAACCCATAGGGTTTATGTTGGCTTATTAATAATTTCCAAATCCAATTTGTTAAAATCTTTATCAACAGTTGCAATCTTTTCAATATTATTCTCTTTGCAATAAATGTAGCTTTAGAACTAATAGCAATTTTGCTGGCACGCTTGGAATTGCAATATCGGCACTGGGGCGTATAATAAAACAAATGCAACAAAATATCTTTTCTAAAAATGTACAAGAGATTCTTGTAGAGATTGATAATATTACAAGGACTTATAACGAAGATAGAATATTAGCAACAGATTTGCTAAGTTTAATAAAAGAAAAAGAGCCATTATTATCAAAACATATCGATAAATACAAGATTCACCATAGAAAGAAAATTGAGATTGTTGTCCTAATGGAAGAAGCCTTTCAATTATCACTTTTAGAAGGGTCACTAATTGTAGATTCTATTCATATTTTATTATCTGTATACCGACAGATAGACGAAAAGATATATCAAGAAATAATGAAAGAAGTTCAGACAGCCCCAAAACCAGTTAAAAAAGACAACGTTAACCAGAAATTCAATAAGAACAATTTATTTGTTGATCTTACTAAAAAAGCTATGTTAGGTGAGTTTGACCATTTAGTAGAGAGGAACGCAGATTTAAACCTATTAATTACAAAGCTATTGAAAAGTGATAAACGATCAATAATGATTGCAGGCGAAAGTGGAATAGGGAAAACATCACTTGTAAGGCTTTTAGCCAAAAAAATAGTAAATGGGCAGGTTCCAAGTGAGCTAATAGGGACTAAGATACTAGAGCTAGATATGTTAATGGCCTCAGGTTATTTTAACTCTAGGCCAGTAGGAGAATTTTCGGCATTTGTAGATACTCTGGTTAGAAAAACTGATAATGTAGTATTTTTTATTGATAACTTAGAAGTTTTAGGAGGAGGGTTTTACTTTGGTATTGCAGGTGGTAAATCAGAAAAAGGGCACGAGGCTAGAATAATTGGAGCAAACTCAGTAGTCAAATCAGAGTATTTTACGCCTAATATTGCAACAAAGGCATCTTGGGAATATATACATTTAAACGAACCCACAAAAGAAGAGTTACTAAATATAGCAAAATCAACTGTAGAAAGTTTAAAGCAATATCATAAGGTAACTGTAAAGCCGAAAGCATTGGAAGAGTTTATTAATCTAGTATATAAATTTAGTGATACATTCGAAGAAGCATTACCTGGGTCAATGATTAACTATTTAGATGAGCTTATGGCTACTGTTAAATCTGAGAAAACAATACTCAAGAAAAAGCCAGCACAGATGTTTGAGCACTTAAACTTACTTAAACAGAAATTAAGCTCGATTAAGCTAAATTTAAAGAATCAGAAAAAAGATAAGATTATAGGGCAGTTATCAATACAAGAGGTAAGTAAGGTCGAGAAAGAGATAAATAAGATAGAGACAGAGTTAAAACAAGCTGTAAGCAAGACAAAAGATACGGTTAAAGTAGCGTTAGGAAAGCATTTTATTCAAAAATCATTTGCAGAAAAAACCGGAGTCCCAATTGGAGAGGTAACAAAAGATGAAAAGAAGATGTTAAGTGAGCTAGAGCAACAGTTAAAGTCTAATGTAATAGGGCAAGATCAAGCAGTAGAGGCACTAGTTAGGGCGCTTAGACGAAGTTATGCAGGACTGCGAGAAATAAATAAGCCGATAATTTCAGCGCTATTTTTAGGTCCAACGGGAGTAGGAAAAACACAAACAGCAAAAGAGTTGGCAAACGAAGTATTTGGAGGTTGGAGCGAGACTTTACACTCTAGTAATTTTTTAAGATTAGATATGAGTGATTTTAGTGAAAAGCATACAGTAGCAAGGTTAATAGGTGCGCCTCCGGGGTATGTTGGGTACAGTGAAGGAGGTCAGTTAACCTCATTTATTACAGAAAATCCACATAGCTTAGTTCTTTTTGACGAAGTAGAAAAGGCAGATCCACAGGTATTAAACATATTGTTACAGATTATGGAAGAGGGAAAATTAGTTGATATGACAGGAAATGAGGTAGATTTTTCCAATGCAGTAGTTATACTAACAAGTAATATAGGGGCATCGCAGATAAAACAGAAAACAATAGGATTTGATATGATAGATAGCGATGAATTAGTATACAAAGACATGCAGCTAAAGCTTTTAGACGAGCTTAAAAAACAGTTAAAGCCAGAATTAATAAACAGAATGGATGAGATTATAGTGTTTAGACAATTAAACACCAAAGATATGTTAAAAATATGTGAACTAGAGCTTAAGAAAGTGGAAAAGATGCTAAAACCAACGGGGCATAAGCTTGATATTGATTTAAAATCAAAAGAGTTATTAGTAAAAGAGGGCTATAGCGACGAGTATGGAGCAAGACCACTAAAAAGAACAATAACAAGATTAATCACCGATCCATTAAGTGAACAGATAATAAAATCAAAGGAGAAAAAAGTAAGCTTTAAAGCTAGGGTGGGAAAAAAGGGTCTAGAGTTTATTATTTAGAAACATTTACAACTTGGTCACGTTTAACTTGTTTCAGTGTTTATTTGATTTGCAATAGGTCTAGAATAACTTTTTTTAAAAACCCTTAAAACTGTGAGATAATAAAATTATGGCAAAATCATCAACAGTTTATGAATGTAGTTCATGTGCACATCAGTCACCTAGGTGGGTGGGGCAGTGTCCAGATTGTGGAGAGTGGAATTCACTTAATCAGGTTGTTTTCGTTTCTCAAAAATCAAAAAGAACCCAATCTGTACTCAATACTAGTGTTGGCACAATCAACCTAGGCACAGTAAAAGAAAACTCAATGGGTAAAATTAGTACTCAATTATCTGAGCTTGATAGGGTTTTGGGTGGGGGAGTGATGGAAGGGCAGGTAGTACTTATTGGTGGTGAACCAGGAATAGGAAAGAGCACATTACTGCTCCAACTTAGCAATAATTTTGCCAATAAGTTTAACGACGCGTCAGTTTTGTATGTTGCAGGGGAAGAAAGCGCAGTACAGATTAAGTCAAGAGCAACAAGACTAAACATTAAAGCTAATAACATTGAGATTTTCGATAACACTAATGCCGAAGAAGTAACAGACTACATTGCAACAAATTCTGACAAGTACTCACTTATCATTGTTGATTCTATCCAGTCAATGAGTATTGAAAGGTTAATTAGTGGCTTTGGAAGTGTTAGTCAAGTTAAAGAGTCTGCAAGCTTATTAACTCATATTGCAAAAAAAACTAATATCCCTATGTTTATTGTCGGTCAGATTACCAAAGAGGGAAACATTGCAGGGCCTAAGATACTAGAACACATTGTTGATACTGTTTTGTATTTTGAAGGTGATAACGACTATATTACAAGAATGCTTAGGTGTACTAAAAATCGTTTTGGCTCTGTAAACGAAGTTGGCTTATTTGAAATGGATAGTGCAGGTTTAAAATCAATCGAAAATCCTGCAGAGATATTTTTGTCTGAAAAAGCAACAAGTAGTGGTTCTGTAGTATGCTTGGTGTTAGAGGGGAGTAGGGTACTAGCAGTTGAGGTGCAGGCGTTAGTTACAAAGACTAGCTTTGGATTTCCAAAAAGAACAGCAAGTGGATTTAATTTAAATAGATTAAATTTATTGTTGGCGGTTATGGAAAAAAGGGCAGGACTAAAGTTTTACGATCAAGATGTATATCTAAATGTAGCATCAGGTTTAAACTTAAAAGAACCTGCGGTTGACCTTGCGGTTTGTGTAGCAATAGCATCAAGTTTAAAGGACAAGATTGTAAGAAAAGATATGTGTGTAATAGGGGAGGTAGGGTTAGGAGGGGAGATACGAAAGGTTTCACAACAAACAAGAAGGCTAACAGAAGCAAAGAACTTAGGGTTTAAATCGGTAATTAGTAATAGTAAATATAAAACAGTTACAGAGGTAGTTAAGGAGCTGTTTAAGTAGGTTTAGCTAGATCCTGAAATAAATTCAGGATGACAGTATTTTGTTTTTGACTTACGCGTGGGGCATTTTGATTCAAATCAAAATAATTTATCACTATCGCCCCCTCCTCATTTATACCCTTTTACAAACACTATCAAATTTTATTTCAAACAATTATAATAAAAAATATGGCATCATCTGAATCTGATACATCAATAGGAGGCATGGCTGATTATATCTCTGACATAGATCATAACCAAGACCAGCCACAAAGCGAAAACATAACCCCTGAAATGCAGTTTTTTTTGCGTGGGCAGGGCTGGGATGGCAAATCTGAAAAGGTTATTGGTGAAGGAAGAGAAAAATCAGCGATGGAAGTTGGTGATGATAAAGTTTTGTTAAGATATCATTCTAAACATGAATTTGACAAAACAGAATTACCACCAGAATATTTTAAAGCTCAATTTTATTTACACAAAATATTACATTTAATACTACCAGATAATTTTGCCGATGTGCATATGGGTGGGGGAAATGGTATTGTATTTTCTAAGGTACCAGATAATCCAGATTTTATAAGAGCAAAAGAGATACAGCAAAGACTACTAGCGACATGGGAATTTAGTGTTGAAGATAGAGAATTTTATCGACAAAAACGAGAAGAATTTAAGCAAAACCTGGAGTTTCAGTTGGTTTATGGGGTTTTGGAAGAGTTAGGTATAGCTACAGGTGGGCGAGATGTCGCCCTGGATGAATTGGCTCTTCCTGTTAATGCAGTAATGGTTGATAGTATCCAGTAATTTTAGAGGCATTGAATCCAGTAAGAACACTTGCTAATTCTAGAGGTGAGTTGTCTTTTGTCCCTAGTATGAATATTGGATCACTTGCAGATATCGTCAGATTAGGTATTGAAAGTGACTCACAATATGCAAAGCATTTGGATGAGGCACTTTTGAATAGAGTACTGGGGTTAGCTTTAAGGTATAAGGAGAATGCGGATTCAACATCAGAGGTTTTTAAGCGAAAAGATAGGGTGGTTTTTTAGTACATAAGTATAAACTGAAAATAATATTTATATGGATGAACAAACATTAGAGATTGTAAATGGGCAACAAGAACAACTTGATGGCATTGAAACTGATAATAGATCTGAAGTTGGTTATCGAGCACCATATTTTTTTGGACAAGTAGAAGAAGGGCTGGTTAATAGCTTTTTTGAAGGCACAACATCAGGGAAAATTCTTGATCATGCTATTGAGGCTCAGGTTAAATTGAGTGGGTTTAGAGAAGCATATGTAGATCTAGGGCTTGGTAGTGTTTTCCCAGGTTGGACATCTGTAGATGTTGAGAAATTTAATAGTGGAGGAGTAATTCGATGGGGGCAGTACAAGGTAAGACAAACACCTAAAACAGATGGTGTATCTTTGATAACTTCTACGAATACCTTTGAAGAAAATAGAGCTTTATTTAGTTTGGTTATGCATAGAAATAGACATGATGGCTCATACAGTAAACCTGATAAAACTATATCTGTGGGGGGGCTTTCTCCATTTGAAACAAGATGGGATACAATTGAGGCACTAATAAATAGGCGAAAAACTAACGGTCAAAGACCAAATGCGCTTTTTCATGAAGCACAACACAATTACAATATACCAATATTACCTGTACAAAGTAATCCTCATAAAGATATGGCTTTAGAGGTAAATTCTGACATGATATATACTGCTTTAGGTTTTGAGTATTACCCAACGAGCTTACTGCGTAACAAAAATCCAGAGCAAATATCTGAATTTATGAGCCCTGTTTTATATCAACAGTTTATTGATACTATGGGTAATTATCATGATCAGACGGCATTAATGATTTCAAATGAAGAAGCAAAATTATTGAATAATTATTGGGTAGAAAAGACATGGCAGATGAGGGCGTTAGGAATGAATGAGGTTGAGATTGGAAAAAGAGTTGCTAGGTGGTGTGACCTAAACCAGGTTAAGTGGGATTCCGAAGCAGGGATAGTAGCACCTGTTGAAAAATGGCTGGGTGAAACAAGGGAAAAGCAAGGTTTAGATAAAATGCAATTATTAGAAATAACAATATTTACAAAAGAAGATTATGAAAGGCGCGCGTTGCAAATGTCTGAAAGCATACGAAATAGACTAATAGGGCATTTGTCTCAACAGGATTTTAATGAAGTTAGAAGTATTCCACTTAGCTTAAATGAGCTGGTTACTGGTAGGTCTTTTACTGCGGTTCAATATGCGCCTGGAACCTTGTTTTATATTAGTGAGGGGCAGCGTGGCGATCAGTTTAGTGTATGTAGAAGGAAATATATGCCTGATGGAAGTATTTTGGATGAACCCATTAATATTAAAAATACTGATAAAGAAACATTAGATAAGTGGAAAGAACTTTGGAAGGGGAATAAGGAGGTTTATAAAGAGGAGAGACAGGAAATGTTAAGAAAACGTTGGGCGACCAACTGACAATCACCCATAGTAAAAAACTATATTTTGCGCTATAGGCTCTCCCCCACTCCCCCGGTAGGTGGGGGAGTGGTCTGAAATGGCTTAGATTGGTAGGGGAGGGTAGGGGGCTTTCTTTGTACAAGTTATCCACAACGAGATAAAAATAACTCATAGTATTAAAAATCCAAGAAAAAATTACAAATGTCATAGAAAAAATGCTTTAGCTAGGCAAAACACCTACTCAATGTATCGATACATTGGAACATATATGTCAAAATATGAAATTGTAAAGTGTACACAAAAGTTACTCAAAAATTAGCAAAATTATCATAACCCAGAAATGCAAAAGAATTCGAAAAGAAATGCCAAAGAATTAATCGAAATAAAAATCTATGATAGAATTAAAAAAGAGAAGGAAATTGTGGGAGGCTAAACCTTTACCACTCCCCTACTCTACCCTACTACTTACTATAGGTTATTTTATAAAATTTGAAAAATAGGGGAGTGCAAGACTTAAGAATACAAAAAAAATAGAATTTATTGTCTGGATTTTTAAGAATTTATCTTATTCTTAAGGTAGCATGTCCCCTACTCACGTATGACAGAAGGTCAGAAAAGATTGTTACACTGGATTGTAACCGGTGTAGTTGTATTGCTCTCGTTTTACCTTTCAGATAGATGGTATTTTAAAAAAAATCCTCTGTTTGAGATTGTTTTTTTAGCAGAAATACTTATTTCATTATTCTTAGGGTTAATATACTTTTTCTGGTTTTTACCTGGTATAACATCACTAGGAAATTTCATTAATGAATGGGTTATTAAAACTGTCCGTGTTGCTGTGTCTGGTGTTATTGAAGAGATAGTTAATAGGTATGAAAGAAGATCTGATCAAAAGCTTGAACTAGAAGAATCTAAAAACGATTTACAGGTTAGTGCAAACCCATTGGTATTAGATACCTCTGCAATTATAGATGGAAGAGTTATAGATTTTATACTTACAGGATTATTTGATAATGCTATTGTTGTGCCAAGTGTGGTTATAGAAGAGCTAAAACATATTGCAGATAGTAATGATAAATTAAGGAAACAAAGAGGTCGTCGTGGATTAGATTTTTTAGATACCCTACAAAAAGATAAAAATGTTGATTATAGAATAATTGAGAATGGTAGTTTAGGCCATAAAGATGTTGATGGGGATATCGTAAAGTTTACAAAACAGATAAATGCAAGGCTAGCCACAACAGATATAAATCTTGCAAAATCAGCAAGAGCAAGAAAAATTAATGTTTTAAATATTAATGAACTTAGTGATTTGTTAAAGCCTCCCCTACTACCAGGGGATAAAATGCTAATTAAGTTGGTGCAAAAGGGCAAGGGTAAAGACCAGTCTGTAGGATATTTAGAAGATGGCACAATGATTGTGGTTGAGACAGGAAAAAAGTATATAGGTGAGGAAAAAGAGGTCGCTATAACTAGGTTTTTACAGACAAAAGCAGGTAAGATGTACTTTGCAGAGATAGTATAATCTATTTAAAAGTGTGTGCTCGTCTGCGAAATTGCGCTAAAAAATTTCTGTATTTTTTATTATAAGTGGATTCCCAAAACCTTATTAACAGCTAAAACATAACTTGCCATTCGAAGGCTTACTCCCCTTTTTTCTGCAACTTTGAGTACACTATTTAACGACTGAGTAATATTTGTATCCAACATCTCAAAAACCTTTTCTAAAGGCCATTTTTCATTATTTAGGTTCTGTAACCACTCATAATATGAAACTGTGACTCCCCCGCTGTTTGCTAAAACGTCTGGAACAACAGTAATATTTTTCTTAAATAAGAACTCGTCAGCTTCAGGTGTAGTTGGTCCGTTTGCTAGCTCAATTATAAACTTAGCTTTAATGTTATGCATGTTTTCGGAGGTAATTACGTTTTCAATTGCAGACGGAACAAGGATATTAACATCTAGCTGTAAAAGTTCGGAGTTTGAAATTTTTTGGCCCTCTGTAATGCCCTCTAATGAATTATTTTTTAATTTATGATGAAAGATACTTTCAATATCAAGCCCCTCATTATTATAAAGTGCAGTTTTAGAATCTGAAATTGCAACAATCTTAAATCCAAGCTCAACTGCCTTTTTTGCAAAGTAATACCCAACATTTCCAATTCCCTGAACTGCTACTGTAGTATTTTGTGGTGTAAGATTATTCTTACTTGCAATCTCTCTTAAAATAAATGCTCCACCAAAACCTGTTGCCTCTGTTCTTCCTAGGCTTCCGCCATCTTCTACACTTTTCCCAGTAATAACTGCAGGGGTATCTTTGCCAACTAGTTTGCTATATTCGTCTCTCATCCATCTCATAATTTGTGGTGTCGTATACATATCTGGAGCAGGTATATCAGTATCTGGGCCAATATCTTTGTAAATTGCGCGCATAAATCCGCGTGATAATTTTTCAAGTTCGTTTACTGAAAGTACCTTAGTATCAACAATAACTCCGCCTTTACCCCCTCCAAGTGGAAGATTAGCAACGGCACATTTCCAGGTCATCCACATACTTAAAGCTTTGACCTCATCAACATTTACTTGCTCACTAAATCTAATGCCGCCTTTGTAAGGGCCAAGGTTATTATTATGCTGTGCCCTAAAGCCTGTAAAGGTTTTGGTTTGACCATTATCCATTTCGACATCAAAATTTACCTCAACTATTTTATTATGAACATTAAGTCTTTCAACCTGTTTTGGAGTAAGATTTAGTATCTTCCCTACAGTTTTAACTTGTGTGATTGCATTTTGATATGGATTATTATTCATTAATTTATAATACACCTTTAAAAAGTTTTGTTAAGGAAAGTATTAAAGATTT
>Ga0105052_10002886_pt1 | contig 20443 bp, 13 predicted proteins | sample FRY03_FD_78094 | JGI IMG/M metagenome (GOLD analysis project Ga0105052, IMG submission 78094) | Freshwater microbial communities from Lake Fryxell liftoff mats and glacier meltwater in Antarctica - FRY-03 | ecosystem: Environmental > Aquatic > Freshwater > Ice > Glacier meltwater ... | reverse complement strand
GAAGGGATATTCCGGTCGATAGCGCGCCAATGGTGCGGGCAGTCTCGACGAACGTTGCTCCGCCGAGACTGCTTTTTGGACTCCCATTGGACGCAGGAGTAGATGCCTCAAAACCCCCCCCATTCTGGACAGATGCCACTAAAATCCGAGAAGAACCAATAATTTAAATTGTTAAAGAATTTCTGTAACAGACGGTCTGCTTCCGTGTTCTCCCTTTACTGACCAAAGCCAGTTGCAACGATTGGGGAGCGGTGATCGAACAAAAAGCTCATTGCAATGACTCCGCGGCAATCCACCCATGACCCGATTGACGAATGGGTGGTGGAGACGTCGCCGGGGGCTCTTGGTTACGCCGTAACGCTGCTTCGCAATCGGGAAGACGCAGAGGACCTTGTTCACGACTGCTACAGCCGGTTGCTTGCGAAGTCGGGCGAATATAACCTGCCGCGGGACGGTAAAAAACTGTTGTACCGGTCCATTACGAACGCTTGCATCAACCAGACGCAGCGTCGCTCGCCAGAGACAAGTTTGGATCAATTGCAATGGGCGAGTGGTGAGGATAAGCATGCATTGGCCGATCGACGAACGGCTGAACCGATTCAAGGAGCGATTCTGCGCGAATTAGAGCGAGCGGTTGCGGAGGCAATGAATGAGCTTCCCGTGGCACAGCGAGCGGCCGTTGAACTGCGAAGTTTGGGACACACGATGGTGGAAGTGGCAGAGATGCTGGAAGTCAGTCATGCGAATGCTCGTGTGATTTTGCATCGAGCACGAGAGACGCTGGCCGTTAGGCTGCAGCCCTTTATCGAGGATGAAAATCAATGATCGATCGAGATCAACCAAGCAACGACGCGGTCGACAAAATGGTCAGGGAGTACGTTGAACGTGAGATCGTTGCCATCGATGCGACAGGGCTGATAGCGAGGGTCCGCGTGACGCGTCGACAGGAGAACGCAAGTGACGATTGCTTACCTCCGCGCTACTCAACTTTAAAGCCCCAGTTGGCCAGTAGGTCGCGGTCGTTTACGTGGGTCGTTGTGACCGCCGCCGCGATGATGCTTGCGTTTGTGGGAGGGCGTTATCTCGGTCCTCACTCCGCCAATGCGTCTGTCGTTTTAAGAAGCGTGCAATCCGAACATGGTCGCGCCGTCGACCATTGCTACCGCGTCCAATACGCTCCGGATCCACGTTACTGGGATGGAAAGAATAAACTCGAAGGACCTTCAACCAGCACGTTATGGACTCGTGGTGATCGCTTCTGGTCTGACTGTACGATGGGAAGTTTAGATCTCAAGCTTGGACGCGAAGCGAACGGAGTTTTTTGGGTCAGCTCATCGTCGTCCAAAGGGATTCAGTTCACCAACGATGCTGCGGACTTGCCTAAAGCCGTCGCCGTGATTTGTGCGGTGAACTCGATGAGCGTTCCGCGATTGATGGGAGAGGTTCTTGCCGACTTTGATTTGCACGCGGACCCCTCAGCCCAAGATGCCGACGGTGCCAAGACGCTCGTCTGGGCAAGATTGAAGCCTGGCCGATCGCATCCCCTGCTATCGGACGTTTTGTTGGAAATCGATCCCGAAACAAATGTGCTCAATCGTTTAGTGCTTTGGACGACTCGTGACGGACATCCCAACGGAACCGTGACCTATACGTTGCGCGAAAGTTCGGAGTTAAGCGATGATCGTTATCAACTTAAATCACATCTTGTGGTCGATGCTGAAATCGAAGTGCACACGTTGCCGGTCGCGGATGTCGAAGACCATTTTGGCGAGTGATTCACCTAACGCCGCCATTCATCCACAAGCGGAGCCGCTTGCGGATCGGCCTAAATCAATGAAAACATTTCTGAAGAAGAATTCGCTCATGATGTTCCGAACGAGATGGATTTGCTTCTGCATTGCGATCATGCCAACGCTGGCCCGCGGCGTGGACGATTTTGAGAAGCCGATTTCGGAAGCGGACATTGCCTTCTTCGAATCGAAGATCCGGCCCGTGCTGATCCAGCATTGTTATGAATGTCATTCGGTGGAATCAGGCGAAGCCGAAGGGGAGCTACAGCTCGACACTCGCGCGGCAATTCGCAAAGGCGGTGACCGCGGACCGGCCGTGGTTGCCGGTGATCCCGAGGCCAGTTGGCTGTTGACGTCGATCATGCAGAGCGATGCTGATCTCCAGATGCCGCCGAAGCGTGAACGTTTGTCGGACTTCGTCATTGCGGATCTGAAGAAATGGATTGAGATGGGAGCACCCGATCCCCGAATCGGCGATGGAGCGAAAGGGAAGCAAGGCTGGAAGACGGCCGGTGTTGACTTTTGGGCTTATCAGCCTCCTCAGCACTCGCAACCACCACGAGTCTTGGACACAACGTGGGCGAAGCGAAAACTGGACGATTTCGTTCTCGCTAAACTTGAACAGAAGAAACTCACACCTTCGGTCGATGCGGAACCGCAGGTGTTGCTGCGGCGATTGCATTTTGACTTGGTTGGCATGCCACCCACACCAAAATCTTTGGCACGTTTTTTTGAACGGATCAACGCCGAAGGATTGGATGCGGCGCTCGCTGTGGAAGTTGATGAGCTGCTTGCGTTGCCGCAATTCGGCGAACGTTGGGGACGGCATTGGTTAGATGTTGCACGGTTTGCGGAATCCAGCGGCACTGAAGCGAATATTTCGTTTCCTTATGCCTGGCGATATCGCGACTATGTGATTGATTCTGTGAATGACGATATTCGCTTCAATCGATTTCTTACCGAACAAATTGCTGGTGATTTACTGCCTTACGAAAGCAATGCTGAACGCGCAAGATTGTTGATCGCGACTGGCTTCTTGGCACTGGGGCCAAAGAACCTTGACGCCGTTGATGCACGCCAATTCGATGCTGATGTGATTGACGAACAGATCGACACCGTGACCCGCGCGGTCACCGCGAATTCGGTTGCGTGTGCGCGTTGTCATGATCACAAATTTGATCCGTTCTCAATGGAGGACTACTACGCGCTCGCCGGAATCTTCGCCAGTACCAAGACTTACTTTGGCACTGCCGTTTCTCCCGCGAACCGCATCGGGGGAGATCCGTTGCGGCTTCCCGACGTTGAAGGGCAAAAAATCCTTCATGATTCTCTTCCGCTGAAACGAGTCGAAGCGCTGAAGGAACAACTCGCTAAACTTCACGCCGAGAAAGCGGAAATGGACGAAGTGCAAAAGGCGGTCTGGAGCGGGAGGGAACCGAAGAGAAAATTCACGCTTCAAGATGCCCTGCGAGTGTTTTGGCAGAGTGGTGGCTTGGAAGGGCAGCTTGAAAAAGTTTCCGAGACCGGTGCCGCGCTTCCGCTAACGATGGGAGTCCTCGAGGGGGATAAGATTATCGACGCGCCGCTTCATGAACGCGGCGATGTTAGTAAGCCTGGAAAGGTGGTCTCGCGAGCGTTTCCGCAAGCGATCAAGCTCGAGGGTGACATTGGAATTCCTGACGATCAAAGCGGTCGGATGGAGTTGGCGGAGTGGTTAACTCATCCCAAGCATCCGCTCACCAGTCGCGTGATGTCCAACCGAATTTGGCATCACTTGTTCGGTGCGGGGATTGTGGCAACGGTTGATAATTTTGGTTCAACGGGTGAACTGCCGAGCCATCCGGAACTGCTTGATCACCTTGCGGTTGAGTTCATGCAAAACGATTGGTCGATTAAGCAGTTGGTGCAGGAAATTGTGTTGTCGCGGACCTATCGTCAGTCATCTGATTACCGCGAAGACGCGTTTCAACTCGATCCTGAAAATCGGTTTCTGTGGCGAGTCTCCAAGCGGCGCCTGGAAGCGGAGTGCATTCGTGATGCGATGCTGGCGACATCAGGTGAACTCGACTTGAGCCGACCCGCTGGATCGTTGGTGGGACGCGTGATCGGTGACCGACCGATTTCGCTGATCGGTTTGGATAAGCGTCTGCCACAAGACCTTGATGGCAGTCTCAATCGGTCCGTGTATCTTCCCGTCATTCGCGATCGACTGCCCGACGTTTTGGATCTGTTCGATTTCGCGGAGGCAAGCCTTGTCACGGGCAGCCGCGAAACGACAAACGTGCCGATTCAAGCGTTGTATCTGCTCAATAGCCCTTTCATGCAGGACCGCGCCAAAGGTCTGGCGTCGAAGCTTCTCGAAGAACATGATTCGAACGAAGAACGAGTGCGACATGCATTCTTGCTCTGTTTCAGTCGCGAGCCGGAATCACCTGAGATGGAGAGTTCACTTCGCTTTCTCAGCAACGAAAAGCAACCTGACGCCGAGGCCCGCGACAACGCCTCGACGGCGTTGATTAATTTCTGCCAAGCGATGTTGTGTACCGGAGAATTCCGCAACCTCGATTAACCAGACACTCGTGATTGGCAGCCTTGTCATTGTCAAAAACTTGTCTGATTCGAAAACTTGTCTGATTCGAAAAATGGAACCGCTTAATCATGTCCCACTCATTCCCCATCGATCCTCAAACCATGCTTTCTCGTCGCGGACTTTTGAAATCCACCGCGTCCGGTTTTGGTTATCTTGCGTTTGCAAGTTTGGCGCATCAATCGGCAGCTCGCGATGCCGCTAGTGGCAAGCCTCAGCTTGCTGCGCAGGCGACGCACTTTCCTGCGCGAGCAAAGCGAGTCATCTTTCTCTGCATGAACGGCGGGCCATCACACATGGACCTGTTCGATTACAAGCCCGATTTAAAAAAGGATGCAGCAAAGGCGAACGTGATGCCGTCGCCGTTTGAGTTTGCGCAACATGGCCAGTCCGGCGCATGGGTCTCAGAAGCTCTTCCGAAACTTGCGAAAAAAGTGGATGACATTTGTTTCATCCGCAGCATGCATACCGACCTGCCCAACCACTCGCAGGCATTCATTCAAATGCACACGGGCAGCTTTCAGTTTGTCCGACCTTCGATGGGCGCATGGAGTCTCTATGGACTGGGTACGGAGAATACCAACCTACCCGGCTTCATCACCATCAACCCGCCGGCGGACAATGGCGGGGCACGCAACTATGGAAGCGCATTCCTGCCGGCAATTTTCCAAGGTACAAAGATCGGCACGAATCAAATTCCAGGATTCTACGCAGCTTTAATGGGGATTGATCAAGAACCGGGGCCGCCTCTGAAGAATATTGAAAATTCGCGTCTTTCGCCAAACGAGCAGCGTGCGCAGCTTGATTTCATTCGTGACCTCAATTCGCAAAAGCTTCAGCGTGATCTCTATCATCCGGAGATTGAAGGGGCCATTGAATCGTTTGAACTTGCGTTTCGAATGCAGGACGAAGTGCCCGATCTGCTTGATTTGACTGCGGAGCCGGAATCGATGTATGAGTTGTATGGAATCGGTTCAGGACTTCCGACGGATCGTTTCGGACGCCAATGCCTGCTCGCACGACGACTCGCCGAAGCGGGCGTTCGGTTCATTGAAATTACTTCTCCCATCGGTTGGGATCATCACTTCATGCTGAAGGACAAACTTGCGGAGAGCTGTCTAGCCACTGACCAGCCCGTGGCCGCATTGTTAACCGATCTCAAACAACGCGGAATGCTCGAAGACACACTCGTTGTTTGGGCGGGGGAGTTTGGTCGCACACCTTATGCTCAAAGCGGCACCGGTCGCGATCACAACAACAAAGGCTATACGCTTTGGATGGCCGGCGGAGGCGTGAAAGGCGGGCTCTCATTCGGAGCGACGGATGAACATGGTTATCTGGCGGTCGAGAATCCCGTCCACATTCACGACTGGCATGCGACGCTGTTGAACCTACTGGGGCTTGATCACAAGCGACTGACCTTCAACTACGCCGGTCGCGATTTTCGGCTCACAGACGTTTATGGTCGTGTTGTCAACGAGATCTTGAGTTAATCTGTTCTTTCGACAACATCGAATCAATTAGCCATTTACCTCAGCGTTGAAAACATGATGAAGCATTTCTTGCTGCTCACCGGCATCGTCGTCGCGTCTGTTATCCATTCGCATGCGGCGGAATCGAAACCGCCCACGGGATTTCGAGCTTTATTCAACGGCGACGACCTCATGGGCTGGTACGGATGGAATCCTCATTCGTCGGTGAAACTTACCGATGAAAAGAAAGAAGCCAATCTCAAACAGCAACGCGAGGATTTCCCAAACCACTGGAGCGTCGAAAACGGCGAGCTTTTAAACAATGGCACTGGTCCTTACGCGACGACCGAGGAAGAGTTCGGTGACATTGAACTGCTGATCGAATACAAGACAGTTGCCGGGGCCGATAGCGGTGTTTACTTGCGTGGCACGCCTCAGGTCCAGATTTGGGATAAGAACCAAGTTTTTGATGCAAAGAAGCCCGATCGAAAACCACATCAAGGCTCCGGTGGCCTTTTTAATAACTCGCCAAACACGCTTGGTCGCGACCCCATCATGGTCGTCGATAAGCCGTTCGGCCAATGGAACACGCTGCGCATCCGCCAAATCGGAGCTCGCACTTGGGTAACGCTCAACACACGACTTGTGGTGGAAGGAGCGGTGATGGAAAACTACTGGGATCGAACAAAGCCGCTGCCTGAGAAAGGCCCCATCATGCTGCAGACGCATGGTGGTGAGATCCGTTGGCGAAACATCTTTGTTCGTGAAATCGGCGCTGAGGAAGCGAAGCGTTCGGCGAGCGAATCGCAACGTCCCTATCCCACGCACTACGATATTGCTTATGGTCCTCATCCGAAGCAAGTGCTGCATTTTTGGCAAGCTAAGTCGGATAAGCCAACGCCTGTTTTGCTGTTCATTCATGGTGGCGGTTGGAATGGCGGAGGGCGTTTGAGTGGTTTGTCATCCATGCTTCCGACGATGCTCAGCGAAGGTATCTCGGTTGCCTCGGTTGAATATCGTTTCATTGCCGAAGCGACCGCGGACGGCGTGACTCCACCGGTGAAAGCTCCTTTGCATGATGCCGCTCGCGCATTGCAATGGGTTCGAAGCAAAGCGGATGAATGGAACATCGACAAGGACCGCATTGCCGCAAGTGGTGGCTCCGCTGGCGCGTGTTCGTCGCTTTGGCTTGCGTTCCATCCCGACCTTGCCGATCCGAATAGCGACGATCCTGTCGCTCGCGAATCGACGCGACTTTGGTGTGCGGCTGTTAGCGGTGCACAAACCACGCTTGATCCGAAGCAGATGAAAGAGTGGACACCCAACAGTCGCTATGGTGGACACGCATTTGGGTTCACGGGCGATGCCGCAAACAATGTTTCGCAGTTCGATGAGTTCCTCACTAAGCGCGACACGATATTGCCTTGGATCGCGGAGTATTCTCCCTACGCGCTGGTGACCTCAGACGATCCGCCGGTTTACCTTTACTACACCGCACCACCGGCACTGGGCCAGGAGCAAAAGGACCCGACTCACACCGCTAACTTCGGGGTGAAGTTGCAAGAGCATTGCATCGCCTCGGGTGTGCCGTGTGAACTGTACTATCCTGAGGCGTCCAATGCCAAATACGCGACCGTGCAGGACTATCTGCTCGAAAAATTGAAAGCGCCAGTGAAATAATCATCGCCTCGCTGGTATTTACATGTTACGAGCGGGATCGCGATGACCAATGCCGCGTGTCGGTTCGGTGTATATTTGTCAAAAGCGAGCCCGCGTCCTTCCTTTTATACCCCGTTGGAATCCCACCATGAAACGTCGCCAGTTCTTGGCTGCAACCGCCGCAGCCACCGCGCCTTTATTCATTCCCGCTCGTGCATTCGGAGCGAATGATCGCGTTATTACGGCCCACATCGGTGTTGGCAATCAGGGGACGGGTAACTTGATGCGATTCGCGGAGAATGCCGCGGTGATTTGTGATGTCGATCAAACGATGCTGGAGAAGGCGGCGACGAAATTTGGAAAAGACAAAGGTCGCAAGCTGGAACTGGAAACCGATTTTCGCCGTATTCTCGATCGCAAAGATATCGACGCGGTGGTGATCACGACGCCTGACCATTGGCACGCCATTCCAACCATCATGGCCTGCCAAGCGGGCAAAGACGTGTACTGTGAAAAGCCATTGTCGTTGACGATCGATGAGGGCCAGGCGATGGTCAAGGCTGCGAGGGATAACCAGCGAGTGGTTCAAACGGGATCGCAGCAACGTTCTTCGAAAGAGTTCTTGCTGGCGTGTCGTTTGGTTCGTTCCGGGAAGATCGGCAAGGTTACCGAAGTGCAAGTTGGCATCCCGGCGAGCAACCATCCGTATCGTGATAAGTCACCGGTCGCGAACTCCCAGCCACCCTCGACGCTCGACTATGACTTCTGGATCGGGCCAGCACCGATGCGACCGTACAACGTCGATCGCGTGCATTACAACTTTCGATTTTTCTGGGATTACTCGGGCGGTCAAATGACCAACTTTGGTGCGCATCACATCGACATCGCGCACTGGGGTTTGGGGATGGACGAGTCCGGTCCTCTTAGCGTGGAAGGAACCGGAAAATTCCATCCTGAAGGTTGGGTCGACGTATCGCTCGAATGCCGCTTGACGTACACCTATCCCGGCGACGTGAAGATGATCGTGGGCCAGCAACAGAACGAATTCGCAAGTGGCACTCGTTTCATCGGCACCGAGGGAGAGATCTTGGTCAATCGTGGCAAGATTACCTCCATGCCGGACTCCATCGTGATCGACGCGCAAAAAGAGGGTGGCGATGAAGGTTTGGTCGAACTCTATCGAAGCACGAATCATCACCAGGATTTTTTGAACTGCATCGCGAGTCGTCAGCGACCAATTTGCGATATCGAGATCGGCCATCGAACAGCAACCGCTTGTCACCTGGGCAACATTGCATTGCGCACTGGCAAGAAGGTCCAGTGGGATGCCGTCGCGCAGCGGATCATCAACGATGACCAGACTGCGAAGATGTCCAGCCGGGAACCTCGCGCCCCGTGGAAGTTAACTTAGCATTCGCCTTAAACGCAAAGCGTCGATCGCGAACGAACATCGCCGTCATTTCGGAAGCATTACTCTCTCCTTGGTAATGCTTTTCCAACATCGTAAGTGACGGTGTTTGTGCTCCCTGAGTTATTCATCAACGCAGCCATTCGTCTCGGTGAGCCGCGACGAAGGCATCGTCATGGAGATGCGGATAAGCGGCGTAGACTCGATTGATCTCGGCAAGTTGTCCAGGACTTAGCGTTTCGCGTTCATCCAGGCACCAAATGCCTTCGAGCAATCCCTGGCGACGCAAAACCTCGTGCAGACCAGCGATGCAGCCGCGAAAGCCATTGGCGGCATCAAAGAATGCGGCGTTGCAATCGGTGACTTCGACACCAAGTCGAAGCAGATCCGAAGAAGCGGACACATTTCGACATTGCTCGAATAACTCAACCGCTCGCCGCGTCCAAACAGACCAGTGACCTAGCAAGCCACCGACGATGCGGTGTTCGCAATTGCCGAACCGAAACGGCGTCATCAAATCGGCGACGATGTTGTCATCATTGCCTGTGAAGAGTGCGATGTCGTTTCGTCCTGCGTCGAGCACGGCTCGCACCACATCCAAAGTTTGGTAGCGGTTGAATGGTGCGATCTTGATAGCAACAATGTTTTCGATTTCCGCAAAACGGCGCCAGAACGAATACGAAAGAATCCGCCCGCCCACGCTTGGCTGGAGATAGAAACCGATGATCGGCATCACGTCCGCCACCGCGCGGCAATGCATGATCAACGCATCATCGTCTGCATCCCGCATCGCACCGAGACTTAGCAGGCCGGCGTGATAACCCAGTCCCGTTATCAAATCGGCTTCGTCCGTCGCTTGCTTCGTCGTCCCACAAATGCCCGCGATGCGAATGAGCGATCGCGAGGCGCGGTCCATTTCCTCGCCTGCCAATTGCAACACGGGCTTGAAAAGTCCAACGCTGGCGTCACGTATGGCGAACTGGGTCGTGTGCACACCTACCGCCAATCCGCCGACGCCGGATGCTATGTAGTATCGAGTCAGCGCTCGCTGGCGGCGTTCGTCCAGTCGACGTCCCACCGTCAAGGCAAGCGGATGCGCTGGGATCACGCATCCCCGTCGAAGCGATTCGCGAATATCAAACATCAGAGTTTCTTCGCAAAATGAATTTGTCGGCCCGCTTCGACGAAACCGCATGACGGATAGAGATGTTGCCCGACGGGATTGTTGACCATCGTTTCGATCATGGCGAAAGACATTCCTTCAAGTCGAAGGTAATCCAGCGCATGTTCGATCAATGCTCGCCCTGCGCCATGGCCGCGAAACCGCGAGTCGACGGCGAGATTGGGGATGCGTCCTTTACCGGATTCGCGATCAAGCCTCGTCGAAATATAACCGACCACTTCGTCATCGATCTGCGCGACGAAGATGCCGGCGGGATTGGATTCGACATCGTCATTCACATGACGAGCCTTGCGCCAACGCCAATCGTGACCGGCAAGTTCGCCGAGAGCGATCTCGACGTTTTGATCGATCGCAATTCCCTCAAAGCCTTCGACGGTAATGCGTCGTAATGTTTCCAGGTCGCTCGATTGATAAAGGCGAATGATCAAGATTAATAACGTCCATCAGTAACTTCGAAGTGCGTCGGTTTGCCGAGCGTCGTGCCGCCTAATCGTATCCAATCGGCAGTGGCGATGGCCATCTGTTCGAGCGAAACTTCGGGAGGCCCCCACTGTTCGTAGGAACGGGTCGCGTCCCACGCCCAGACCTTCTTACCTTCGCGCCCCGTGATCACTGCCTGACGCCCCAGGAGTTCGCCGAATCGCTCGGCCAAAGAGCGAATCGGAATTTGCTCGAGTCCTGTGACGTTGAGCGCCATGGGAGGGCGACTGGTGAGTTCAAGTGATTGAATGGCTCTCGCGCACGCGTCGCCTTGCCAGATCACATTTGCCCCGCCCATCGTCACATCGACCGGCAAACCTTGAGCCACCTTTGTTGCGATATCACAGAGCACGCCATAACGAAGATCAATGGCGTAGCAAAGCCGAAAGAGCAACAATGCAGTGCCCAACCGATTCGCAAAGTGTTCGAAAACTCGCTCACGTCCGACGCATGAATTTGCATATTCGCCCGGTGGTTCCAGCGGCGTGTTTTCGTTCGCGCCAGGTCCGTTGGCATCGACTAACGGATAAACGCAGCCCGTGGAGAACGCAACGATTCTCGACTGGTAAAACCGCTGTGCGACATAAGCCGGCGCTAACGTGTTCATCACCCAGGTGAGTTCGGGAGAGTCACTGGTACCAAACTTTTGTCCCGCCATGAAAAACAGATTCGGTGTAAGCGGCAATCGATTCACGGACGCTTGATCAAGCAGATCGCACGCGATTGTCTCGATACCCGATTTCTGAAACGGAAGCATTGAACCGGGCGAAGAAAATCGCGATACGGCCGTCACGCGTCGATCGCCATGCCCGATTTCGTCTAGTCCACGGCGCAGCATTCTAGCGACGGTGGGTCCCATTTTTCCGCCTGCGCCCAAGACGATCATGTCACCATCAACGTTTTGCAACGTTTTCAGCACAGCCTCGGTTGGTCGGCTAAGTTCGTCCTCCAGTTCATCGACCGTGCGGATAGTCTTCATGTCGTGCGTAATGAGAATTCGTGTGGGTTCAGGGCACCGTGAACAGCATGGGAAACTCTCACCCTAACGGAACGCTTCGGCAGCGTCCACGTATCGTGAAATCTTTTTGGCGGTCACGTACCGATGGTAAGTTCGTGTTGAGATTTAGATTCATTGAAGATTGCGTGAACAAGCAAAAACTTGGGGAACTTGACGCGAATTGAGCTCGAGAAGACGATATACTGCGGGCGTGCAAATCGATAACGAGCCAGATCAAATTCAGGGCTCACACGAGTCACCGTGATAGGGAAAGCTGCGATGAATCTTCGAACTGTATTGAACTCAACAGGTCATCCGCGACACTGGTGCGCGATGATGATTTTAGTTGGGATGACGCTTGGTGTTGATATCCGTTCGGGGTTTGGTGCTCAGTGGAGTACCTACCTAAGCGGCAATGATCGCGCGGGATACATTGAAGCGTCTCTTTCACCTAAGCTGGAACTGTCTTGGGTCTATCGCTCGCAGGCCAAGCCCGAGAAAGCATGGTCGGGGTCACGCAATACACCTATCGAAGGGCACGTGATGCTGCACCGCGTTGATTTTGACGCCTCGATGCAAGTGGTGATCGCTGACGGGAAAGCTTACTTCGGCAGCACCGTTGACCATCGCCTTTATTGCGTCGATGCACGCACGGGTCAAACGATCTGGAGTTTCTACACCGAGGGTCCGATCCGCTTGGCTCCCACACTGGCTCATGGCAACGCCTATTTTGGTTCCGATGATGGATGCGTTTATTGCTTGAATGCGGCTGATGGTCGCGTGGTATGGCAACTGCGAGTAGCGCCCGAAGATGATCGACTCTTGTCTCGCGGTGAGATGATTTCTCGCTGGCCGGTACGAACGGGCGTTCTTATTGATGGCGACATTGCCTACTTCGGTGCCGGTATTTTTCCGCATGAGACGGTTTACATAGCGGCCGCCAACGCGACGACGGGTAAAATCATTTGGCTTAATGATCGGATCAGCCAAGAAGACGCGGGGCGTAATGATCTATCGCCGCAAGGATACATGCTTTGCAATGATGCGTACCTCTACGTGCCTTCGGGACGATCGATGCCTGTTGCTTTTTCGAAGGCCACCGGAGAGATCATATTTCAACGCAAGTACTCTTGGCGCACCGATGCCGGTGGTGTTGTCGGCGGTACAAAAGCATTGCTTGGTGACGGACAAGTCTATGCTGGTGGGCCTCATCATTTTCTTGCCATGGAGGAAAAGACCGGGGACGTCGGCGCGGCTTATATCGGCGGGCGGCAAATGGTGTTGGCCGGTGAATTTGCTTACTTGCTAGACGGTTCCAAAATATTTTGCGTCGACCGCGAAGAACATGCTCGCGCCAGCCAGGAAAAGCAGGAATGGTTCCTGCGTGCTGGCCAAAGCAAGAAAGACCCTGAGAAACTGGCTGAAGCCGAACAGAAGATGAAGGAATATGCGGGGATTGGAGTCTTGTGGGAGCATCCGAGCAACTTGGATGGTGCCTTGATCGCGACCGACAACCTTCTCATCGCCGGTGGCAAGGACGGCGTGATCATTCTGGATCGGAAGACCGGCAATAAATTGTGGGAGGCTGCCGTCAAGGGCAAGGTGATGGGTTTGTCCGCGACCGAAGAACTGCTCACCGTCAGCACGGATGAAGGTCATGTCTATGGTTTTGTACCGACGCTTACGCCCATCGAGTCCGTGAAAGAGTGGCCTGCACCGTTCACCGAAGCCTTTGCCGCTGACGAGTTGACGGAACTTTACCAGACCGCAGCTCGCGACATTTTGGACCATAGCGAACAACGAACCGGCTACTGCTTGGTCGTTGGTGCTGAGCAGGGTCGATTGGCATATGAACTGGCAAAACAAAGTTCGTTGATGGTACTCGCGGTTGAACCCGATCTTAAAAAAGCCACCGCGGCGCGGGAGGCACTTGAGCGAGCGGGGTTGCACGCAACACGCGTCACGGTGGTCAATCAATCGTTAAACGAGATTCCGTTTTCCAACTACTTCGCCAACCTCATTGTCTCCGATACGCAGTTAATCACAGGTGAGATTCCGGCCGATGCATCCAGCGTGGCAAGATTCCTCAAGCCGTGCGGCGGTATCGCGATGCTGGGTAGGCCCGCTGATTCAGCCATCCTCAAGCCTGTGCCCAGTAACAACGGGGCTGCTGACGGTTGGTTGACAAGTTTGTTTCATGCCAGCGAAGGCGAGTTGATCAGCCAAGATTCCTGGTCGATGTACCGACGAGGTAAATTGCCCGGTGCTGGTCAGTGGACGCATCAATACGGTAATCCCGCGAATACATCGTTCACCAACGATCAACGCGTGCGAGATGGTTTAGGTGTGCTGTGGTATGGTGATCCCGGCCCCAGTTCGATGATCAACCGCCATGAGGCCGCCGGCGCGCCGTTGTCGACCAACGGTAGAATGTTCATTCAAGGAACCGATCGCATCATGGCCTACGATGCCTATAACGGTACGTTCTTGTGGGACTATGAAAATCCGGGCGCGATTCGCACCGGTGTCTTCAATAATCGTGAGACGCATAACTTGGTCGCCAGCGATGATGTGCTTTACATGGCTGTCGGCGACACCTGTGTTGGATTGGATGCTGCGACGGGCAAGGTCGTGGCCGAGTTTAAAACACCGCCTTCAAAAGATGGCATTGAGCGAGCATGGGCTTATGTGGCTTATGAGAATGGCCAATTGTTCGGCACCAGTACGATTCGCAGTGAATTGGAAGAGAAAATGCGGCGTCGTGGATTGACGGTAAAAAGTCAAACGGATGCGATCTTTGCAATCGATACGCAAACGGGCGAATATCTCTGGACCTATCGCGGTGACAATATTCTTCACACCACGGTCGCCATCGGTCCCGAAAGCGTCTACTTCATCGACAGTTCCATGACTCCCGATGAGCGACAGGCTTGGTATCGTCGCGATAAAGGAGACTTGAAGGAGTTGACTGGCGATGCCGCAATCCGCGCTGAAGAAGAAATGAAGCGGCTCGATGTTCGGTTGGCGGTCGCGTTGAATCGAAACACAGGAGAGAAACTTTGGGAAAAACCAGTCAACGTGACGGATACCACCGACGTTAGCGCCGGTGGAGGCAACTTGACGGTGATGTATGCGGATGGGCATCTGTTGCTGTGCGGTGCCAATGCGAACGGTCACTATTGGAAGCAGTTTTTGGCTGGTGAATTCGCAGATCGAAAGCTGCTTGTGCTCGACGCCAAGTCGGGCACTGAGCTGTGGTCAAAGAATGCAAACTATATGAATCGACCCGCGGTGATCGAGGGCCAGATTTTTGCGGAGCCATGGGCGTTCGATTTGCGAACCGGCGAGGCGAAGACTCGTAACCATCCGCTGACCGGTGAGCAAACTCCGTGGAGTTTCAGTCGCCCTGGTCATCACTGCGGCATCATCACCGCGACTCCAAATATGATGTTCTTCCGATCGGGATTTATCGGCTACTACGACTTGTATCGCGACAGTGGGACTCGACATTTTTCGGGACAGCGGCTGGGCTGTTGGATCAATGCGATTCCTGGTAACGGTCTTGTCATGATCCCCGAAGCCAGTGCGGGTTGCGTTTGTCAATTTTCGATCGCTTCGACAGTCGTCTTGGAACCAAAGACCGAGAATAAGTCATGGGGCATCTTTAGCGCCGTCGGTGCAACGACCCCGGTGCAAAGAATCGGTATCAACTTCGGTGCACCGGGCGACCGGAAAGATCTTTCGGGCCTTGAATGGTTTGGCTATCCACGACCCAAATCCGTCGAACGCCTTGAGTTTGTTTTTGACATTCAACCACGACTTGCAGACGGTGGCAGTTGGTACAGCAACAATCCCGATACCGTCAGCGTGGCTGAAAATAACATGCCTTGGTTGTTCGCATCGGGCGTTCGTGGACTTGAGCACTTCGAGATTCCGCTGCTGGGTAAAGAAGATCAACCGGCGCAGTACGGTGTAAAGCTTTTCTTTGTCGGGTTGAGCGAAGCAGACGTGGATGCGCTGCAAATCAAATTTCAAGGAGCGGAGCATGAGGCCAAGTCGCAATCTTGGAAAGACGAACAGGGAAAGATTCCCGTGTTGATCAAAGAGTTCGCAAACGTCTCCGTCAAGGAGAACTTGGTAGTGGATATTGCCACTCCAGACGGTAAACCCAACCCTAACCTCGCCGCCATCGAAGTCATTCGAGTGGATTGATACTCGCCAATCACTTCTTTCCATCAGTTGAAGCATCATGAAAACAATCCGGCAGCAACCCCGTCGACCGATGTTCATCGGTCTGTTGTTCACGTTCGCGATTACCACGACTGTGCTTGCATGTCAGGTTCCTGTCTTTCGCTACGCGTTGGAGAGATGGAGCCCCGATCAGTATCAAGTCGTGGTGCTTTTCGCGGGCAAATTGGACAACGATTCCTTGAATGCAATCGGCTCGCTGACCAAGGAAACGCCAGCCCCTGATTCACCGATGCTGAGGCTGATCGATGTCACAGAAACGAACGATGACATGGCCAAATCGTTGCGGAAGAAATACGCGGTGGGAAACGCTCCGGTGATGGTGGCCCTTTACCCTGCTTCGTATCGCGGCTCATTCGATCAGGTTGCGCATGCGTGCTCGGTTTCTGAAAGCAACGTGCAGCAGATCGTCAACTCGCCCGCACGTCAAGAAATGGTGAAACATTTGACAGATGGAGATTCGGCGGTCTGGGTGTTGCTTGAGTCGGGCGACCGAGCCAAAGATGAGGCCGCTTTGAAACTGCTTCAAGAGCAGCTTGCAAAGGACACGGCATGGTTGGCGTTGCCATCACCGGAGGAGTTGGAGATCAAACCGGAGATTCTTGAGACAGCAAAGATCAAGCTGCGGATATCTTTCTCAGTGATTTCGGTGCGACGCGATGATCCGCAGGAAAAGTTTTTGGTCGATTGTCTGCTCAACAGTGAACCGGATCTTCAAAGTTTTGATGAGCCGATCGCCTTTCCCGTGTTCGGCCGGGGACGCGTGCTTTATGCATTAGTGGGACAAGGGATTGCTGCGGACACGATTCGCTCCGCGTCGTCATTTATGGTGGGGCCGTGTTCTTGCCAAGTCAAAGAGCAGAACCCGGGTTTTGATCTGCTGTTGAGGTGTGATTGGGACGCTGCCGTGGGTGAAACGTTCATTAGCTCACCGCTTCCGGGCGCCGCCGCTGAACCGAAGCTGCTCACGATTCCACCGGGCCGCTCTTCGCGATAGGAATAGGGAGGCGTCCATTCGTGAGCAATCATTTTGAATCATCATTCGAAATGCATCGCCTTGTGGTTCGTGATATCGACTTCAGAATTTGCGTTCAATGAAGAAACGCGGTAGGATTCGGAACTACACTCCCTACCTCCCCCTTTTCTTTGCTGTCTCACCACGATGACGCCGCACAATTTTTGCGTGCCCAATCGACGACAATTCTTGGCCTCTTCAGGAGCCGGGTTGGGTGCATTGGCAGTTTCGGCGATGCTGCAGAATGAATTCGCGAAGCCTACGTTCGCTGTTTCTCCTGGTCGTCCTTGGTTTGATCCCTCGCGTGCTCGTGTCAAGCGGATCATTTGGTTGTTCATGCATGGCGGCCCCAGTCATGTGGATCTCTTTGACCCGAAGCCAGAGCTAGTTCGTCTAGCCGGCAAGTCGATTCCAGATAGTTACGGCGACATCAAGACGCGCCGCAAGGTGGCTCAGAATCCGTTGCTCGGCCCGATCAAACCCTTTCGACCGCGGGGAAATTCGGGGCTTGAAATTAGTGATTTTCTTCCTGAAATTTCACGACATGCGGACGACCTGTGTGTGATTCGAAGCATGCACGGCGACAGTGTGAATCACCCGCAGTCGGTGTATCAGATGAACACAGGTAGCATCTTGATGGGACGTCCGAGCGTGGGCAGTTGGGTGGCGTACGGACTGGGCAGTGAAAATGAAAACTTGCCTGCCTTTGTCGTGCTGCCGGATCCGGGTGGCGGATTGAAAGGCGGGCCGCCAGCGTGGGGAAGTGGTTTTCTGCCGGCCAGTTTTCAGGGGATCACGATGCGTTCCGGTTCGCAACCGATTTTGCACCTGCAACCGCCGGCGGGTTTTTCCAAGACGCAGCAACGAGAAGCTTTGGAACTGATCGACTTTCTCAATCACGAACACCTCGCCGCTCGCGGAGGAGATGATGAGCTTTCGGCTCGCATTAAGGCGTATGAACTCGCGTTCCGGATGCAATCCTCCACACCGGATCTCGTCGATCTGACTCAAGAATCGGCGCACACATTCAATCAATATGGAATCGATCGGCCGGAAACTCGCGACTACGGACAACGGTGCTTGCTTGCTCGGCGAATGATCGAACGCGGTGTGCGATTTGTTCAAGTCTATTCCGGCGATACGCACGGCTGGGACGCTCATAGCAACGTGCTGACCAACCACACGGATCATTGTTTGGCGACCGATCGTCCGGTTGCAGGTTTGTTGGAGGACTTGAAGCAACGCGGATTGTGGGAAGACACGCTGGTCATTTGGGGCGGAGAGTTTGGTCGGATGCCGATGAGCGAATCAGGCAAAGGTCGCGACCATAACCCGTGGGGCTATAGCACGTGGCTTGCGGGCGGAGCGGTGAAGGGAGGCATGGCTTACGGTGCAACGGATCCCATCGGCTTGCGTGCGGTCGAAAAGCCAGTGCACATTCGAAACTTGCATGCGACACTGCTTCATTTGCTTGGTATCAATCATGAAGCGTTGTCCTACTATCACAATGGACTGGAAGAGCGTCTGATTGGCCCCACGGACGATGTCGAAATCGTGCGGGAGATCTTGGCATGAGTCGACGATTAGCTTTCATCGTTATGCTCGTGCTTATGTCGGCCGAGTCGCGATGTGCAGTGGCCATTGAAGTCACTCCGGTATCAGACCAACCGATTCTCGAGGATTCGATCACCGAATCGGATCGTGACCACTGGTCGTATCAACCGATTGTGCGTCCGGAGTTACCCGAAGTGAGTTTGCGGTCATGGCCCGTGAACGCGATTGATAATTTTGTACTGCATGAGCTTGAACGCAAACAACTCGCTCCCACCGTGGCCGCAGACCGGTCGACGCTTCTTCGGCGTTTAACGTTCGATCTCATCGGCCTGCCGCCAACGCCTGAAGAGTTACTCTCGTTCGAACAAGACTTGTCGCTTATTGCTTACCAAAAACAAGTGGACCGGCTGCTCGCTTCACCTGCGTATGGAGAACGATGGTCGCAGCATTGGCTTGACTTGGCACGCTTTGCGGAGACCGATGGATTCGAACATGACAAGGTTCGTTCAAACGCGTGGCAGTATCGCCAATGGGTCATCGATGCGCTCAACGGCGACATGCCCTACGATCAATTTATCGGATTGCAATTGACGGCCGATCTCACCGGAGATGAGGAAGATACCATCGCGACCATGTTTTGCCTTGCGGGGCCGGACATGCCGGATCTTAACGAACAGGAGTTGCGGCGACACGACAAGTTGAACGAAATCACATCGACTGTCGGCGCTGCGTTGCTGGGTTTGCAAATGCATTGTGCCCAGTGTCACGATCACAAGTACGATCCGATCAGCCAAGCTGATTTTTATCGTTTGCGAGGTGTGTTTGAATCCGCGGTTCCCGAGCTAAAACGTGACCAACCGATCGATCGTTTCGCGGCGCAATCGAGTCCCGTCCCGCCCCGGCTTTATTACCGTGGTGAGTTACAGAACGAGGGTCCAAGTCTGACTGCAAAGCCACCTCGCATCGCTTGCTCGACGGATGCGTACGATAAATTTGATACCTCCAATCCGAGGCTTGCGTTATCGCAGTGGCTTTTCCTCAAAGAAAACACGTTGACGTCACGCGTGATCGCCAATCGTATTTGGCAGCATCACTTTGGCAAAAGCCTTTGTGAAAATCCGAGTGACTTGGGCCTGATCGCCAGTGGGCCTTCGCATCCGGAATTATTGGATTGGCTTGCGTGTGAGATACGCGATAACGGATGGAGCATGAAGCATTTGCACCGATCGATTTTGCTCTCGGCAACTTATCAACAAGCCAGTCGTCTCGAGGCCACGGATGAGCCAACTCTTCTTGCTTGGCAGCGGCTGGAGATGGTTGATCCTGATAATCAATGGTATGGACGGTTCCCGCGCCAGCGTCTGGAAGGCGAAGTGATTCGCGACGCATTGTTATCTGTCAGTGGACAATTGAATCAACTTCATGGCGGCCCCAGTGTGATGCCGCCTCTTCCGCCGGAGATGCTGAAGACAATTTTGCAGGGTCAATGGAAGGCAAACATGGATCCATCGGATCATGTTCGACGAAGCGTCTATCTGTTTGCGCGGAGGAATCTACGCTATCCGATTTTCGAAGCCTTCGATCGGCCTGACGCGGGCTCAAGTTGTGCGCGGCGTGATCGTTCGACAACGGCAATCCAATCGCTGCAGATGCTCAATAGCGACTTGGCTTACGACGCCGCGTTGAACTTGAGGCACCGCGTGTTGAATGAATGCCAACAAAGCGGCGAAGCTTCCGCAGAGTCATTGATCGAGCGACTCTATCTTCTGGCTCTAAGTCGTCGCCCGGCTGTATCCGAGTTGCAACGGATCAAGGCTCTCTTGGAGTCACGATCCGCGGCGGAACAGGACGGTCTGTTAATCGCATGTGTCGCCGTGCTGAATGCAAATGAGTTCATCTATCTCGATTGAACGTTTGCAGCGTTTGTCTGAGGTTCTGCTTGGATTTTAGTGGCAAGGGTGAGGTTCGATTTCGGTCTTTCGACCTCGGAACAGGGCGGTGGATTTTTGCAGGCATCCGCTCCTGCGTCCAATGATTTGGCAGCAGACGT
>Ga0105052_10002883_pt1 | contig 20448 bp, 12 predicted proteins | sample FRY03_FD_78094 | JGI IMG/M metagenome (GOLD analysis project Ga0105052, IMG submission 78094) | Freshwater microbial communities from Lake Fryxell liftoff mats and glacier meltwater in Antarctica - FRY-03 | ecosystem: Environmental > Aquatic > Freshwater > Ice > Glacier meltwater ... | reverse complement strand
TTCCAGCATCCTGCTGCTTCAAAATAGTCACAATCTGTGACTCATTAAACTTTGATTTTTTCATACTTCCTAAATTTACGAACTCTAGTTTTAAACGTTTCGATTTTCAGGGAAGCTTACCCTTGGTGATCCATAATAAAAACAACGCTACCTGACTTTATACCGATTTCCATTATGGCAATTTCCACTTTTGGGGGAAGGCAATATCCGACATTCTGTAGAGTAAAAAACGAAAATAAAACGAACAGTTTATACATAAAAGATTTAAATTGAAGAAAAAAACGTTGTTTGTGGTAAATACACTCTTTTGAATCATTACAAAAGAGTGTATTAAATTTGAAGTCGCTTAATTTTCTGGGCTAAAACCAACCCATTCTAAAGCGCACCAACTTTCATCAATTTTTGCACAAACTTTCATCCAAACCGTTTGTCCACTTGGCAATGTGATGTTGCCAGAATCTTTTGGACCTCTAATAACTCTAATCGGACCAGCGAGTTCTCCTGTTGAAATAACATCGATTACTTCCTGAGGAGTAGGAATTATGTTGTCTGGGATATACCCAAATTGACCCTCAGCATTCGTTACATAATGGGTTCTATAAGAAATCATCGTTTCTGGATCCGTAATGTTTACTGTTTGACCAAAACTAAAAGAACTTGAGATAAGCATAAAACTTAACATTAACTTTTTCATCTTAAAAAATTTAAATTAATAATTCAGTAAATTAATAGCTTGAAATAGTGGCAACTATTGAGGCATTTTAAAAGTTGCTTTGCCAAACAACCATAAACGAATGTAAAAAAAAAAAAAAACGAGTCAACCTAATTTGGAATGTTAAATTTTCGTGCAATTTACTTAACCATACTGTTTTGGGGGATTTATAGTTTTTTCTTAAGATTTTAATTTTCAACAAAGTTAAATCTTATTGAGGAATAATGTTCTTCGTTATTTCTCTATTTTTACCCCATGAAAATTCTAGTCATCCGTTTTAGTTCCATCGGCGATATCGTTTTAACGACTCCTGTTTTGCGCGCTATGAAGGAACAATTGCCGGAAGTAGAAATTCATTATTTAACGAAAAAGAAATTTGCTTCACTTTTAGAGAACAATCCGCGGATCGATCGCTTGATTACTATTGAAAAGTCTATTAATGAAGTATTGCCTGAATTGAAAAACGAGCAATACGATTTGGTGGTAGATTTGCACAAAAACGTTCGAACCTTGGCGCTGAAAACCAAGTTAAAACGCCCCTCGAAGAGTTTTGACAAATTGAATTTTCAAAAATGGCTTTTGGTAAACACCAAGAAAAACCACATGCCAAATGTTAACATTGTGGAGCGTTACATGGAAACGGTGAGCTCTTTGGGTGTAAAAGCGGATGGTCAACCATGTGAATTCTATATTTCAGCTGAAAATGAATTGAATGCAAAAGATAACCTGAATTTATCTTCTGCAAAATTTTTGGGCGTGGCAATTGGAGCTCAATTCGCTACAAAGTGTTTGCCGATAGAAAAAACAGTTGAAATTTTAAGAGAAATAAACACGCCAATCGTTTTACTCGGTGGACCAGAAGACGAAGCCAAAGGCAATGAAATTGTTGCTCTACTTCCCGACAAAGAAATCGTAAATACCTGCGGGAAATTCAATTTACAACAAAGTGCTTCCATCGTTCGTCAAGCAAGCGCATTGCTCACGCACGATACAGGTCTCATGCATATTGCGACTTGTTTCAAAGTGCCAATTGTTTCTGTTTGGGGAAATACCGTTCCAGAATTTGGCATGTATCCATATTACCCTAAAAACCCAGAATTATTTTCCATTCACGAAGTAAAAAATCTCTCCTGCCGACCGTGTTCAAAAATCGGTTTTCAAGCTTGTCCTAAAAAACATTTTAAGTGTATGATGGAGCAGGATTTGAGTTTAATTGTTGATAGATTGACAAGTTGTTTGGAGAGTCAAGAATCCAGCGTCAAGAATCCAGAATAAATTTGACTTATTTTGGCAATTCTCGACAAATTGTGTCTAGTTGATTTCCAGAAAAGAAATACAAACCTCCTCTATAATCTCTTGCCTTGTGCTTTTGCTCTACAGGCAATCCTTGCAATTCATTTTTAAAACATCTTGTATAAACGAATCTTTTTTCTTCTTTGTAGAAATCACCATCAATAGCAAACAAAGGGCCTTGAAAAGGTTGATCTGTCGTTTCGCTTAAATGTGCAAAACCAGTCATTACAAGGAAAAGCTTTAGATTGTGGGTGCGGGCATATTCTTCGTATACGGCCATCGGGTAACAAGTTTCACTAGAACAACCGTTGACAAAGATATACACCAATGATTTTGGCTGTTTTTTTAATTCCGTTAAAAGTTCTTGAGCATTTATAGCATATACTTTTCGAGGATCTAAACTTTTTCCTTCAGCATAGTGAATTATATTACTTTTTTGGGTTTCAGTTAGTTTGTCATAGTCATTGGTTCGCCCATAAACCACGATTACTATACAGGAACCAAGAACGAAGGATAAAAATAAAATGAATATGCTTTTCATGAATTGGTCTTTTAATTTAATTAAAAGTAATTATTTTAATGCAATCGTTGAATTCGCTTTCTTGATGAATTCTAAATCATGGACTCCCTCATATTTTCCAAAAGGGAATGCAGACAACAAAACAAAATCCTTGTCATCCGCGTGCTGTTTGAATGCGTGAAAGTTAACAAAGAAGACTTAAATTTCACGAAGTTTTTTGACAAACAATTGGCAATCAGAAAATCAGCACTCCGCCAATCCAAATTCATTATTATCTCGCATATTTTCCATAAATTAACACTTCGAACAAAATAAACTTCTCACTTGTTGGTTTATATAGCGTTTAGCCATAAATTTGCCAGTAATATAATTACCATGACATACCAAGCAGGACCATTTCTAGATAAAATAAAGCTTCCAGAAGATTTACGGAAAAATTTTACCGTTGAGGACTTGCCTCAAGTTTCGGAAGAATTGCGTCAATATATTGTTGATGTAATTTCTGAAATTGGAAATTCTCACTTTGGCGCCAGCTTAGGTGTTGTTGAAATGACCGTGGCGTTGCATTATGTTTTTAACACGCCTTATGATCAATTGGTTTGGGACGTTGGTCACCAAGCTTATGGACATAAAATCTTAACTGGAAGACGTGAAGTTTTTCATACCAATAGAATTAAAGGTGGAATTTCTGGTTTCCCAAAACGTTCTGAAAGTGAGTATGATACATTTGGTGTTGGCCACAGTTCTACTTCTATTTCTGCGGCTTTGGGAATGGCTGTTGCAAACAATTACAAAGGCGAAAAAGAACGTCAGCACATTGCTATAATTGGTGATGGCGCCATGACAGCTGGTTTGGCATTTGAAGGAATGAACCACGCAGGGTTTGAAAAAGAGGCTAATTTGCTCGTTATTTTGAACGACAATTGCATGTCTATCGACCCAAATGTGGGAGCGTTGAATCAATATTTGACAGATATAACAACTTCACATACGTACAATAAAGTAAAAGACGATGTTTGGAAACTTTTGGGAAAAATCTCAAAATTTGGTCCAGACGCACAAACGATAGCGTCTAAAATATCGAGCGCAATGAAAGGTTCACTGCTGAAACAGAGTAATCTTTTTGAAGCCTTGAATTTCCGTTATTTCGGTCCTGTAGACGGTCACGATGTAATTGGTTTGGCTAAAATCATGGAAGATTTGAAAGACATACCTGGGCCAAAATTATTGCATTGTATTACACGAAAAGGTGCTGGATATAAATTTTCAGAAGAAGGAAATCCAACGAAATGGCATGCGCCAGGAGTTTTTAATAAAGAAACAGGAGAAATTGTAAAGATTGTCCCGAAACAGCCACAACCACCGAAATATCAAGATGTATTCGGCCACACAATAGTTGAATTAGCGGAGAAAAATGATAAAATCATGGGCGTTACACCCGCAATGCCTTCGGGTTGTTCGTTGAATATCATGATGGAAGCCATGCCAAAGCGCGCGTTTGATGTTGGAATTGCTGAGCAACACGCTGTGACTTTTTCAGCAGGATTGGCAACACAAGGAATGGTGCCTTTTTGCAACATTTACTCCACTTTCATGCAACGTGCATATGACCAAGTTTTACATGACGTAGCGATTCAGAATTTGAATGTTGTTTTCTGTTTGGATAGAGGAGGATTAGTTGGAGCTGACGGAGCAACGCATCATGGTGCTTTTGATTTAGCTTATATGCGGTGCATACCAAACATGATAGTTTCAGCCCCAATGAATGAGGCTGAATTGCGTGATTTAATGTACACTTCACAACTGGAAAATAAAGGTCCATTTTCGATTCGTTTCCCACGCGGAAATGGCGTGATGACAGAGTGGAAAACGCCAATGAAAGAAATTAAAATTGGGACAGGTCGAAAAATCGCGAACGGTGACGACATTGCTATATTAACGATTGGTCATCCAGGAAATTTTGCGGTGGAAGCGGTTAAAGAACTTAAAGAGCTCGGTTTGTCAGCCGCACATTACGACATGCGTTTTGTAAAACCTATCGACGAAATAATGTTACACGAAGTCTTCTCTAAATTCAAGAAAGTAATTTGCGTTGAAGATGGGTGTGTAATGGGCGGATTTGGTTCAGCGGTAATTGAATTTATGGCGGAACACAGCTATGCAGTTCACGTATCTCGATTGGGAATCCCTGATAGTTATGTGCACCACGGAACACAAAAAGAACTTTGGGCAGATTGTGGTTTTGATAAAAATGGAATCGTTGCGAAAGCAAAGGAAATGCTAAACTATTCCGCGGGAAAAGTCGTGAAGGAAAAGGTGGGATAAATAAAAAACCAAACCATATTCTGATGCTATGGCGAAATGCATTTTGGTTAATCTAACTTTCTTCTTTTTGATTTAATAATATTTGTTTTCAGTTCGCCACATAGTTTTTTAACGAGTGCTGAAAAACTAATTATTGTACAAAATACCAAAACTAAAAACCTTAAATCTCGCCGTATCAAAAAAAAATCCTATTTTCGTTTGAATTATAAAACGAATTATGGATATTTCCGGAGGTCAAGCGACTAAGTTAACGCCAACAATTGAACAACCAAAACCAACCAATTACGGGGGCGTTATTACTTTAACTTCTGTATTCTTCTTTTGGGGATTTATCGCAGCGGGAAACAGTGTTTTCATTCCCTTTTGTAAAAATTTCTTTGATTTGGATCAATTTCAAAGTCAGCTGATTGATTTTGCATTTTATCTGGCGTACTATCTTGGAGCTTTGACTTTATTTATCATTAGCAGTCAATCAGGAAAAGATTTAGTTGGTTCTTGGGGCTACAAAAAGAGCATAGTTTATGGTCTCGTTTTTTCTGCTTTGGGCGCAGGAGTAATGATTTTAAGTGTTGAGAGCGGAACCTTTGTGGGAATGCTTTTTGGTTTGTTTATAGTTGCTTTGGGATTCTCCTTGCAACAAACCTCAGCCAATCCATTTATGATTTCGCTCGGAGACGAAGCCACAGGAAGCAGTCGAATTAATTTAGGTGGTGGAATCAATAGTTTAGGAACCACAATCGGACCGTTAATTGTTGCTTTAGCGCTTTTCGGGACTGCTGGAGCAATAACAGATGAAGCGATAAAGAATCTTAGTTTAAGCAAAGTAATTATACTTTACTCTTGTGTTGGAGCGTTGTTTTTAGGAATAGCTATCATGTTTAACTTTTCGAAAAAAGTTCCTTCAGGAATTAGAGATGAAAAAACGGAGAAAGCAGGAAAAGCAATGGGAACATTATTGGTTATAACGGGACTTCTTTTGGCTTGTTTTGCTCCAGTTTTTAATTCGTATAGAAGTGATGACGCGAAACAATTAGTTGAATTGAATGGTGATTTAGAACAACTCCAAATCGATGAAAATGGCGCTAAAATGACACAACTTGATTCAGACCAGTTGCACACAAAATTAGCTATCGAAGCAAAAATCATTGAAATTAAAACGCCTTTGGAAAACCAAAGAATGGGTTGGTTGGCAGGTGGATTATTGGTAATCGTTGGAGGAATTGCTTATGCTTCGGTTAGAGGCGCAAAACAAAAAGTGGGTTGGGGAGCCATGCAATATCCGCAGTTGACTTTGGGAATGTTGGCAATTTTCATTTATGTAGGAGTAGAAGTTGCATTGGCAAGTAATTTGGGTGAATTACTAAAACAAGATGCTTTTGGAGCAATGACAACTTCAGAAATTGCACCTTACGTATCCATGTTCTGGGGGAGTTTGATGATTGGCCGTTGGACAGGAGCAATCAATGCTTTTGAATTAAAACAAATGACGAAAAACATTCTGCGCTTTATTGTCCCACTTGTGGCGTTTGCTATTGTGTTGCTTTTAACCAAATTGTCAGGATATAACATAGATAATCTTTATTACTACGTATTCTGTGTTTTTATTCAAATTGCAGCCTTCTTTTTCACCAATGACAAACCTGCCAAAACACTATTGGTATTCGGAATTTTAGGGATTATTTCAACAGGAATTGGCGTTTTCAGCACGGGTGATTCAGTAATTTATGGCATTCTTGCGGCTGGTTTATGCTGTTCCATTATGTGGCCGTGTATCTTCTCTCTATCGTTAGGGGGACTCGGAAAACACCAAGCGCAAGGTTCAGCCTTCTTGGTAATGATGATTCTCGGAGGAGCGATTATCCCGCCAATTCAAGGGAAGCTTTCGGATTTAATTGGAATACAAGAATCTTATATGATTTCTGTTGCATGTTTCGCATTTTTGACATGGTTTGCCTTCCAAGTAAAAGGGATTTTGAAGAAGCAAGGTTTAGCTTTTGAGTAAAGAATGATGTAGTTGTTTTAACACGGATTCTCTTGCCACGAACCGCAACGCAGTTAATACACGAATGAGCAAGAATGAAGTTGAACAGTTGATTTTAGACATCGAGAATTGAGAGGATAGAAATCAAAAATTCTCTAACATTTTACTAACTTTGCCTCCTTAAACAAACGGAAATACAATGCAGAAATATCCTGAATACAAAGGTCTTGACCTACCAAACGTAGCGCAAACGGTACTTGAAAAATGGAAAGCGAATTCTATTTTCGAAGAGTCTATTGCGATTCGCGAAGGAAAAGAAAGTTTTGTTTTCTACGAAGGACCGCCATCTGCCAACGGATTGCCAGGAATTCACCACGTGATGGGAAGAACCATCAAAGATATATTTTGTCGCTATAAAACCTTGCAAGGTTTTCAAGTGAAACGTAAAGCAGGTTGGGACACACACGGCCTCCCTGTGGAATTAAGCGTGGAAAAAGAATTGGGAATCACCAAAGAAGATATCGGGAAGAAAATTTCGGTTGAAGACTATAACAAGGCTTGTCGTGAAACGGTTATGCGCTACACAGACGTGTGGAATGATTTAACGGAAAAAATGGGTTATTGGGTAGACATGAACGATCCGTACACTACCTACAAATCAAAGTACATGGAATCTGTTTGGTGGTTGCTGAAACAGATTTACAATAAAAATCTGATTTACAAAGGTTATACAATTCAACCTTATTCGCCAAAAGCTGGGACTGGATTATCTTCTCATGAAGTAAATCAACCTGGAAGTTACCGCGATGTTACAGATACAACTGTTGTTGCGCAGTTTAAAGCAATAGAGTCAAGTTTGCCCGGACAATTAAAAGGTTTTGGAACTGTCCATCTTTTGGCTTGGACAACAACGCCTTGGACTTTGCCCAGTAACACAGCTTTGACGATTGGTCCAAAAATCGATTACGTTTTAGTGGAAACGTTCAATCAATATACGTTTGATAAATCGAATGTTTTGATGGCGAAACCGCTGCTGGCAAAACAAATGGCTGGCAAATTCTTCGCTGCTGAAAATGACGAAGATTTTACAAATTTTACCGCTGAATCGAAAAAAATACCGTATCGAATTTTAGCAGAATTGAAAGGCGCTGAAATGGTTGGTATGCGCTACGAACAATTGATGCCATTGGCGCTTCCTTACCAAAATCCTGAAAATGCATTTCGCGTAATTTCAGGTGATTTCGTAACAACGGAAGACGGTACAGGAATTGTGCACACTGCTCCAACTTTCGGTGCGGACGATGCTAAAGTTGCCAAAGAAGCAAAACCAGAAATTCCACCACTATTGGTTTTGGATGAAAATGAAAACCCTGTTCCTTTAGTAGATTTACAAGGCAAATTCATTCAGAATTTGGGTGTTTACTCTGGTAAATACGTTAAAAATGAATATTACAACGAAGGCGAAGAGCCAGAACGTTCTGCTGATGTGGAAATCGCTATTCAATTAAAAGAAGAAAATAAAGCCTTCAAGGTGGAGAAATGTGTCCACAGTTACCCGCATTGCTGGCGAACAGATAAGCCGATTTTGTATTATCCACTGGATTCTTGGTTTATCAAGGTTACAGAAGTAAAAGATCGAATGTTTGAATTGAACGAAACCATCAACTGGAAACCAAAAGCAACAGGTGAAGGTCGTTTTGGAAATTGGTTGAAAAATGCCAATGATTGGAACTTATCTCGCTCACGTTATTGGGGAATTCCTTTGCCAATTTGGCGAACAGAGGATGGAACCGAAGAAATTATGATCGGTTCTGTTGAGGAATTGAAAGCTGCGGCTGAAAAATCAGTTCAAGTTGGAGTAATGACGGAAAACCCTTTGGCAGATTTCGTTGTTGGCGATATGTCGGAAGAAAACTACGAGCAAATCGACTTGCACAAAAGCTACATGGATAGAATCGTTTTGGTTTCTTCCAAAGGCGAAACAATGCAGCGTGAAGCAGATTTGATTGACGTTTGGTTTGATTCAGGTTCAATGCCGTATGCACAATCACATTATCCGTTTGAAAACAAAGAATTAATCGATCAAGAAAAAACATATCCCGCTGATTTTATCGCGGAGGGAGTTGACCAAACACGTGGTTGGTTTTATACTTTACACGCCATTTCAACAATGGTTTTTGATAAAGTCGCGTATAAAAATGTTGTTTCCAACGGATTGGTTTTGGACAAGAACGGACAAAAAATGTCGAAACGTTTGGGCAATGGAATTGATCCTTTCACAACTTTACCGAAATACGGAGCAGACGCTACGCGCTGGTACATGATTACGAATGCGCAACCGTGGGACAACTTAAAATTTGATTTAGACGGTATTACGGAAGTTCAACGAAAATTCTTCGGAACGCTTTACAATACATACTCATTCTTTGCACTTTACGCCAATATCGACGAGTTCAATTATTCTGAAGCCGATTTAAAAATCGAAGATAGGCCAGAAATCGATCGTTGGATTTTATCGCAATTGAATTCATTAGTAAAAGAAGTTCAGAATGCTTTCGACGCCTACGAACCAACACGCGCTGGACGTGCGATACAAGATTTTACCGTTGACCATTTATCGAACTGGTTTGTGCGTTTGTCACGCCGCCGTTTTTGGAAACAAGGAAACGAAGGCACTGATAAATTATCGGCTTACCAAACTTTGTACACTTGCCTGGAAACGATTTCTATTCTCGGTTCGCCAATTGCGCCATTCTATATGGATCAATTGTATTGCGATTTGCAAATCATCAAAGGAGATGCGGCGAAACAATCCGTTCATTTAGCAGATTTCCCAGCGGTGAAAGAAGAATACATCAATCCAACTTTGGAAAATCAAATGGAGATCGCTCAAAAGGTTTCTTCTTTGGTTCTTGGCTTGCGTAAAAAAGAAAGAATTCGCGTTCGACAGCCTTTGCAAAAAATCTTAGTTCCTGCTTTAGACAAAGAATTTATCGAAAACATCCTTCACGTTCAAGAATTGATTCTTTCCGAAGTTAACGTGAAAGAATTGGAGATTTTGGAAGAAGGAAATACCGTTTTGGTAAAAGGCATTAAACCAAATTTCAAAACCATCGGACCGAAATACGGAAAACAGATGAAAGCCATTGCTCAATTGATACAAGGATTCAACCAAGAAGACATTGCTAAAATCGAGAAATCAAATCTTTGGTCAGGAGAAATCAATGGAGAGTCAATTGAATTAGCACTCGAAGATTTCGAGATCTCTGCTCAAGAAATTCCGGGCATGTTAGTTGCATCAGAAGGTTCTTACACTGTTGCCATGGACATCACCATTTCCGACGAATTAAAGCAAGAAGGAATTGCCCGCGAAATAGTTAACCGCGTTCAAAATTTCAGAAAAGAAGCCGGTTTTGAAGTAACGGATAGAATTTCTATTCAAATCGAAAGTTCAGATGCTATAACCGAAGCTATAAAATTAAACAGCGAATTTATTTGCAACGAAGTTCTTGCAAATGGAATTACGTTTGGCCCTCTTGGAGATTCAGCTTTGAGCACAGATATTGAGGAAGAAAGTGATACGAAAGTATTGTTGGAACGGGTTTAGCTTCGGCTTAGCTCAGTCCTCACTAAATTCTACTAAAAATAAAAAGCCTTCTTTCAATTTGAAAGAAGGCTTTTTTGTGGAGAAGATGGGATTCGAACCCACGACTTCTTGACTGCCAGTCAAGCACTCTAGCCAACTGAGCTACATCCCCAGTATTTTCTTGTTATAATAGTATTTCAAAGTAGCGAAGTTGCCTGTCCCGATCTAGTGTTGTCCAAAGGATTACAAAACTTAATCGGGAAGCTACATACCCTAAATTTGTTGCCAAATGTAATTAAATATATCTGAGGGGAATAGTTTTTTACAATATTGAATGCTTGCTTCTAGCGTCCGGATTCCCTCTAGGAGGCAAAAAAGAAGAAAATTCATACGATATTGAGGCATTACCTAAAAAAGGAGGTGCGAATAAACAAATGATGACAATTTTTTTCATAACTTAAACTATAAATAAATATCCTATGCAAAAACGTTGGTTGATCGCTGAATCTATTCAAGCATTAAAAGTAAGTCAGTTGAGCCTTGCCTTAAAGACGGATGCGGTAGTCGCTGAAATATTGTTACAACGGAATATTAATAACTTCCAAGAAGCCGAAGATTTTTTCCGCCCAGATCTATCCAAACTGCACAATCCACTGCTAATGAAAAACATGGGAAAAGCAGTTGAACGAATCAATCACGCCATAATTAATCAAAATAAAGTGCGATTATACGGCGATTATGACGTAGACGGCACTACTTCTGTGGCATTGCTGTATACTTATTTTTCTAAAAAACTGGCGAATCTAACTTTTTACATACCCGATCGTTATACTGAAGGTTATGGTGTTTCACAAATAGCAATGGAAAAAGCAGTGGCAGATGGCATTCAACTTCTGATTACGCTAGATTGTGGTGTCAAAAACAAAGCGGAACTGGATTGGGCTGTCGAACACGGAATTGATGTAATTGTATGCGATCATCACGAGCCCGGAGATGAATTGCCGAATGCTATAATTTTAGACCCAAAACAGAAAGATTGCAATTATCCCTATAAGGAACTTTGTGGTTGTGGTGTCGGATTTAAAATGCTTCAGGCGGTGCAAGAGGCAAATAACTACGATAAACAAGAACTTTTTAATTTGCTCGATTTCGTGGCCGTGGCTACGGGCGCAGATATTGTTCCTGTTACAGGAGAAAATAGGATATTGACGTATTATGGTCTGAAAATTTTAAATGAAAATACGCGCCCAAATTTTCAGAAACTGCTTGATATTGCGGGAAAGAAGAAACCACTTACGTTAACGGATATAGTTTTTAGTATTGCCCCGAGGATAAACGCCGCAGGAAGAATTAATCTGGGTTCAGACGCAGTTGAATTGTTAATCTCAACCGATGAAAACAAAATACAGGAATTCGCGGAAAATATTAACACACATAATACAGAACGAAGAGCGCTAGATGAACTAATAACTGCCGAAGCACTGGAAATAATTTCAAATCGAAATGATAGTGACAAGCAGCGAACTACAGTTGTATACAAGGAAAACTGGAGCAAAGGTGTTGTAGGAATCGTGGCTTCTCGATTAATTGAAAAATACTTTCGGCCAACCATTGTTTTAGCTGAAGGTGAAGATGGCCTTTTAACCGGTTCGGCTCGCACAGTTAATGATTTCGACATTCATCAAACACTGGTGGAATGTCAAGATTTGTTAGTGAAATTTGGCGGTCACACCCATGCAGCTGGACTAACCATTCAAAAAGAAAAAATAGAAGAATTCCAAGAACGATTTGAAGAAATTGTCGCTGCTAAAATAAAAGTTGACGAACTCACGCCAACAGAAAATATTGATTTGGAACTCGATTTCTCGGATATATTCAAACCCAATGAACGGATTCAAACCTTACCCAGATTAAAAAGGGTGCTTGATCAATTAGAACCACATGGGCCAGGAAATATGAAACCTGTTTTTCTTACAAGAAATGTTTTTTCAATTTCTGCTAAAATTTTAAAAGAAAAACATTTAAAACTAACGCTTACCCAGCCAAACTGTCATTTCAGTATGGAGGCAATCGGTTTTAATCTTGCCGATAAAATTGACTTAATCGCTGCTGGAATGCCCGCCGATATTATTTACACGCTAGAAAGTAATGTGTGGAATGATAAAACGACTTTGCAATTGAATGTGAAGGATATTCGAGAAACAGTATAAAAGATGAATAAAGTTGAAGTTAGGAAGTGGATTCCTGAAATTTTAGCCGCCGGCAAATCGGTTTGGATCAATTCCACAGGATATAGTATGTATCCAACATTAAAACCTAGTGACAAATTAAAAGTAGAGCCAATCGGTTTTTCATTTATCAAGGTGGGCGACATCATTGCTTTTGAACACAACGGGGTTTTCATTGCGCACAGAGTGGTGGAAATCCAAAGGAATGAAAATACATTCATTCCTATCGCAAAAGGAGATTCCGTTTTTAAGGTAATTGAGGTAATAACGGAAGACAATTACCTAGGGAAGATTACCGCACGCAATAGAAATGGGAAAGATCAATTTATTTTCCCTAGACATAAAATTGGAAGTTGGTACACCTTCTATTGCTGGAGTCGGAAAAAGCTAAATGGCTATTTACAAGTGCTAACCAATAATTCGTTCCCGTGCTTGTTTTAGAAATCGTTTCAGCCAACTTCCTACATACGTTTTTTTACCATATGCTTGTTTCAAAAAGGCGGAAGTAGGGAATAAATCAAACCAAAGCAAGGGAATAGTTGTCCTGCTGTGAAGATATTCTTTCATCCTATTAAGCACGAAGGATTTAGTTTTTTCGAGTAACGGCAATTGGATTTCATTGAATTCGGCCAATACTATTCTGCTCATCTCAGGTGAAAACTCCGAGATATCTGTAGCCTGGAAAAATGGGTCATTTTCAGGCATCCACAGGCGACGCACAAAAGTTAACATCAGTTCTATCTCTTTTCTAAGGTTAAATTCTGAACTCCGCTCAAGAAGTTCTTTTAGCGTAAAAGTATTCTTGTATGTGTGAATAAAATGAGAAAGATCGGCAAAAGCAGAAAGTTTTATGCCGCTACCATTGCGAAGATGTTTGTATTGATGCAAACACAGATAAATAAACAGATCATACCTGTCAAATCGTTTGATTTCTAAACCAACTAAATTATCGTTCTGTAGGCGTTTTGAAAGAACAGAAATAGGCAATTCAATCCCTTTCCCTTTGTCAAAAAGCTCATAATGAAAATCGAGCGCATTTGTTTTACTAATAACGTTAAACGGAGTGTGGCAACTTAATTTCTCTTCATGAAACTTCGATTTATAAACTGTTATTTTAATTTTCCAGCCAAAATCACTTAAAATCTGCATGATTTTGTTGTGGTCTTCTGGCAAAATAACTAAATCTATGTCACTAATTTGACGCAAATAATTTTCCGCATATAGTTTTTCTGCCACATAGATTCCTTTTATAGGAAGGCAAAAAATTCCAAGATCATTGCATTTCTTTTGAAAAAGATGATAATCTGCATATAAATGCGTATTAAACTGGATAAGCTGGTATTGATATAACTTAAATTTTTGCGCAACATTTTCAGGTAGCGCATTCAATTCAAATTTTTTATTGTTGTAGTAAACAAGTGACGCGAGTCGGGTGCTCAGTCCTAAATTGATAAACCGTAACCAATCGACTTCGGAAGTTGTGATTTTAATAATTTGTTCAAGATGCGCTAATGGATTCGGCCTGGAGATCAACAAAAGTAATTGAACCTCTATCGAAACATCTTCAAAATCTATAGGTCGCTTTTTAGTCCAGTTTTGCATCTTGTTCTTTTATAAAATCTACAACTTCGAGGGTTGGAACTACACCAATTTTTGAAAGCGGGATTTTTTGCGAAAGCGCAGCAATAAACTCAAAATGAGCCGACATGTTTTTAGTGCTATAACCGTGCTGTATGCAAAATGCCATCATTTGCGCGATGGCTTCTACGCCCTTCAATCGTTCGTACTTGTTTTCGGAGTGATGATAAGGAAAGTAAATATGGTTAACTGGCGTTTTCTTGTAGTCATCCGTATAATCCATCGGCGTATTAAACATCCAATAAGCACCTTTTATTTTGCGCAGAATAAGTCGGTCATCATTGACCACCATGCTCGATTTTTCATTCCAAAGCTTCGCCATCGTGCTTTTTCCTACGCCTGAAAACCCGGAGAAAATGCGCCCTTTCTTGCCGTCGTAAATTCCAGAAGCATGAATCATTATTGCATCATTTTTAACGGTAAGATAATACATTACCAAAGGAGCAAGAGGGTATTTTAGTGGGAAAACAACTTCTTCATTATTGATTTGGGTTTTCTCTGTATAAATCTGCCAAATTTGTTTGTGCTCATTGTATAGGGCAATTTGCTGCAAAACACCAGGGTTATCTGGATCATAAACCATCAACTGCAAGCCTTCATCATGTTTATAAATCTCCCAAAGCTTTCCCCCCGCAACATTTGCTTTGTAAAGCGAAACCAAGGGGTTTTTCAAATTCTCGGGGATCGTACTAAAACAGTTTAGGGTGAGATCTATCTTTTGTATAGACTCTTTTCCTGCATAAAAATGAGCAAAGCCACTGTCTAATTTTATTGCGTGACCATCCACGCTGTTCAATTGTAAAATGAAATCAGCGATAGTCAAATAGATTGGTGCGCTCGACATTCGTATTAAGTGGTTTGTATAAATCTATTCAAATCAACTAAAAAAGTTGAGATGTCATCAGACGCTTCCTTCTCGCTTACTTCAAATTCGTCACAAACCTTATTTGTTAGCGTTTTTAAAGTGTCTGATACTTCTATTTGCCCCCAAATAAACGCCCCAACCTCGTTTAAAGTTAAAAATTGATTGAAATGTACCACGTCGTTTCTTAGCGAAACCAGCATCATTTCATCAACAGTCGTTTTGGCAATGAATTGGTCTTTTTTACTTACTATTTCCAAGATAAATTCTTTCATCTGTATTTCTTTGAAAAGGTTTTCGATTAATTAATAAATTAAATTTATTTTGAAAAATTGCTTCGACAGGCTTCAAAGATATATTTATTTGCGTACATTTTAAACTTCTGTTTTTAGAAATTTTAACAACTTTTTTCATTTATGTGGAAATAAATAGTATTTTAGCCGTCTGTGGTTAAAGGAATTATAATATAAAAACTACTATGTCCGATAAAACTATTTAATAAAATAACTATGAAAAATAAAATAACTATGAAAAATTCTACATCATCTTTTAATGGAGCATCGCGCAAGAGTAACTGCCTTTTTTCAGTCGCTTTTGTTTTAGGAACAGCAATTTTGCTTTCTTTTACAAATGTCATTTTTGCTCAGACCATAACCATTGGTACGGGCACTGCCACGACAAACGGAAGCGCTGTAGATCCGATTGGGGATTATTATAGTTCCGAGCATACACAGGTTCTTTGGACCGCTACTGAGCTTGCTGGAGCTGGTCTTCCAGCAGGAGCATCCATTAATTCGTTGGGTTTCTCTGTTTCTCAATCACCTGGGGCGTTGGCTAATTACACTATTCAAATGGCGCATACCACCAATGCAACTGCGTTAACAGGATATGTAACTGCCGGAATGAGCACGGTAAGAACGCCATTTACGTACACTCCAACTGTTGTGGCAGCTGGGGCCTTCGATATGATTACGTTTACCTCGAATTTCAGTTGGAATGGCGTAGATAATATAATCATTGATTTTTGTACTGGATCTGCCAATCCATATGCAACTCCTTATGGCGGTGCTAGGTATACAACTGCTACCGATCAAACAAGGGCTCGTAGGATTGACGGAAGCTCCGCGTGCGCTGTTGCTCCCAATCTTACTCAGAATGATAGATTAAATGTTCGGTTTGATTATACATTACCAGCTTGTCTTTTGCCATCTGGTTTAACTACATCGAATATGGCATCTACAAGTGCTACATTAAATTGGTCAGCATCAGCATCCGCTCCAAGTGGTGGCTATGAATGGGAAGTACGTACTAGTGGTGCTGGCGGAAGCGGTGCAACTGGGCTTACCACTAGCGGCAGTGTTGCTGCAGGTGTACTTACTGCTAATGTTACTGGATTAACCGCAAATACGACCTATCAATACTATGTTCGTTCTGATTGCGGTGCAGGGGGCTTTAGTACTTGGGCAAGTGGTTCTTTCTTTACAGGTTATTGCGTGGCATCTGGGACATCTGCGAATACTCAGATAACCAATGTAAACATGAGCGGCTTAACAAGTTTAAACAATACCTCAGCTGCAAATGCTGGATATGCTAATTTTACAGCCGTGGTGCCTACTGTATCGCAGATTGCTGGTGGTTTAGTTAACTTTACTTTGAGTTATACCTCTGACCCAGGTACTGCCATATGGGTAGATTGGAATAATAATTTGGTTTTTGAACCTTCTGAAAGAGTTTTTACCAGTAATGCTTATGTTACTGGATCTACAACAGGGTCATTTTCAGTACCCGCATTGCAAGCTCTAGGTTCTTATAGAATGAGAGTTGTAGCGAATTGCTATTCAGTATACCCGATTGCTTGCTCTTCTGCAATTAATGGAGAAACAGAAGATTATACCTTTGATGTCACTTTGCCTCCTGCTTGCAGCGCTCCAACAGCTTTAACTGCTGCTGCGATTACAGCTGCGGGGGCTAATTTAGCTTGGACTGCAGGTGCTACAGAAACTACTTGGGAAGTTGTGGTGCAAGCGTCTGGTATAGGAGCGCCATCAGGTGCTGGAACAGCAGTAACAACAACAGCAGCATATAGTGCAACAGGTTTAACTGCCAATACTGCTTATGAAATATACTACCGTGCAAATTGTGGTGCTGGAGGTTTTAGTACTTGGGCAGGCCCGTTTGCTTTTACAACACTATGTACTGCAGTAGCTACTTTTTCAGAGAATTTTGATGCCAGTACTAGTATTCCAGATTGTTTTGGAGGTACTTCATCAGGAAGTTATGCAAGTGTTGATGTAGCTACTGCTTCAGCTTATGCAAATTCAGGAAGTAATTCAATACTTTTACGAACGGGCATCTCTTCTGAATATGCGGCTATTAAAGGTCCTGAGTTAAGTACTTTAGGAAGTGCGTATCGCCTTACTTTTAGTGCTTACAACAGAAATTCTAGTGCAACAGTATTACAGGTAGGAACCGTGTCGTCTTCAGGTGTATTTACAAGTATTGAAACAGTAACAGTTTCCGGAGCATATTCAAGCCAAGATTTTATTGTAGACTTCAATACATATAGTGGTTCGGATACCCGTGTTATGATTAAGGCAACTTATAACGCAGTTTCTCTTGCAAATTCGAATTATACTGATATGCATATAGACGATATGGTTTGGGAAGCAATACCTTCATGTTTAGAACCAACAGCAATGACAACAAGTAATCTTGCTGCTACGTCTGTAAATTTAACATGGACAGCCAGTGCCAGTGCAGAAACGGCTTGGGAAGTTGTGGTGCAAGCGTCTGGTATAGGAGCGCCATCAGGTGCTGGAACAGCAGTAACAACAACAGCAACATATAGTGCAACAGGTTTAACAGCCAATACTGCTTATGAAATATACTACCGTGCAAATTGTGGTGCTGGCGGTTTTAGTACTTGGGCAGGGCCTATTTCGTTTACAACACCTCAAGTAGCAGCTACACCTCCTTATACACAAGATTTTAGTAGTGGAAATGGTTTCACTTTTATAAATGGAACTCAAACTAATAAATGGGTTAGTGGCTCTGCTACTGGTAATACAGGAAATTCACTATATATTTCCAACGATAATGGAGTAACAAATGCTTATACAAATACATCAACAAGTACAACACAAGTTTACCGAGATATTGCTATTCCAAGTGGCACAACATTGGCTAGTTTATCTTTCGATTGGAAAGCGTATGGTGAATCAAGTTGGGATTATTTAAGGGTTTGGTTGGTCCCTACAACTTTCATACCAACAGCAGGTACTCAAATAAGTGCGGGTACGGGTAGAATACAAATAGGTACTAATTATGGCCTTCAAACAACTTGGCAGACATATAGTAACACTGTTTTAGATTTAAGTAGTTTTGCAAATGCGACAATGCGTTTAGTGTTTGAGTGGAAAAACGACGGTTCACTCGGATTTCAACCTCCTGCTGCTATTGATAATATCTCTTTATCCATTACTAACACTTGGACAGGCACAACCAGCACAGACTGGAATACAGCCTCCAATTGGACACCAGCGAGCGTTCCAACTTCTACAGACAACATAATCATACCTTCAACTGGTATTACGAATTTCCCTGTTGCTTTAAGTTTAACAATTGCAACAGGAAGCACAATAACGTTAAACGCCAATGCCAACCTTACGGTAACGGGAGTTCTTACAAATAATGGAACAATAACCCTTAGTTCGGGCGCTACTTTGGTTCAAGGTGCTTCAAGTACAGTTGCCGGTTCAGGCACGTGGAACGTCAACCAAGCCGTAGTTGGCTCGGGAATAACTTCTTCGGTTACAGGTCGTTTTTATTACATGGGTTCACCCGTTGCGGCGAGTACAACCAATGCATTGAATCCAAGTGCTGCAAATAGAGTATGGTCCTATAATGAATCCGCAGCAGCATTTACGGAAATTATTGGTAACTCAACAGGATTATCAGTAGGACAAGGGTATGGAACCATTTTTGGTGTGAATCAAACCATCAACTTTACAGGTGGTGCAATTAACAATGGTGCCATAAACGTCTCTGGCTTAACAAAAACAGGAACATCTGGAACTTCAGGATTTAATATGGTGAGTAACCCTTATCCATCTTATTTGGATTGGGACGCTATCACAAAAACCAATATAGAGCCTACCATCTGGTTCCAAACAAAAGATGGTTTAAACGCCAAAGTGTTTGATATCTACAGCACAACATCAGGAATCACTATTAGTAATTCAGGAACGACCGTTAATCAATATATTGCGCCAATGCAAGGTTACTGGACACGCGTTTCTACTGGAACAGGATCTTTAGCGATGACCAATTCTATGCGTAGTCACCAATCCGCAAGCAGCGGATTGAAAACCCAAGCAACGGATTTCCCTATATTTGTGCGCTTAAATTTAAAGAGCGGACAACGAAATGATCAAGCTGTTATTTTCTTCGATAAAAATGCGGCAAACACAAAAGACGCTTTCGATTCAGAAAAAATGTCTGTAAGCGGGGCATCTCAATTGTACTCTGTAATTGAAAATACAAAAGTCGCTATCAACGGATTGAACTACACAAGTGGGACAGCGTATTCCGTGCCATTAACCGCTGTATTCAACTCAGATAATGAATTCTCAATAGAAGGGACAGAAGTGCATGTTGTTAGCGGAATGGTTTACTTAGAAGATAAATTAATGCAAACAATGTCCAATTTAAGCAACAATGCGTCGTACACATTCATGGCTGCTGCTGGCGTTGTGGAAGATCGTTTTGTACTGCATTTCCAGCCAAGCAACGCCTTGTCAATTGATGAACTAACGAAAGATAAAATTACCATCACAGCAGATATGTCAGGTAACGTTAGTGTTGTATTAAATAATTTGCTGAGCACAGAGGGAGTTATTACCGTTATAGATTTTGCTGGACGCGTGCTAAGTACAAGTGTCATTACTCAAACAAGCACCAAGTTGAAAGTTACGGAAGCTGCAGGCATTTATTTTGTGAGAGTAAGCAACCAAAATAACATCAAAACAGAAAGAATAATTATTTCGAAATAACTTAAATTAGCAAGCATGAAAAATAAGGAAACAAAGACAAAAAAATCTACCAAAAACCGAAGGTAACAAAAGTAAAAATTGACAACGAAATTTCATTGGTTATGGATTCACCTCCCGCTACGCCAATACATTTCAGTAATCCCATTAAGTTTTTATTCAAATAAAACTTTTGCGTTAGTAGGCACTAAAAAACCAGCATTTTTAAATGCTGGTTTTTTTTATTTGTAAGGTGTGAAGAATGAAAGTTCGTTT
>Ga0105052_10002881_pt1 | contig 20470 bp, 20 predicted proteins | sample FRY03_FD_78094 | JGI IMG/M metagenome (GOLD analysis project Ga0105052, IMG submission 78094) | Freshwater microbial communities from Lake Fryxell liftoff mats and glacier meltwater in Antarctica - FRY-03 | ecosystem: Environmental > Aquatic > Freshwater > Ice > Glacier meltwater ... | reverse complement strand
TCAATAGCAGGAAAAATGATGGTTGTTAGGGCTATCATTTTAGAACTTAACATCTACATAACCTCTGTATCTAACAATCCTTTTAAAGATCAAATAAACTTACCTCCTGTCGATTTCATTGCATTAGCACCTATTCAAGTTCAAAATATCTTAATTGAAAACTCTTCTTCTTTATTGAAAATTAGAAATATCATAATTGGTGGTGGGGAAGTTTCAAATCAAATAATTAATAATCTTCAAAAATTAGGTGTAAATGCATTCCAAACATTTGGTATGACAGAAACTATTTCTCATTTTGCCATGAGAAAAATTAGTCCTATATACAATAATAACTACTCTACCCTACCTGGCATAACTATAAGTAAAGACTCTAGTGATAGATTAATTGTAAATGCTCCAAATTTAGCTATTGAAAATCTAGCTTCAAACGATATTGTAGAATTAATAAATCCAACAACATTCAATTGGAAAGGACGAGCTGATTTTGTTATAAATTCTGGAGGCATAAAGCTTCATCCTGAAGTGATTGAACAAAAGATATCTGACATAATACCTATTCCTTATTTTATATCATCTGAAAAAGATGATATCCTTGGAAATCGACTTATATTATTAATTGAAACATCTAAAGATAATTCTTCTCAAATAAAAAAAGAAGATCTGAAATCAGTTTTAAGTAAGTATGAATTACCTAAAAAAATCTACACTTTAGAAAAGTTTATAAGAACTTCAACCAATAAAATTAATAGAATAGAAACTCTTAAACTAATATAAACTAAGAGAAAAATTTACATTCTATTAGGTACATTCACTCCTAAAAGTCGCATTGAATTAGCAGCTATTTTAGCAACATTTTTACTCAATATTAATCTCATGTTTTTAATTTCGGCATCTTCCTCAATTAACACAGGAACATTTTGATAAAACTGATTAAAAAGCTTAACTAATTCATATGTATAATTTGCCACCAATGCTGGTGACATTTCTTTTGCTGCTTCTTCAATTAGTAACGGATAAGAAACCAATTGTTTAATAATTTCTTTCTCTACCAGTTCAAGCGATTCAGTTTCTAAAGATTTTAACTCTCCTCCTCGTGACAAAAGTGATTTAATACGAGCATGAGCATACTGAATAAATGGTCCTGTATTTCCGTTTAACTCAATTGACTCAGCAGGATTAAACATCATTCTTTTCTTTGGATCAACTTTTAAAAGATAATACTTCAAGCCACCCATCCCAATTAAACGGTATAAGTCAATTTTATCCTGCTCACTCATACCTTCTAAATAACCTCGTTCTTGAGTCATTTCTTTTGCACTATTCACGACCTCTTCCATAAGGTCATCTGCGTCAACTACTGTCCCCTCTCTTGACTTCATTTTACCAGAAGGTAAATCAACCATTCCATAAGATAAATGCTGACAATTATCAGCCCAGCTATAACCTAATTTTTTAAGAATTAAAAACAGAACTTTAAAATGATAATCTTGTTCATTACCTACCGTATAAATCATTCCGTTTAAATCTGGGAAATCATTGTAACGATCTACAGCTGTTCCAACGTCTTGCGTCATGTAAACTGTTGTACCATCTGATCTTAGTAAAAGTTTCTCATCAAGCCCTTCACTCGTTAAATCAATCCAAACAGAACCGTCTTCCTTTTTGAAAAACACGCCTTTATTTAAACCTTCTAAAACGATGTCCTTCCCTAAAACAAAAGTATCTGACTCATAATATAATTTATCGAAGTCGACCCCCATATTTTCATAGGTAACTTTGAAGCCTTCATAAACCCAACTATTCATTGTAGTCCAAAGTAAATATGTCTGTGGGTCTCTAGCTTCCCATTTCACAAGCATATCTTTTGCTTCACGTAATAAATTGGTTTGATTTTTCGCTAAATCTTTTATTTTTTCATCTATTCCTTTAACAGCTTTCTCGTCTTTATCAACTTTAGATGAGTTTAATCTGATAAATTCATTTTTAATATTTTCTGGAAACCCATCAAAATCTTCTTGCGCCCAAGAATTAATAATTTCTTTTGCTTCGCTATTGAATTGTTTGTCAAATTCTACGTAATATTTACCAACTAACTTATCTCCTTTTAGCCCTGTATTTGATGGTGTTTCTCTTTCACCCTTTTCATTTATTAGTGAAAATTTCTCCCAAGCTAACATACTTTTACAAATATGTATTCCTCTGTCATTAATAATTTGTGATTTAATTACTTTATGACCGCTAGCCTTTAATATTTCAGCTACTGAATAACCTAAAAAATTATTTCTAAGATGTCCTAAATGAAGTGGTTTATTCGTATTTGGCGAAGAATATTCAACCATAATAGTTGACTTCGAATTCTTTTCTGAGAAACCATAAAATTCATTACTATCAATCTCTTTTAATTGATTTAGCCAATAAGAATCTGAAACAATAAAATTTAAAAATCCACTTACAACATTAAAACTATCTATAAATCCCAGCTTATCCTTAATAAAATCACCGATTTTTGTTCCCGCCTCAATTGGAGAAGTTTTTAAAGCTTTCACAAAAGGAAAGATTACCAATGTTAAATCACCCTCAACATCTTTTCTTGTTTTTTGAAACTGAATCATTGAAGGATCAACACTTGTTCCAAATAACACTATTGAATTCTCTACTAAAAGTTCTTTAATTTGATTTTCCATTTCTATCTTTTGCGAATGCAATTATTTTATCACATTAATAACTTGTTCTATTAATTCAGCTGTTACTTCTGCCATTTTATTGACTTTTTCATCCAAACATGGATTTACTTCAACAAACTCTATACATACTGTTTTTGGGTTTGAGACTAAACTAGTCAATAGTAAAGATGCTTGTTCAGTTCTTAATCCATTGTCAACTGGAGTTCCCGTGCCATGAGAAGTATGCAGTGGATCCATTGAATCAACATCAAAAGAAATGTAAATCATATCACAATCTTCTAATTTCAATTCAATCTCAGAGACCACTTGCTCAATTCCTTTTTCGGTAACTTCTGAAACTAAATAATTTTTAATCCCAAGTCTTTCAATTAACGCGTCTTCTTGTTTTTCGGTATCTCTTACACCAATAAACACTAAATCTTGAGGAAATAATTTTGGCTCTATACCTCCTAAAGATTTTAAATCATTCCAAATATTAATCGTTTCAGAATCTACGTCATTTGATTTGCACTGTATATTATCTTCACTAATTGCTGTAGCTAAAGGCATACCGTGAACATTTCCAGAAGGAGTAGTGAAAGGAGTATGTAAATCAGCGTGAGCATCTATCCAAATAACCCCTAACCTCTTATCAGGATATGCTGTTTTAATTCCTGCTATTGTTCCTCCTGCAGAACCATGATCTCCCGCAATAACAAGTGGAAACTTATTGTTTTTAAGAACAGAACTAACTTTCTCGTTTAATGAATTATAAACGACTTTCAATCCATCAATCCTTTTAGCAAATTGATGCTTTGTAGGTTTGTCTAATAGATAATTTACTTCTTGAATTGTGTCAATTGGAAAATCTCCGAAAAAAGTTTTATTATTTTTCCTAGCAGCAGTCATTACTGCTCCAGGACCTAAAGAAGCACCTCTTGTTCCTGCTGTGATCTCAGAATTATTAATTAAAAAAACGATATCCTTTCCCATTGTACTTTAATATTATATATTTTCCAAATCCATAAATCTAAAAAAACCGAATCTATTTAGACTACTCATAGCATCACTATTTTAACAGCAGTTAAAACTTGAGCTTGAGTAAATTTGACATTGCCCAAAATTAGCAAATTAATACATTTATACATACTACAAACACTTCTATTTTTTGATAAAACGTTAATAAAACTAAAGATTTAACAAATAATGTTTAGTTTTAAAAACAGATTATATCGAACTTTACAGAATGGATAAAATTAAAATTCATGATTTAACAAGTATTCATCTTAACTCAAAAATAAATGAGCTTGAACTTGTTTTAAAAGAAAGTCTTTCGGCAGTGGCTGATGGTGATTCAAAAAGTTCGGCCGGGGACAAGCATGAAACATCCGTTTCAATGGCACAATTAGAGCAAGAAAAGCTTAGTAATCAATTACAAGGATTGATTCACTTAAAGCATCAACTGAATACAATCAACCCATCTGTTCAACATACAATTATTCAAACAGGAAGTTTGATAGAAACAAATAATGGATGGTATTATCTATCTGTAGCGATCGGAATGGTTTTTGTCAACGATTTTAAATTTTATTGTATCAGTCCAGATGCACCAATAAGTCAACTATTAAAAGGAAAAAGAGTCAATGAATTCGTAGAGTTTAATAAAACAAAAACAACTATTAAATCTATTTTATAAAATGAACTGGTTCAAAAAAAGCAATAAGACATATCAGCCTAAAGTTGAAAAATCAATACTTAAAAATATCTCTTACCCTCCTAAAATCATTCTTGCTTGGACAAAAGCTATGCAAGGCAATACAGAAATATCAAAATGGCTTAATGATAATGGCTATAAAGAGTTAGTATTTGCATCTGCTGCAATTCACTTAAAAGAAGATGCGAGACAATGGCTAATGAAAAATGGTTATGCTCATTTAATGGCAATGATAAACGCTTCTGAAGGAGATGAAAATGCTCAGAAATGGTTGTTGAAATTTAAATTTGAGTTATTGTATCACATTGCAATGATTTCTGAATACCAAAATGATAGCATGATTTGGTTAAAGAGAAATGGAACACCTGATTTGTTTTTATTTGCAATTGCATTAAGAGATGTTAAAGATAAAATTGAAGACAACCACAACGATATTCATAGTCATGGGAAAGATTACTGATGAAATATCAAATTAATTTTCCTACCACTTAATACAAGAATATTGTTCTAAAAAAAGTTTTTTATCCTTTTGATGCTTCTCTACAAATTTTAGATACTCATCTGATTTTTCATACAAACTCTTATGCCCCTCTGATAAGCGAAGGCGTTGAACAGAATTATTTAAAGTAATCGTCTCTGAATTCATATACATTAATTCGAACTTTGACCAAACATAATCAATAGCATCTTCATTTGGATGTACACCATCTTTTTTAAAAAAGCGATAATCTCTTAATTCATCGTTTATTATTTCGTATGAAGGAAAGTAAGAAACTGTTTCTAGAATATTTAATCTTCTAACCAATTCAACTAAAATAGCTTTACTTTGATTGTTTTCAATAAGACCATCTTTTATATGCCTTACAGGAGAAACAGTAAATACAATTTTCAATTCTGGATTCAATTTTAGCACTAAATCTATTATTAAACTCCACTCTTTTTCCAAAAGATCAATATCAGCTAGTTTCTTTTGAAAAGAACTTTGCTTTAGTTTATGACAATTAGCAACAGTTAAGTCATTCTCAATTAAAGAATATCCCCAAGCAGTTCCAAAAGTGATAAAAAGAACTTTTGAAAATTTAAGTTTTTCTACTAATTCAATTTGAATTGCTCTTAATTTTTCTTTCAAACTATCTTCGGAATATCCAAAAATGGTACCACTTGCATCCCAAGAAAAAAACAAATCTTCTCTTTGATAAATTCGGTTAGAAATATCCTTAAAATTAAGGGCATCTTTTATGTTTCTGGCAATTACATCGGGATGAAAAATTGTTCCAAAAGGATTAGATAATCTTTCGAAACCATAAAACTGAGCTTTTAAACTCATTTCATCAGAAAAACAACTCCCTAAAAATATTAATTGGTCTCCATGTTTAATCTTAAATCCTGACGTAATAGGCTGAAAATGGACTTTAAAAGGCAACATTATGCTTCTATTAAAACGCGAGCATTAACCAAAGCTGCTTCTGTTATTTTCTCACCACTCATTAATCTGGCGACTTCCTCCACCCTTTCATCGTAAGTTAAAACTTCAACTTTTGTTTGAGTATTGCCATCAACATCAATTTTCGATACTTTAAAATGATCATTTGCTTTTCCTGCTACCTGAGGTAAATGAGTGATTGCAAGAAGCTGTGAATTTTCACCCATTCGCTTTAGAAGAGAACCAATTTTCTGAGCCACATCTCCTGATACACCTGTATCAATTTCATCAAAAATAATAGTCGGCAATTGTTTTTTTACTGAAATAAGTTTCTGTAAAACCAACATCAGTCTAGATAATTCTCCACCACTAGCAGCTTTCTCAATAGAAACAGGTGCCACACCATTATTAGAAGTAAATAAAAATTTAACCTCAGAAAGTCCATTTTTCGAAAAATCATCTTTCAATTTAAAGTCAATCACAAATTTTGAATCGGGCATTTTTAATTCAGAAAGTAACTCTACAACTTGTTTTTCTATTGATTCAGAAGCTTTCTTACGATTTTCATGAAGCATAAGTGCTTTACTTTTTAAATCGCTCATCAATTTATCAAACTCTAAAGACTTTTCATCAATTTTCTCTTCTAAAGAAGTTGTATTATCTAATTTTAGCATTAACTCATTTTCGTATGCTAATAATTGTTCTTGCTTCAAAAAATTATGCTTACGCAACAATCGATTATAGCCGTCAAGTAAAATTGTTAATTCTGCTAACCTTTCAGGATTAACTTCAATTTTATCTATAAATTCAGTTGCATCACTCGAAATATCTTCTAATTCAATTAAAACAGATCGCAACCTAGCTGACATTTCATCAATATTAGAATTAATACCTTTCGATTTCTCTAGTAATGAATTCAACTTTCTTAAAACAATAGAAGAACCTTCATCTCCTTCAATTGCATCATTAACAGCCGTTAAAAGAGATTTTAATTCATCTACATTCTCATTCCTTTTCAACTCTTCTTCTAAAGACTCATAATTTCTATTAACTAGTTGTAAATCATTCAGTTCCTCCAATAAAAAAGAATGATAATCACGTTCTTTATTAAACTCACTCAACTCATCCACTAATTTTTTCAACTCTTGCTTTAATTTGATGGAAGAATTAAAAATTTGCAAATAGTTTTGTTTTTCCTTTTCAAGACCACCAATCACATCCACCATATCAATCTGAAAATCAGCGTTCCTAATCTCTAATGTATTATGCTGAGAATGAATATGAATCAATCTTTCTGTTAATGATTTCAAAACAGATAACTGAACAGGTGAGTCGTTAATAAATGCGCGAGAACGACCTTGTTTTGTAATTTCTCTTCGAATCAATGTGTTATTTGAAAAATCTAAATCATTTTCCTCGAAAAATGGTAATACGTTATAATTAGCTAAATTAAATTCAGCCTCTACAATAGCTTTATCACTTTTAATTCCAATAGATGAGAAATCAGCTCGTTCTCCCAAAACCAGATCTAATGCTCCCAGTATAATTGATTTACCAGAACCTGTTTCACCGGTCAATGTGGTAAATCCATTTTTAAAATTTAGTTTTACTTCATCAATTAAAGCAAAATTTTGAATGTGTAGATGTGCTAACATTAATTTAAGATTTGTTCGTATTTTGATGAATTAGCAGGGTCCATACCTTTTAATAAATTAACGATATCCGTTTTCTCTTTGACATCAGCATCAACATATAAATTCTTCAACTCATTAACTTTAGCTTGAATAAAATTTAAAAGATTTACTGAATTCGGACGAACTGAAGATATTTTTGATAATTTTTTAATTGCTGCTGAGATTGCTTTCCTTCCATTTTCTGGATTTTCATATAAAACATCAATTCCTTTTCTGTGGTATTCATAATTACATTCTCGTAAAGGTTCAAAAAGTTGTTGTAAAATATTATCAACTAACCAATATCTATTTCGCTTGATATTTCCTTTTTCGTTTGGCTGCCACCCACTATTTCCTGAAGATTGAGCATTCGATACAATTTGTTGTGCTTCATTAAAATAAGATGTCCCACCTTTTAAAGAAAAAGAATCATAATCCATTCCTAAAATAAAATACCCGTAAAAACCAAGAATTGAACTTAAATTGTCTCTGTACCCATTTTTAGGTAAAATTAATGGAGATTCTCCCGTAAAACTAAAATTTATGTCATCATCTTGAAAATTAAAAATCGTAGTATTATAAGATGAATTAAAAGCAGGGCGAGAAGATTGAATCTGCATCGATCCTGTGAAATTACCATAAGAAGGAATACCTTTTATTTGAATTTGAATTTGACAATTAATACGTTCTTCTGTTTTATAAATATCACTTGTCCATTCTTGATTATTCATAAACTCGTAAATAGATATCTCCAACCTATCCAAAACGGCTTGATCAGCAGTAGAAACTTCAACCTTAGCTTCAGTTACAATAGAAACCTGACAATTAAATTCTTGTGCTTTAACAACAAAAACTCCAAGAAACAGTAAACATAAAAAAATCTTCATCCTTAACTATTTATATAATAATCAATTATATTTTTTGCTACTTCCATCTTAGTCAATAACTCAAAACTTGTAATTTTATTACAATTATCTATGATCGTTATTTGGTTTGTGTCGTAACCAAAACCTGAACCTTCATTCTCAAGTGTATTCGCAACTATATAATCTAAATTTTTACGCTTTAATTTAGATGTAGCATTCTCAATTAAATTATTTGTTTCAAGTGCAAACCCAACCAAAACTTGATGATTTTTTTTGTTTTCACCTGCCCAACTTAAAATATCTGGATTTTTCACTAACTCAATAGTTAACGAGTCTTCACTTTTTTTAATTTTTTGAGAGGCTACCTCTTTTGGTCTATAATCAGCAACTGCCGCTGCAAAAACTCCTAAATCACAATTGCCCCAATTTAGCTTAACAGATTCAAGCATTTCTGAAGCAGAACGAATAGATACAAATGTTAACCCATTAGTTTCCAATCTAAACTTAGTAGGTCCAGAAATTAAAATCACATCCGCTCCTCTATCAATACAATTCTGAGCAATTTCAAATCCCATTTTACCCGAAGAGTGATTTCCTATAAAACGAACAGGATCTATTGCTTCATACGTAGGTCCAGCAGTTATTAAAACCTTCTTACCAATAAGATCTTGCGTTTGATTGAAATACTCCTTAATAAAATCAAATATTGTTTCAGGTTCAGCCATTCTACCTTCACCTATTAACCCACTTGCAAGTTCCCCAGATGTTGGAGGGATAATTTTAACACCATCCTTTTCTATTTGGTCTAAATTTCTTTTTGTTGATGGATGTTGAAACATATCTAAATCCATAGCTGGAGCAACCATAACTTTAGACTTAGCTGAAAGATAAGTTGCTAGCAGTAAATTGTCAGCATTACCTGTAACTAATTTACTTAATGAATTTGCTGTAAGTGGTGCAATAACAAATAAATCAGCCCACAAGCCATAATCAACATGATTTGCCCATGAACCATCTGTTTTGTCCCAAAAAGAGATTGCAACTGGATTTTTAGATAACGTTGATACTGTTAGAGGAGTTATAAAATCACAAGAGGCAGGAGTCATTATACATTTGACTTCTGCCCCAGATTTTATGAGCAACCTAATTAAAGTTGCAATTTTATAAGCTGCAATTCCTCCTGTAATACCTAGAAGAATGCGTTTGTTTTGCATTTATTCTTTTGTTTCAGGTATACGAATGTAAATTTCGTCATTTAACAACTGATCCATAGCAATAGAAACTGGCTTAGGTAGTTTTTCGTAAAATTTAGAAATTTCAATTTGCTCTCTGTTTTCAAAAATTTCTTCCAAATTATCAGTAGAAGATGCAAATTCTTGTAATTTTTGCGTTAATTCTTCTTTTAATTCTGAACTAATTTGATTAGAACGTTTAGCCATTGCAACAATTGACTCATAGATATTACCTGTTACATTTTCTAAATGAACAGTATCTCTTGTAATTGTAGAACGTTCTGATGTGCTATTTTTAAAATTCATAATAATATATTATTTAGTAATTTCTTGAAACTCCCTTTCCATTGTATCGCTGTAAGAATCAATTTCTTTCTTATACTTTGTATTTGGAAACTCCGCTACAAATTTACGATATCTTTCTAATGTTTCTTCAATTCTAGAAGATTTTTTATCATTAGTACTGTTTTTTGTCAATAAATATGAATTTTTAACCAAAATATAGTACACTTCCTCTTTATAGTCAGACATCGGGTAATCTGCTAGAAATGTTAAAGCGGTACTTACACCTGCCTTTAACTCTTCACGATCAGAATATCCTTTAAGAGCATAAAAATCTTTCATCTCTAACTTTAAGCGCATCCGATCCATAACGTGATTACAACTATCAACTAACTCAGAATCAGGAAACTTATTAATAAATTGTTGTAAATCATTGATAGCTAACTCTGTTTCATTTTGATCTAAAGAAAAGTCAGGAGAATTATTAACTGAACATATAGCAGACAAAAACAAACACTCTTCAGCTTTTGGACTATATGAAAATCGTTGAAAAAAAGATCCGAAATAGTATCCCGCCATATAATAATCTTTTTCAGCATAATAAGACTTTCCTAGACGATAATATGCAACTTCACCTTGAGATGTTTTAGGAACTCTTTGATAAATCTGCTCATACAAAGCAACAGCTCTCATGTATTGCTTTTTCTCGTACATTTCACCAGCTAAAACAAACTTTTTTTCATAATCATCTTTCTTTAATACTTTGTTATAACCAGAACAACTGCTTAATATTAATATTGAAGAAAGTACTATAAACGTATTTTTTATCATTCTCTATTTTGATTTAGCGATATGAGTTAATTTTCAGAGAACAAGGAGTCAACAAATTCAGACTTATTGAAAACTTGTAAATCATTCATTCCTTCTCCTACACCTATATATTTCACAGGTATTTTCATCTGATCAGAAATACCAATCACAACACCTCCTTTAGCCGTTCCATCAAGTTTGGTTATAGCTAAAGCATTAATATCTGTAGCTAAAGAAAATTGTTTTGCTTGCTCAAATGCATTCTGACCTGTAGAACCATCTAAAACTAATAATATTTCATGTGGTGCCCCTGGGATAACTTTTTCCATTACCCTTTTGATTTTTGTTAATTCATTCATTAAATTAACCTTATTGTGCAACCTTCCAGCTGTATCAATAATAACCACATCTGCATTTTTAGATTTAGCAGATTGAAGTGTATCAAAAGCCACTGAAGCAGGATCAGCATTCATTCCTTGCTGTACAATCTCCACACCTACTCTTTCTGACCAAATAATTAATTGATCTACAGCGGCAGCTCTAAATGTATCAGCAGCGCCTAAAATTACTGTTTTATTGAGTGATTTGAATTGGTGCGCTAACTTACCTATTGTAGTCGTTTTACCAACACCATTCACGCCAACTACCATTATTACGTGCGGACCATTATCGTGCTTAGGAACTTCAAAAAGAACACTATCTAATGCATTACTTTCAGACAAAAGTCCTTCGATTTCTTGTTTTAGAACAGAATTCAATTCTTCTACACCTAAAACTTTATCTCGAGCAACACGCTCTTCAATTCGTTCGATGATTTTCAAAGTGGTTTCAACTCCGACATCTGATGATATCAAAATTTCTTCTAAATTATCAAGTACATCTGAGTCAACTTTGGACTTACCTACAATCGCTCTAGCGATTTTAGAAAAGAAACTTTGTTTTGTCTTCTCTAGACCCTTGTTAAGTGTCTCCTTCTTATCTTTTGAAAATAAACCAAAAAATGCCATAATAATAAACAATAAAAGCTTCCTCTATAAAAAAGGAAGCTTGATCACAATAATCTATATAAAAGTATTAGTTTTTAGAAAACCAATCTTTAACTTTATCGTTATGAACAATCTCTTCTTTGAATGAATAAGCACCTGTTTTATCAGACTTAATCATTTTAATCACTTTAGAATGCTCTTTTCCACCACCTTTTTGTAAGGATGCGACTACTTTCTTTGCCATGTCTATTTAATTTCTTTATGAATAGTATATCTTCTTAAGATTGGATTAAACTTTTTAATCTCCATTCTTTCTGGTGTATTTTTTCTATTCTTCGTTGTAATATAACGAGAAGTTCCTGCCTTACCAGAATCTTTATGTTCTGTACACTCTAGAATTACTTGAATTCTGTTTCCTTTACTTTTCTTAGCCATTTCTGAAAAATTTTAGTTTCCATCTCTCAATGGGTCAACTAGTATTTACTTTAAGTATCCTTTCTCACGTGCCTCTTTAAGACATGCAGAAATACCTTTCTTATTAATTGTTCTTAACGCTGAAGTCGAAATCTTCAATGTAATGAAATCATTCTCTTCAGGAATAAAGAATCTTTTCGAAATTAAATTCGGTAAGAATTTACGTTTCGTTCTGCGTTTAGAGTGAGAAACATTGTTTCCTACCATTACCGACTTACCTGTTAACTGACAAACTCGTGACATCTTTTATATATTTTTTTTAGCTTAATTCTAAAAATCGAATGCAAAGTAAGTAAACTAAAAGTAAAATAACAAACTTTTAGACTTATTTTTTATTATTTATTTCCAATACTGCACATCTTAAAATATTCAACGCTGTTAAAACGGTCATTTCAATGTTTCTATCTCTATGATTTCCAAACTGAAACTTATATGCATTCGCGAAATTCGGTCCTGCTATTCCTATCCAAATCGTACCAACAGGTTTTTCATCAGACCCGCCATCTGGACCAGCAACACCCGTTGTAGATAAGCAATAATCAACGCCTAATCTTTCTCTCCCATTCATAGCCATTTGAAGCGCTACAGATTCGCTTACTGCCCCATATTCTTTCAAGCTATCATTGGAAACTCCAACAATTTTATTTTTTAACTCATTTGAATATGTCAAAAAACTACCTTTAAAATAATTCGAGGCACCTGACACACTTACAATGTGATTCGCTAATGAACCTCCTGTACAACTTTCAACCGTCCCTAAGGTTTTATCTTTAGACTTCAACAATTTCCCTACTACTTCATTCAATGTTTCTTCCTCATTTCCAAAATAATTCTTAGGAAACTGCTCTTTTATCTCTCTGAAAAAATCATTAATAACACCAGAGTCCGCTACTCCATACTTTGAAGTCAACCTTAATTTCACAATTCCAGTCGATGGTAAATAAGCTAACCCTAAACCTAATGTCCTTACTCGATCTTCCCATTCTTGAATTTGATCAGCTAAAAAGGATTCTCCTATCCCCTGAAGTAAAATAGTAGAATGATATATTGACGAGATTTTAAATCGCTCTTTCAAACGAGGAAACACCTCATCTTTCATAATCCCTTTCATTTCATAAGGAACTCCAGGCATACTGATTAGCACCGAACCGTTTTTATCAAACCACATTCCAGAAGCTGTACCATGAAAATTATGCAAGATAATAGCTGATTTAGGTAGTGCTGCCTGCTGAATATTAACCTCTAACATTTGGCGACCTCTATTTTTAAAAAATTGTTCAACCCTGGCTAAAACTTCAGCATTAATTTCAAGTGTTGTGTCAAAATACTCACATAAAGTATGTTTTGTAATATCGTCTTTAGTTGGACCTAAACCACCTGTAATTAAAACCAAATCAGAACGTTTAAGCGACTCGTCTACAGCAGCCTTAATCACCTCTTTATCATCGGATATAACCGTACATCTTTTAACAGACAATCCGATTAGAGACAATTCTTTTCCTAACCAAGCTGCGTTCGTATTGATTGTTTGACCTATTAATAACTCATCACCAATCGAAATAATTTCTACATTCATACTTTTAAAATCATATTAACTTAAGAGCCTTTCTTTCCAATTCATCCATTTATAACGCTTCGAAAACAAATATAATAAGAGCGGTTGAATTAGAATTAAAGTCAAAACATTTTCCATACCAAATGCTGGCGGACTTTTATCTACAAATAAAGCATCGGTCTGAAAAGCTTGCCAGTCATTTGTTAAAATTAAGGCTGCGAAAATATTATTAACAGCATGATACCCCATTGATAACTCCAAACCGTCATCCATTAAAACGATTAAACCTAAGAAAACACCCGTAAAAATATAGAACAACAATAACACAGAACCTATCTTTTCAACTTCAGGATTTGCCCCATGCATCAAGCCAAACAAAACACCTGTTAAAACTACAGACACAATTCCTTTTTTAAAAAGTTTCGAAAACACTTTATGCAAAAAACTCCTAAAAAAAAGCTCTTCGAAAGTCGTTTGTAATGGTAGAATCAAAAAAGAAATGATTGTTAAAATGAAAAAAGACGGCCATTTTGGCTGAAAGTAAATTGGCTGACCAGAAAGCGAAGCGATTAATAAATTACCAATTAAAAAAGCACCCCAAATCACAAAAGCAAACCAAAACCGCTTCCAATCAAACTTTTCTCTTACTGTAAATAACAAAAGGAGAGATTGCTTTAAAATAAACCTATGCGCAATAAGCATTGTTAAAAAACCTATTACGAAAGGAAACAACAACAACATAAAGACTCCATTCATTGAAATCATTTTTGTTAAGCTAGCTAATGAATCAGCTCCTAAATAATAATTCATCCATAATAAAGGGACATTACCTAACAAAACAATTGCGACAATAACTAAAGTAACAACTAATATAAAATCAAAAGACTTACTTTCTTGATTGATTGAATGATGAAAAAAGGAGTGTTTTAACATAATTTTACCTATTAAATTTTGTCTTTAAAAAATACTTCACTGCAAATGCTACTAGAACCACCTCTAACAAAGGCAATACAAAGCACAACATAGACCCCGCTCCAATGTATGGGAAGAAAAATGGCAGTAATTGATCTGTATCTTTCACCAAAAGAGGCATCAAGCAATAAAGAATGAACAAATACAATAAAAAAGCTCCATTCGTTCTTTTCTTAAAAGAGGTCATTGAAATCAAAAACATTAACATAAAATCTCTTAATACAAACAGAATAATTGCTGCAGAAATCGCAAATGTATCAGATTTAGTAAGTGAATTTTTAAAACTATAAATTAAAGGGTTAATATCTAAGCCATACTTACTTATAAAGTACCTTAAATCAAACGACAACCAAGTTGCAATAACGCCTATGAAAATTAATGGAAAAGTCAAACTCCATAGTGGCGCTTTGTAATTTAAATACTTCCAATCCCTTTCTTTTATTTTATTAATTAAAACCTTGAATTTTAAAGGCTCTTTTGACTCAAACAACAATAACAAATAGGAATAGATCAATGCTTGAATCGTAAAAGATAAAATCATAAAAAAGAATAAATTCCTTCTATCATCAAACTGTTCCGCCAATACAAAACCTTTAAAAATTGCTGAAGTTATTAAAAACAAATACCACAGCTTTGAACTATTCTTGTAATTCAACTCATGCCTTAAAGCTTGATTAACTCCTATAATTGTCCAAATTGCATAGAATAAATTCTCGAAAAAATGAAGTGTTAAACCTTGTCCATAAAGACCTCCATTTCCATTCATTGAAAGGAATATTTCACCTAAAAAACTTCCGCCGATTAAAACAATTAAAAAGAAAATGGAACCTGATTTAAAACGATTTCGCGCACTCCCTTTTCTAATTCGAAGTAATGCAATTATCATACTTAAACACATTAGAGTAATTGCTAAAATAATAACCGATAAAAAATTAACTCCTATATCAAACAAATCACTTTCACCTTTTACAATCGAAAAGAACAACCAAAAAGACAAACAAATTAATCCTCCATACCAATTAAAAGCTGTTGCTCCAAAAAGTTTACCCTTTAAAAGTTGATGAGAAGACAACGCATTCATTCTTTGCCAATCCCATGTTCGCTCGTTGTATTCATTAATGATTGAGTCATGCGCAACCTTACTTCCCCATAAAATTAATATAGCTCCACCTGCGATATAAGAAACCGTAATTAAAACATCAATTAAATTAGAAGTCTCAACACTAATTGTAATCAAAAGAAGTATAACTATTGCGATTGAAGGCATTAAAACCAGTCGCTGCATTGTTAGTTCTGACCAAATATTTCGCTGTAATTCTGGATTTTTTTCAAGTAATTTCATTAGTCGATTTTATGAATTGTTTTAAGGTATTCTTCTTGGAGATTTCTTTTAACTTTCGATAACTCTTTGACCGGCACATTGTTTATTATTAAAAAGCGAAGTAGCTCATGTTGCTTCATCGTTTCTTCTTTTAGGTGCAAAGTTAAGGTCAATTCATTTTCATCAATCAACTCAATCGTTTCAGCAAAATCATTTAATAATAATCTCAAACCTTCAAAAGATTCTTCTAAAATTAATCTCAAAATGGTAACATCAGAAGTTTCATTTTTATCTGAAATCAATTTAGAGTGTTCTACTATTCTCCCATCTTTTATAATCAACATTTCAGTAGAATAATCCTCTAATTCAGCTAAAATATGAGACGATACAAAAATGGTCATCCCCCTATCTTTCAACTTTAAAATAAGATTTGATAAATCAATACGGGCTTCAGGATCTAAACCTGAGGCAGGTTCATCTAAAATCAAAAGCTCAGGTTCATGAATAATAGCTTGAGCAATACCTACCCTTTGGCGCATCCCTCTTGAAAGTGTGTTAACTTCTCTATCTATAAAATCAATTACACCCACCTCAATCGCACATTTTTCAATTAACTCATCGGCATCTTTTAAATCTAATAAACGGCTATATGCAGTATATTCTAGACATTGACGAACAGATAAATCATCATACAATCCAAAATTATCTGCTAAATAACCTACCATTTGATGAATTCTTCGAGGTTCTTCAGTGATGTCAATATCATTTATAAAAATAGAACCATCTTGAATTTCCTGGAGCGTACTCAGACACCTCATCAAAGTAGTTTTCCCTGAACCATTTGGACCTATCAAAGCAACAACAGCTCCTTTTTCTATCTGAAAAGAAACATTGTCTAAAGCCCTTACATCAGTAAAATCTTGTGTTAAATTAGAAACGTGAATCATTATTTTATTAAGTGTTTAAAGAATAAAAATAGTATAATTTGATGAAACAAAAACATGATTATTACTTATATTTGAAGAACAGTTTGTAAAAGAATTTTTCCATGATTAAAAAAAATATAGAAATCAAAGGTGCAAGGGTCCATAATCTTAAAAATATTGACGTTACAATACCTCATGGAAAACTAACCGTAATTACAGGATTATCTGGTTCTGGGAAATCTTCTCTTGCTTTTGATACCCTATATGCTGAAGGACAAAGAAGATACATTGAAAGCTTATCTTCTTATGCACGCCAATTTTTAGGTAAACTAGATAAACCTGAAGTCGATTACATTAAAGGGATTTCACCTGCAATTGCTATTGAACAAAAAGTAATCTCTAATAATCCGCGATCTACTGTAGGTACAAGTACTGAGATTTATAATTTCTTAAAGGTTTTATTTGCTCGTGTAGGGAAAACAATATCTCCTATATCTGGTAAAGAAGTTAAAAAACATAACGTTTCAGATGTAATTGATTTCTTGAAAAAATCAGAAGAAGGACTTAAAGCGATGATAATCTGTCCTATAAATGGATTTGACAAATATGGTACCACACGTCAATTAGAAATTCTGAGAGATCAAGGTTATGTTCGTGTTTTACTAGAAAAAGAAACCGTACTGATTGAAGACCTCATTCTAAATATTCCTTCCAATATAAAAAATGCCTTTTTATTAATTGACCGAATAAAAGTTAATTTTTCTGATTCTGATGAAGAGAGTAGAATTACAGACTCTATTTCATTAGCTTTCTCTGAAGGGAATGGAATTTGTCAGATCTACTTCCCTGACACAGAAACAAGTCATCAATTCTCAACTTTATTTGAGTTAGATGGAATAGAATTTCAAGAACCAAATGAACATTTCTTTACTTTTAATAATCCTTTTGGAGCTTGTAAAAAATGTGAAGGCTTCGGTCAAGTAATCGGAATTGATCCTAATCTCGTTATCGCAAACAAATCGCTTTCCGTTTATGAAGGAGCTATTCTTCCTTGGAAAGGCGAAACAATGGGTGAATATTTAAACGAACTGACATTTAATGCTAAGAAATTTAATTTCCCGATTCACAGACCGATATCAGATTTAACAGAGAAAGAATACCGAATACTATGGGAAGGCAACGAATATTTTACAGGATTAAATGCTTTCTTCAAATTTGTTGAGTCACAAACCTACAAGATTCAATATAGAGTTATGCTGTCGAGGTATAGAGGTAAAACTGAATGTCCTGATTGTAGAGGTACGCGACTAAGAAAAGATGCCGACTACGTAAAAGTAGACAACACAACTATTACCGACATAGTTCTAATGCCTATCAATGAAGCCCTTTCATTTTTTAGCTCACTGGACCTTAATGCTTACGATACACAAATAGCGAAAAGAATTCTTCCTGAAATAGTTAACCGATTATCGTTTTTAGATGAAGTTGGATTAGGATATCTTACACTTAACAGACAGTCAAATTCTCTTTCTGGAGGAGAATCTCAACGTATAAATCTAGCAACATCTTTAGGTAGTAGCTTAGTAGGCTCTATGTATATTTTAGACGAACCAAGTATTGGGCTCCACCCTAGAGATACGCATCGCTTAATAGGCGTATTAAAAAACTTAAGAGATTTAGGGAATAGTGTAATTGTAGTAGAGCACGAAGAGGAAATGATGAAAGCTGCTGATCAAATCATTGACATCGGTCCAATGGCTGGCGTTTATGGTGGAGAAGTTGTTTTCAGCGGTACTTATAAAGACTTACTAAAAAACAAAATAAGCTTAACAGCCGCCTACTTATCTGGAAAAGAATCAATTCCGCTACCTAACAAAAGAAGAAAAACGAATAATAAAATCACTATTATTGGTGCGAATGAAAACAATTTAAAAAACATTGATGTATCATTTCCGCTACATAGTCTTGTATGTGTAACAGGAGTTAGTGGTTCTGGAAAATCGACCATTGTTAAAGATATTTTATACCCTGCTATTCAGAAAGAATTAGATTTGATTGGAAATACTCAAGGAAAATTCAATCGAATAGAAGGTGATTTAAAAATGATTAAAGCTATTGAATTCATTGATCAAAATCCGATAGGAAAATCTTCAAGAAGTAATCCAATCACTTATGTTAAAGCTTTTGATGAAATAAGAGAACTATATGCAAATCAGCACATTTCTAAAATAAGAGCATACAAACCTGGTTTTTTCAGTTTTAACGTTGAAGGAGGTAGGTGTGAAATTTGCGAAGGAGAAGGTTCTATCACGGTCGGTATGCAATTTATGGCAGACATTCACTTGCCTTGCGACACCTGTAAAGGTAAACGCTACAAAACGGAAACGTTAGAAGTCACTTATCGCGAAAAAAGCATTGCTGATTTACTTGAAATGGACATTCAAAATGCACTTGATTTTTTCAAAGAAAGCAAAGATCGATTAGAGCAAAAAATTGTTGCCAAAATCCAACCATTAGTAGATGTAGGTTTAGGCTATGTAAAATTAGGACAAGCATCAAGTACCTTAAGTGGTGGTGAAGCCCAGCGAATTAAGTTAGCTTCTTTTTTGGCGAAAGGAAAAAACGCTGCTCCTACTCTATTCATTTTTGATGAACCAACTACAGGACTTCACTTTCACGACATAAACAAATTAGTGATCGCTTTCAATAAATTAATTGAAGTTGGTCATTCAATCATTGTTATTGAACACAACACAGAAGTGATTAAATGCGCTGATTGGGTAATCGACATCGGTCCAGAAGGTGGGAATAATGGAGGAAACGTTGTATTTAAAGGGACTCCAGAAGAACTCGTAAAAGAAAAAGGAAATTATACTGGTGAATTTTTGAAAGGGAAGGTGAATGAAAAATAAAGATCAACTAAAATTAAAAATGATATATGTTGTATCAATTAAGAATGTATAATTCTTTTTTACCATATAACCCAAAAGTTGCAAATAAAATCCTCAATACCTAATTTTGAAAATCTTATTTTTTTATGAGCTAAAATTCTCGATTTTGATGTTATTTTTGATTTTTTAGACAAATCTCCCCTTACTCCAAATTGAGAATAAAGGCATTCCAAGAAGTTTAAATTCTAAATTTTAAGAATTTCATATTTAGTAGAGGAATACACGTGTATTATTTTTTCTCTAGCATGATTTATACAAATGGCTTTTACCCTCATATTTTGTTTTACTCCTTCGGCTTTGTTTTTCACCAAAATAGTTTTCGCACATTCAAATAATATAGCGCACATTGACATTAGATACATAAACACTGTATTTGTATCCATGTCGGGAAAATGTAAGTGATGTAAATTGAAATCATTTAATAGATATCTGTTTGAATTTTCAGCATCACCTCTATTGTTGTAAAAGATCCAATTGTTATTAGTAATGGCAAAGAAATTAGTGATACTGTCCTAAAAAAGTGTGTAAAGTAAATATTTAGTAGTTTTAAATCATAACATAAAAAACACACAAATATGAACTTTACACAAGAACAAATTACGGAAATTTTGCAAGATGTTGC
>Ga0105052_10002873_pt1 | contig 20501 bp, 18 predicted proteins | sample FRY03_FD_78094 | JGI IMG/M metagenome (GOLD analysis project Ga0105052, IMG submission 78094) | Freshwater microbial communities from Lake Fryxell liftoff mats and glacier meltwater in Antarctica - FRY-03 | ecosystem: Environmental > Aquatic > Freshwater > Ice > Glacier meltwater ... | reverse complement strand
GACTTATAATTACTTCGAAAACAAAATCGAAAATAAAAATCTGCGGATTGAGGCTCTCGAAATAAAAAATTCATAGGATTGAACTTAAATCCAACCCTATGAATAATAATATAAATAAATTACATATTCCTTCTGTACTGCCCTCCTACTTCAAACAATGCATCTGTAATCTGACCTAGTGAAGCTCTTTTTGTAACTTCCATCATTTCCTCAAACATGTTTTTATTTTGGACAGCAACCAATTGAATTTGTTTTAAATCGGCTTCAATAGTTTCTTTATAAGTTTCGTGAAGATTACCCAACATTCTAATTTGATATTCTTTTTCTTCTTCAGTAGCTCTAATTACCTCTTTTGGCAATACAGTTGGTGATCCTTTTGAACTTAAGAAAGTATTTACACCAATAATTGGAAATTCACCATTGTGCTTCAATGTTTCATAATAAAGCGACTCTTCCTGAATCTTAGAACGTTGGTACATTGTTTCCATTGCACCTAAAACACCGCCTCTTTCTGTTATTCTATCAAACTCAATTAAAACTGCTTCTTCAACTAAATCAGTTAATTCTTCAATTATAAAACTACCTTGAAGTGGATTTTCATTTTTAGTTAAACCTAATTCTTTATTGATGATCAACTGAATAGCCATTGCTCTTCTCACTGATTCCTCAGTAGGAGTTGTAATTGCTTCATCATAAGCATTCGTATGAAGTGAATTACAGTTATCATAAATTGCATATAAAGCTTGTAAACTTGTTCTAATATCATTAAAATCAATCTCTTGAGCGTGTAATGATCTTCCTGAAGTTTGAATATGATACTTCAACATTTGAGAACGAGCATTCGCACCATATTTTTTAGCTAAAGCTTTTGACCAAATTTTACGAGAAACTCTACCGATAACAGCATACTCTGGATCAATTCCATTTGAGAAAAAGAAAGATAAGTTTGGAGCAAAATCATTGATATCCATTCCTCTACTCAAATAATACTCCACATAAGTGAAACCATTAGCTAAAGTGAAAGCTAATTGAGTAATTGGATTTGCTCCAGCTTCTGCAATATGATATCCAGAGATAGAAACAGAATAAAAATTTCTAACACCTGAAGAAATAAAATATTGCTGAACATCACCCATTAACCTCAATGCAAATTCTGTCGAGAAAATACATGTGTTTTGAGCTTGATCTTCTTTTAAAATATCAGCTTGAACAGTACCTCTAACTTGCTTTAAAGTCTCAATTTTAATAGCATTGTAAATATCAAAAGGAAGTACTTGATCACCTGTAACACCTAATAATAAAAGACCTAATCCATTATTTCCTTCTGGTAAATCTCCTTGATATTTTGGACGTTCAGTTCCTTTTTCAGTATAAATAGCTTGAATTTTATCTTCTATTTCTTTTTCAAGTCCATTTTCAATTATATACTTCTCACAATTTTGATCAATTGCTGCATTCATAAAAAAGCCAAGCAACATTGGTGCAGGACCATTAATTGTCATAGAAACAGAAGTTAGCGGATGTGATAAATCGAAACCTGAATACAACTTTTTCGCATCATCTAAGCAACAAATTGAAACTCCAGAATTTCCAATTTTACCATAAATATCAGGCCGAATAGCTGGATCATTACCGTACAAAGTAACAGAATCAAAAGCTGTAGAAAGTCGTTTAGCTGGCATTCCTAAACTTACATAATGAAAACGTTTGTTAGTTCTCTCTGGTCCACCTTCACCCGCAAACATTCTGGTAGGATCTTCTCCCTCTCTTTTAAAAGGAAATAAGCCTGATGTATAAGGAAATTCACCTGGAACATTTTCTTGAAGAACCCACTTTAATATATCTCCCCATCCTTTATAATTAGGAGTTACAATTTTAGGGATCTGTAAATGAGATAATGACTCAGAATGTGTTTTAATTTTCAACTCTTTATCTCTTACCTTGAATGAAAAATCTGGATTTCTATAAAGTTGTCTTTTCTCTTCCCACTGTTCTATTATTGCTAAATTTTTAGGATCGAAATTCAATTTCTCAACCTCAAAAGCCTCTTGTATACCTTTAATTAATCTATCCTTATCATCTAGAAAAGAAGACTTTAATGTATCTATTGTTTTTTGAAAACCATATAATTTATCAGCAATCTCAACCTGCTGGCTAACCCATTTATCGTAAGATCTATTGTTTTCTGATATTTCTGATAAATACCTTGTTCTGTCTGGTGGAATTACAAATATCTTTTCAGACATTTCTTGAGTAATTTCAAAAGTAGAATGAAGTGGAGCATTCGTTTTATCAACTACTTTATCCATTATAACCTTATAAAGGCTATTCATTCCTGGATCATTAAACTGAGAAGCAATCGTTCCAAAAACAGGCATAGAATCTACACTCTCTTCCCATAAATTATGATTTCTCTGATATTGTTTCCTTACATCTCTCAACGCATCTAAAGCACCTCTTTTATCAAATTTATTCAATGCAATTACATCAGCAAAATCCAACATATCAATCTTTTCTAATTGAGTTGCTGCACCATACTCAGGAGTCATTACATATAAAGATAAATCTGAATGCTCAACAATCTCCGTATCAGATTGACCTATCCCTGAAGTTTCTAAGATGATTAAGTCATAAGCAGCTACTTTTAAAATATTGATAGCTTCTGAAACATGTTTCGACAATGCCAAATTCGATTGTCGAGTAGCTAAAGAACGCATATAAACCCTAGGATTTTTAATAGCATTCATACGAATTCTATCACCTAGCAATGCGCCACCTGTTTTACGTTTAGAAGGGTCTACAGAAACAACAGCTATTTGTTTTTCAGGGAAATCAATTAAAAACCTTCTTACTAATTCATCAACTAAAGATGATTTACCAGCACCACCAGTCCCTGTTATCCCTAAAACTGGGACATCAGAATCTTTTGCTAAAGACCTTATTTTATCTAAAGTTTCTTTTGCTTCTTCTGGGTAATTTTCAGCTGCAGATATCACTCTCGCAATTGCTGGAATGTTTTTATTTTTTAATAATTCAAATTCATTTGTAATATTTTGTCCTAAAGGAAAATCACACTTTTCAATTAAATCATTTATCATTCCTTGTAATCCCATGTGACGTCCATCATCAGGGTGATAAATTCTAGTAATTCCATAAGCTTGAAGTTCCTCTATTTCAGAAGGAAGAATAGTACCTCCTCCTCCGCCGAAGATTTTAATTTGAGGTGCACCTTTTTCATTTAACAAGTCACGCATGTATTTAAAATACTCGTTATGACCACCTTGATAAGAAGTTATCGCAATTGCATTAGCATCTTCTTGAATAGCACAATCAACAACTTCTTCAACTGATCTATCGTGACCTAAATGAATAACTTCGCAACCTGAAGCTTGAATAATTCTTCTCATGATATTTATCGCTGCATCATGCCCATCAAATAAGGCGGCTGCAGTAACAATTCTCACTTTGTTTTTTGGCTTGTAGTATATTTTATTTTCCATATGCATAAATTGTGTGCTTTATAAAAGCACTGCTAATTTAAGGAAAACTATAGAATTTAATACAAGAAAAATCCGTGAAAAAGATGTAATTAGGAAATAGAGGTGAAATTACAGTACTTTATTCGTAAGAAACTACAAATATATCTTCATCTACTTTTTTGAAAAACTTCTCTTCACGAGCATATCTTTCTAACTCAGATGTATACTTCAATTGATCTAGCGTAAATCTTGTTTGCTTTAATTTATGAGATATCTCTTCTTTTGAGGCTTCCAATTTATTTAATTTTGACTGATGTGAAATCATTGAGAACAAGTCATTATCATCTAAAAAAAGTGAGTAAACAATAAAGAAAACACCCGTAAATACAAATTTATTTTTAAAATACTTCAATCCTTTTGCATCAGTAAACTTAGATAAACGTTTTGTCAACTTCATAAATAACTATTTTTCACAAAATAACGATACAACTTGCTTCATTTTACCTTAATCAGTAATTGTTTTCAAACTTAAATTGTTTAAAATCGAAACATTAACCTCAGTTCAATTAATTCAGAACCTCTTTGTAACGCAAAATAAACTCCTCATCTTCATCAAAATAAACCTTTAAAACTTCTAATATTTTTCTAGCTTTATCTAACTGTCTAGCAGCTATAAAACTTTCTGCTGCTTGTATAGCACCATGCTTTAAGAAAACCACATCTGCTTCACTCCAATTATTTAGAGAATTTAAAATTATAAGCTGACCTTCACATTTATCAAAAAGTGCTTTAGAGCCTGACTTATCACCAGCACGATATTTCATTGCGGCAATAAACAAATTTGGTCCAAGGTCATTATAAGTGAGTTTAGAATAACTTTGAGCCCAACCTCCAGCTTTTTTTAAATCGTCAGAAGAAAGATCATTTAACATTCTCTCTTTTAAACTTTCCTGAAATACAGAAATAAACTCTTCATTTTTCTTAATCGATAATGAATCTTTATCTAGTTTAAAAGCCTTCATTAAACTTTTAGTAGCGTCTTTATACGCATTTTTATAAATGGGATCAGAATTTCCTGAAATTGATATCTTATAAAAGCCTTTTGCCATCCAAACATAAGGCTCCGCATCTTTTTTATTCGCTTCTTTTTTAGCGTATTTCTCAGCAGAAGAAATCACTTTCTCATACTTACCATCTGCAAAAAGAATGACTAAATCGTCATATTTACCATCTTCTTGAGAAAAATTTAAAAACGGACTTATTAATAAAATAAGAAAAGTACATACTTTCATAATTGTTGTTTTTTGTTTTAGCATTGCAATTTAATTATTTTAACTAAAACATTTACTCAACACTCTTAATAAGTAAGTTCAATATATCTTGTGCCGCTTTTGCAATTTTAGTCCCTGGACCAAAGACCCCAAAAACGCCTGCTTTATAGAGAAAATCATAATCTTGTTGAGGAATTACACCTCCAGCTACAACCATAATATCATCCCTTCCAAATTGTTTTAATTCGTGAATCACTTGAGGTACTAGCGTTTTGTGACCTGCAGCTAAACTAGAAACACCTAAAATATGAACATCATTCTCAACAGCTTGCTTCGCCGCTTCTCTTGGTGTCTGAAATAATGGTCCAATATCTACATCAAAACCTATATCAGCAAAAGAAGTAGCAATCACTTTTGCTCCTCTATCATGTCCATCCTGTCCCATTTTAGCGACTAAAATTCTTGGTCGACGCCCTTCTAAATCACTAAATTTGTTAGCCAATTCTTTAGCTAACACAAAATCTTTATCTTTCATAGCTTCAGATGAATACACTCCACTAATTGAACGAATAACAGCCTTATATCTTCCGTAAGATTTTTCTAAAGCATCTGATATCTCACCTAAAGAAGCTCTATTTCTAGCACAATCTATTGCAAGTTCTAATAAATTCCCTTTCCCTGAAGCAGCCGATTCTTCTAATTTCTCAAGTGAATCCTTATGTTTTTGAGGGTCGCGCTCAGTTCTTAATTTGTGTAGACGCTCAATTTGAGACAACCTAACTTTTGTATTGTCAACTTCTAAAATTTCAATTTCATCCTCTTTTTCAAGTTGAAATCTGTTCACACCTACAATAATATCTTTATCCGCATCAATCCTTGCTTGTTTTCTGGCTGCAGCCTCTTCTATTCTCATTTTTGGAACACCCGTCTCAATTGCTTTCGCCATCCCTCCTAACTCTTCCACTTCTTCAATCAAACGCCAAGCTTCTTCAACCAATGAATTTGTTAATGACTCTATATAATAACTACCTCCATACGGATCAATGTGAGTTGTAACTCCTATCTCTTCTTGTATGTATATTTGAGTATTACGAGCTATTCTTGCGGAAAAATCAGTAGGCAATGCAATAGCTTCATCTAATGCATTTGTATGTAAAGATTGTGTCCCTCCAAAAACGGCAGCCATTGCCTCAACGCAAGTTCTAGCTACATTATTAAAAGGATCCTGCTCCGTTAAACTCCAACCAGATGTTTGGCAATGGGTTCTTAAAGCTAAAGATTTTTCTGACGTTGGATTAAATTTTTTCACAATTTTCGACCACAACAATCGACCTGCTCTCATTTTTGCAATTTCCATATTGTGATTCATTCCAATTGCCCAGAAAAAACTCAATCGAGGAGCAAATTCATCAATCTTCATTCCTGCATCAACACCTGCTCTTAAATATTCTAATCCATCCGCTAATGTATAAGCAAGTTCAATTGCAGCTGTAGCTCCAGCTTCTTGCATGTGATACCCTGATATTGAGATCGAATTAAACTTAGGCATATTCTTAGAAGTATATTCAAAAATATCTGAAATAATCTTCATAGAAGGTTTTGGAGGATAGATATAAGTATTTCTAACCATAAATTCCTTCAGTATATCATTCTGAATCGTTCCTGTCAATTTATCTCGAGATACGCCTTGCTCTTCAGCAGCAACAATATAAAAAGCTAATATTGGAAGCACAGCCCCATTCATTGTCATTGAAACCGACATTTCATCAAGCGGAATTTGATCAAACAAAAGCTTCATATCTAAGATTGAATCTATAGCGACACCAGCTTTTCCAACATCTCCTTCTACTCTTTCATGATCAGAATCATATCCTCTATGTGTTGCTAAATCAAAAGCTACAGATAATCCTTTTTGTCCTGCAGCTAAATTTCTTCTGTAAAAAGCATTCGACTCTTCCGCAGTTGAAAATCCTGCATATTGTCGAATTGTCCAAGGTCGAATTGCATACATTGATCCGTAAGGACCTCTTAAAAAGGGAGCAACACCTGAAACAAAACCGATATGATCTGCTTCCACAACATTCTCTTTGCTGTAGTAATTTAACAAATCAATTTTCTCAGCTGTAATTCCAACATTATGCTGTTCCACCTTTTTGTTAGAATCCGATTGTGTTTGAAAAGGGATGTTTTTAAATTTCACTTCCATCTTAAATACTATTTTCAACGTTAAAAAATTCAAGCCCAAACAACGACTTCTTAGCTACCCAACAATTGTCAACTTCTTTTGAATTCTTAAACTTATTTACACCTATCAAAACTTTATCAGCATTTTTATAAGCGTGTAATTTTAATTCCGATTTATCCTTCACTTCTTTATATATAAATAACTGACATTCAGAACTAAAAACACCATCCATCTCATCTAAAAATTGAAACAAATTCCACGAAATCTGAACCAACTCATCAGTTAATTTTTCTATTGAATAACTACCTCCTAATGGATCAATTACTTTCTCAAAATAGCTTTCTTCTTTTAATATTAAAGGAATATTTTGAGCCATTCTTAATGAAAATTCACTTTCACCTTTTTTAGAATTCTGATCAAATGATAGAATTGTCAACATATCAACTCCACCAATTATAGCCGACATTGATTCAGAGGTCTGTCTTAATAAATTAGTATGTGGATCTTTTAATGACTTATTTACAAATCCAACAGTAGCAGAAATATTAATCGTTAACTCATCAATTTGTGGGTGGTTATAATTTTGAACAATAAATGCCCACATTTTTCTAAACGCTCTAAATTTTGCTATTTCATGAAAATAATTCGCACCTACTCCAAAATCAAAATGAATTAATTTCACAGCCTCTTCAATTGATAAACCCGCGTTAGTCAACATCGTTAAAAACTCTTTACCTTGAGATAAAGCAAAAGACAACTCTTGTTTAATGTTTGCTCCCGCCTGCTGAATAGCAAAAGCATTTACAAAGCAAAAAGGTTTAGAATTTGATAACTTAAGATCAATTAATTGCTGAACGTCAAGATTAAAAGCATCCAACCTATAAAAAATTGAAGCATCTGAATTTCCAAATCTTTTATTTAACTCTTGATATTGCGCTAAAGTTGAAACATCAAAATGAATTGAAATATACTCAATTGAAATTTCATTCAATAAAAGATCAAAATCTATTGATGCATCTGAAAGCTTAAAAATTAAAGCATCAGCTCCTGTCATTAAAACAGCTAAAGCTTTCGAGTTTGCTGCTAAAACATCATTTACTTCAATACAAACTGCATTCTTCCATTCATTTGAATTTGAAGAAACACCTCTTGTAAATGGATAGCGAGCAGGTGAGTCTGATTTTGAAAACACATCATCTTGATGAACATAACTCGAAAAAGTTAACTCTTCGATTTCATCATTTTTAAAAAAAGCATCTTTTAAGTCAAGGCCTTTAAGCTCCTTTTTCAGTTTATCTTCCCAGTCCAGCTTTGAACTCTTAGGAAATTCAGAGAAAAAATTATTCATTTTATGTTTAAAGTTTTATAAATCAAATAATTAAATCATTCTATTCAGAATTTTATAATTATTAGACACATTAAATATAAGAAATCCTATTGATATTGAAATAGTTAATTCGCCTTAGAACATTCAATTTGAAATAATTCAAGAGCAAAACTTACATCTTTTTTAAGCTATCTACTTCAAATCAAACAAACTATTTACTCCCGGCAACCTTTCCGTTGTAAAACCTTCAGCATAAGAAACGCCTATTGGTCGCCCAAATTCATTCCCCCTTGCTTTTAAGAAATCTAAAAAATCTTTTCCAGAAATTGGCGTTTGAGGTTCAGTAGAGTTAGGGTCGTAAAATTGGGATTTATAAGCTTCAACAGCTTTCATTTTACGTTCCATAAAAGGAGTTACATCAATAACAAAATCAGGTTTAATGTAACGATCTTGGATGTAATGATAAACAACTTCTGGACGAAATGCTTCTTGCAATTGCCCATTAACAATTGTTTCTACTTTTCGTAAGCCTGCTAAAAAACAAGCCTCTGAAACCAATTGAGCAGCTCTCCCGTGATCAGGATGTCTATCTTCAACTGCATTCGCTAAAACAATTTTTGGTCTGTAAGTACGAATAGCAGTGACAATCTTCAATTTGTTTTCTTCATTTATTTCAAAGAAAGCATCTCGCATTTTTAAGTTTTCTCGAAAGGAAAGCCCCATTATCTTTGAAGCTTCTGCAGCTTCTTCATACCTTAAAGCAACAGAACCTCTAGAACCTAATTCTCCTTCCGTTAAATCAATTACTCCAACAATCTTCCCTTCAGAAATATGTTTCATTAAAGTACCTGAACAGGCTAATTCGACATCATCAGGGTGTGCTGCAAAAGCAAGAATATCTGTATTCTGAATCATTTATTTATCCAATTGATAACTTCATCATCTAAAGGACTAAATCTTGAAGAAAAATCTTTCACAACTAATCCATTTTCGTCAATCAAAAATTTATGAAAATTCCATTTCACATCTCCTTCCACCTCTTCTTGCAACCATTTATAAATGGAAGATGCGTCATCACCTAAAACCTTCACTTTTGACATCATTGGAAAAGTAACTCCGTAATTCACTTCACAAAACGAAGCAATTTCGGTATCAGAACCTGGATCCTGAGCTCCGAAATCGTTAGATGGAAAACCTATTATTTCGAATTTATCATTCCCTGCCTCTTGGTATAAATCTTCCAACTCTCCAAATTGAGGAGTAAATCCACAAGCAGAAGCAGTATTAACAATCATTACTTTCTTTCCTTTCAAAGAACTAAAATCAAATTCCTTTCCTTTGATGTCTGATACTTTAAAGTCGTGTAATTTCATAATTATTGTTTTTTTAAATGTAAACGAACAAGATACAATTAATCAATTTTATTTTTAAGATAAGCTTTGTTTCTTAAAAAAGCAAATACGTTGAAGATAACAAATATAATTACAGTAATAATAATTCCTTCAGGAACAGTTCCTAAACCCTCACCCTGTGCATAAGAATGTAAACCAACAAGGTAAAAATTAACTCCAAAGAACGTGAAAAGAATAGCAGAATAACCCCAAAAAGTCACGGTATTAAATAAGAATTTACCTGCTAAACCTGGAATATATCTTAAATGAAGAATAACAGCATAAACTAAAACAGAAACCAATGCCCATACTTCTTTTGGATCCCATGCCCAGTATCTACCCCAAGATTCATTTGCCCAGATCCCACCTAAAAAAGTACCGATTGTTAGCATAAACAATCCTAAAGTAATGGTCATTTCTGAAACATAACTTAATTCAGTAATATGCAAAGTAATCAGCTTTCCATTCTTTTTAGTTCTGATAGTATAGAGCATTAAATTCAACAATGATAAAATACAACCTAATCCTAAAAACCCATAACTACCAGTAATAATTGATACGTGAATCATCAGCCAATACGATTTTAAAACTGGCTGAATTGGTGTAATCTCTGGGTCCATCAAATTCATTTCAGAAACAAAAATCATCAATGCCGCCAATACTGCTGTACCTGCTAAAATAACCGGGTTCTTTTTTGAAAATAAAAAACCTGCAATCATTGTTACCCATGCAATAAAAATAATAGCTCCGTAACCATTAGACCAAGGTGCATGTCCAGTAATAAACCATCTAAACCCTAAACCTACTCCATGATAAACGAACATTACAATTAATAACCCTGTTAATATTTTACCAAGATTTCCAAATTTCCTTTCAACACCTTGAGAAGGCTTGATGAATATTTTAATAAAAAAGACAATCAATAAAATCAATCCAATTAAGATATAACTGTACCATGAGTTTTTGAAAATCTCCATTTTATTATAACTTACCTCTACTTTTATTTTGGCATCTGAAGGAACAACTTTTGAACCTTCATTTTTCTGGAAGTCTTTTAACTGCTTCAATAATTCTAAAACCTCTGTGTAGTTATTATCAGTAGAAGCCTTGTCTAATTTTGCTAAATATTTTAATGCCAACGAAGATGATAAACTATCTTTTTGCATCAAATCACTGCTTAGAGGAACGAACCAAGTATTATTAACATCAGATTTAACTGGCATTATTTTCATGTACTGCCAAGAGAATACAGATTGAACAACCTGAAATTTCTCAACCAATTTAATTATTTTTTTATCAAATTCATTTCTTAATTTTTCAAGTTTTTTATGAGATGCATTATACTCTACCATCCATCTAAAATCACCTTCAACAGTAGATAGTTCTGAAAAAGAAGCATAATCACTAAGTTTTAAACTATCTTTTAAATTACTTGGCACATAAATTAATTGTTGATTCATCCAATATTGAGGATACATGTGCATACTCATAACGACTTGCACTGCATTGAAATCTTTAAATTTATTTTTCCTTGAAATCTTTCTTAAAATTTGATCAGCGGTTGTATGAAAAGGAACAATTCGACCATCAAAATCTTGAACCATCAAAGTTGCTAATTGATCTGAATGTTCTTTTGACATCACCTTGTGAACAGCTTCAGTTTTATCTGTTTTTTTAACTTTTTCATTCACATCAGAATGATTATGCTGTGAATGTGTTGAATGATCATCTACTGAATGGTCATGCGCTGAGTGATCGTGAGAAGCATGATCGTGTCCTGAATGATCTTGATCATCTTGTGCAAAAGTTGGACTCCCAATAGATAAAGCAAACAATACTATTAAAACAGATAATGATTCTCTTCTTAATCTCGTTTTCTTTAATTTTTCATTTAACTCTTTAAAACGACTGTGAGGTGAAAAAAGTGATAAAATCATTCCAATTGACATTAACAAATAGCCTAAATAAGTAATATTTGTACCCCACCAATCGTAATTAACACTTAACCTTGTACCTTCTTCATTCTCAGGAGTTTTAGGATCATCTAAATCATACGCTGATTGAAAAAAACGATATCCTCTATAATCCATTACATTATTCATAAAAATTCGTTGACTGTGTGTATGTTTTAACTCATCATCAAGCACTGTTACTTCACTAGCAAAAGAAGAAGCAGTTTCTGAACCAGGATATTTATCTAACTGAAAATCATTACATCTTATAGCAAAAGGCAAATCAATTTTCATCGAACCGTATTCAAACTCATAGGTCAACCCATTCAATTGAACCATAGTTGGAGTTGGAATTGCAGACATACCACCTTGTAATTCAACTATTTTAGATTGCTTTCCGTCAGATACTTTCACAATTAAAAAATCGGAACCAGCGTTCTTTTTAGAAGAAGGTAATTTTGTGACTTTAGCATTTTCGATTGCTTGTTTGAAAACAAATTGTTGATTATTTACTAAATACAATGTAGTTGTTTTAAACTCAACTACAGAATCTACCGGAACATGAACGTATTTTTCTTCTGGAATTGGAGAACCGCTTTGTCTAGCCTTTTGCATTTCAGACATAGGAAGATATTTTAGCGGAAATTTAGATTCCAACATCACTACACCCTCTTTTTCAAAAAGTTGAATCCCTGGCATTGCATCCTTTTTATTGAAAGAGATAGCAACATCACCAACCATTACAAATCCGTTTGAAGATAGAAAATTAGATTTCATACCATCAGTAATAATATCTAAAATCTTCCCTTTTATTGAATCATTAATAATTAACGAATCAACTACATTCTTTTTAAAATCGACATATTCAATTTTAACTGGAGATGGATGATTAGGGAATTCTACATCAATGTCGAAATCATTATGCGTAACTTCTGACATAAACATTTTTCTACTCTCTGTAAATTGTAGTTTTCCATCGTTTATTTTGTACCACAGATAAGGGTCAGAAGAATAGATGAAATCAGATTGTTTTCCTTCTGTAATTAGCATCAAACCATCAAAACTAACATATCTTGTTGTCCATGAACCAATTAAAATAACAATAAACGATAAATGAAAAGCTAAAACAGGTGTTTTTTCTCTACGAAACATTCTCTGTTCTACAATATTCGCTATTAATAATATTCCTAAATAAACTAATAGCACTTCAAACCAAAGTGCATTGTAAATCAAAATTCTAGCAGTTTGAATATCATAAGCAGACTCAAAAAAAGTTGCTGCACCTATTGCAATCAAAAAGATAAAAAGACCTAAAGTCATCATCTTCATTGAAAAAAAAATCTTAAAAAACTTATCCATACGTTTAATTTATTGCTTCACAAAAATAGCGATTGTGAATGAAAAGAAATGTTAAAAAAAACAAAAGCCACACTAAATGCGTGGCTTTAAAATTTATAATTAATTACTTTTCTAAGTTGTTTAAGAATTCAACTACATTATTCTCAATTCGTTCAGCAATATTACTTACATCGGATTTAACAAAGGATGCACCCGTAATCTTTTCATATAATTCAATATATCTATCTGTAACAGTTTGAACAAATTCATCTGGCATAGTAGGCATTTGTTGTCCTTCTAATCCTTGAAAATCGTTTTCAATCAACCATTGACGCACAAATTCTTTTGATAATTGTTTCTGAACCTCACCTTTCGCTTGTCTTTCTTCATAACCATCTGCTACAAAATAACGAGATGAATCAGGAGTATGAATTTCATCAATCAAAATAACCTCTCCGTTTCTCATTCCGAATTCGTATTTTGTATCAACTAAAATTAACCCTTTAGCAGCAGCCATTTCTGTACCTCTTTGAAATAAAGCTCGCGTATATTTTTCCATCTGAACGTAAATTGCTTCAGGAACTATATTTTTTGAAATAATATCTTCTCTAGAAATATCAACATCATGTCCCTCCTCTTCTTTCGTCGCAGGTGTTATAATTGGCTCAGGAAATTTATCATTTTCCTTCATTCCTTCAGGCATAACAACTCCACATAACTCACGTATTCCCTCTTTATATTGTCTTGCAGAGTGTCCAGCTAAATAACCTCTTATAACCATTTCAACTCGAACAGGCTCGCACGCATACCCAACAGCAACAGAAGGATCTGGAGTACCAATCAACCAATTTGGAACAATATCTTTCGTAGCATCTAAAAACATAGTAGCTACTTGATTCAACACCTGTCCTTTAAAAGGAATACCTTTTGAAAGGACATGATCAAATGCAGAAATACGATCAGAAGCAACCATTACTAACAGATCATTTTCTAATGTATAAACATCTCTTACTTTTCCATTGTAAACTGTTTTTTGTCCAGGAAAGTTAAACGCTGCTTTTGTTAATGAATTACTCATATTTTTATTATTTTTTTTATTTTTTCTTACCGTACGAACAGGTCGCGAAATATCTTTACATTTCTACCTTTTCAAAAGCGTCAATAATTTTCTTTACTAATTGATGTCTTATTACATCATTTTGATTCAATCGAACAATACTTATATCATCAATACCCTTTAAAACATCCAATGCAAATGCTAGTCCTGATTTTTGATGCTTCGGTAAATCAACTTGCGACATATCTCCTGTCACTACAAATTTCGCAGTCATTCCCATTCGAGTTAAGAACATCTTCATCTGCATCGCTGTAGCATTTTGAGCTTCATCCAAAATAACAAATGCTTTATCTAACGTTCTCCCTCTCATAAAAGCAAGAGGTGCAATTTCAATCACTCCATACTCTAACATTTCAGCTAATTTCTCTGGAGAAATCATATCGCGTAGAGCATCATATAGCGGCATCATGTATGGATCAAGCTTCTCTTTTAAATCTCCGGGTAAAAAACCAAGATTCTCTCCTGCTTCAACAGCTGGACGAGTTAAAATAATACGCTTCACTTCTTTGTTCTTTAACGCTCTAACAGCTAATGCAACAGCAGTATAAGTTTTACCCGTACCTGCTGGACCAACAGCAAATACCATATCATTTTTATTGACTGCCTCAACTAGCTTACGTTGATTTTGAGTTCTTGCCCTAACCTTTAATCCACTATTCCCATGAACAAGAACATCATTTGCAGAACTTGAAACCATCAATTCCCCATCTTCAGCCATTAAAGAAGATATTTCATTCTCTGAGATAGAATTAAATTTCAAGAAAAATTGAACCAACAAATCAAACTTAACTTCAAAAGCAAGAATTTCTTCATCACTACCAATAATATTTAAAACATTACCGCGTGCTACAATTTTCAGTTTAGGGAAATAACTTTTTATTTTTTTTAATTTCAAGTTATTAACACCAAACAGTTCAGCGGGATTCAACCCTTTTATTTCGATACTTTTTTCTTGCAATTTAAATTATTTGAGAATTTTTATCAAAAATAGTATGAATAAACTTATTTTTGGTGTAAAATTAGAAATATTTAAACATTTCTATCCGTTAAATTTAAGGAATGCCAATTATTACATTAACAACAGATATGGGTTTAAAAGACCATTATGTAGCATCCATCAAGGGCGCTATATTATCTCTTGTTGATGCTGTTACAATTGTAGATGTTTCTCATAGCGTACAACCCTTTAACGTTTCAGAAGCTGCTTATTACATTTCTTCATGCTACAACGATTTTCCAAAAGGAACAGTTCATATTGTAGGAGTAGATTCTGAACCAGTTGTAAATTTCAATAGTAGTAATGGATCTTTTCCTTCAATTCTTGAATTTAACGGTCACTATTTCATTTCAAATGACAATGGTTTTTTTGGAGCATTTCTTCAAGAAAAGACGCCTGATGCTTTTTGGAGAATTGATGATATTTTATCAAATCCAAAACTATTTTTATTTCCGACTAAAAACATGCTAGTTCCAATAGCTTGTAAAATAGTCAACGGAGAAAACATCGCAACATTTGCAAGTCCTGAAATAAACTTTAGAAATGCCTTTTACCCAGTTGCTGTAGTTGAGAAAAACTTAATTAAAGCAACCGTAATACATATTGATTCATACGGAAACTTAATAGTAAACGTAACAAGAGAAATTTTTGATATAAACGGTAAAGACACTCCTTTCACGATTTATTTTAGAAGTAAAGAATATTTTATCGAAACGATATCTACAACTTACAACGAAGTATCACAGGGAGAAAGAGTTGCTCTTTTCAACGAAAATAACTTGTTAGAAATTGCTATTAACAAAGGTGCGAACGGTAGCGGAGGTGGTGCTGAAAAATTATTTGGTATCCGTATAGGTGATGTTGTGCGAATAGAATACACTCCAAGAGGATCAAAAGAAACCATTGAATCTTTATTTTGATGATTACTAGAATTGTAAAACTTCATTTCGAAAGCAATAAAACTGCTGAATTCCTTTCATTTTTTCAAACAATTAAAAACAATGTCAATAATTTTGAAGGTTGTTTGGGAATGCAATTATTACAAGACCTTCATAATCCAGATATAATTATGACTTATAGTCATTGGGACAATGAAGAAGCATTAGAATGCTATAGATTATCGGAAACATTTGGTGCTATTTGGCCCAAAATAAAACCTTGGTTTGCTCAAAAACCAGAAGCTTGGTCTGTGAATACAGTGTTTAATGGATTCTTAGATAAGTAGTTATGGGTCAACATCAAAAGTTGGTGACCATTAATTCCTCTTATATTTTTCCTGATACTTATTTTAGCTGAAAAAAGTATCCAAAAACAGCTTTTTCAATCTTACAAGGGACTTTTTACGTTCCGTTTCACTCCACAAAAACCGCGGATAAATGTTGATGCCGATTACGTATTCAATATGGTCTTTATTACATCAGACCATTTTCATACTGTATCGGCATCGTTAAAAAAAACAAACTACTTTTACATGCCTTGTTCCTTACATCTCCATTTCATTGCGATGTGGAACGCACTTCCGTTCCATTTTTCAATTCTGTGCAAGATTGGATTTACCACTTCGAAGTTTGAAATTATAGATCTGTTTTTGAATTTTAAACAAACTGATTTTAGAACTGATTTAAAAGTACATCAACATCTTAAATTATTGATTGTTAAGTTTTTAAAATATAAAGAAGGTGTAAATATTAATTTTTGGCTAGTCCCCAGAAAATTGTTGTGATCCGTAGTTATTCAAAACGCTAATTTTTTTTCTAATTCCTTCATAAAAAAATGTAAAAAAATAAAAAAACGCTTGTTATTTAAAATAAAACTTTTATCTTTGTCTTGATTTAGGTGGTTAGGTTAGTTAGGTTTAGAGAGAGAGCAGACGCCCGTTTGCTCTCTTTCTTTTTTTATCAACTTTTTTAGATGTAATCTTTCTAGTCAATTAAATCAGAATATTCGCTAGAAAACTTTATTTTTGTACAAAATAGAAATACAATGATTTTACCAATAGTTGCATACGGAGACCCTGTCTTAAAAAAAGAAGCTGAAGAGATTTCAAAAGAATACCTTGAATTAGACAAATTGATTAAAGATATGTTCGAAACAATGTACGAAGCTTCTGGTGTAGGACTAGCAGCTCCACAAATTGGTAAAGCTTTAAGACTTTTTATAACTGACGGAAGTCCATTTGCTGAAGAATTAGAAGAAGGTGAAGAACCAGATCCAAGAGCAGAAGGCATTGAAAACTTTAAAAAAGTTTTTATAAATCCTATTATTGAAGAAGAAAGCGGGAAAGAATGGGTTTTTAAAGAAGGTTGTCTTTCTATACCTAAAGTTCGAGAAGATGTAATTCGCAAAGAAAAAGTTAGAATTACTTATTATGACGAAAATTGGAACTTAAAAGATGAAACCTATGATGGTTATGCTGCTCGTATCATTCAACATGAATATGATCACATTGACGGAATTTTATTTACAGATCATCTTTCTTCAATAAAGAAAAAATTAATCGCTAAAAAACTTCAAAATATATCTAAAGGAGATGTGAATGTTGACTATAAAATGAAATTTCCACTTCTAAAAAAAGGTAGAAAATAAATTATCTATATATGAAATACTTTTTCATCATATCTTTAACTCTCTTTTCGTGCTCTAACACTGAGACAAATAAAGATGCGAAAAATGAGCAATTTATTTTAACACATAAAATAGATTCATTAGAACAGATTGGAACGAATAATTCTGAAGGAATTTCAAAACAAGACCAAGATCAACTATTGTCTTCACTAGAAGAATATGCTTCAAACTTCCCAAAAGATGATAGTTTAGCTTTTTATTTAGATAAAATACAAATGATCTATGCTGCAAAAGAAGATTATATTAAATCGAGTGAATATGCAGAACGTATTATCAAATCACATAAAAACTATCCAAATCGAGCATTGATAATTGAAAGTCAAGCAGCTAATTACGATGTTTTTTTAACACCTAGAGACACTAATAAAATCAAACACTATTATCAATTACTATTAAAAGAAAATAAAAACATTGATAAAGAAAAAAGAGAAGATATTTTGAAGCGATTAAAACATATTCATTTACCTTTAAAAGAATACATTCAATTTTTAAATCAATAGTCAAGGTTTAGTATTTCGCAGTTATAACATTAATAATAAGTACATAATTTGTTTCAATTGATTACTTTCTTTGCACATTATTTATCGATTCACAATTATACTTTCAACTGTACTTAATTAGTGAAAAAATAAATTCTGTTAACAATCTGTTAAATTTGAAGCAACACAATAAATTCTTATTATATTTGACATAATAGAAACTTAAAACAAAAAAAGATGAAAAAAATATTATTTTCTTTAATGGTTATGATTGGAGCTTTCGTTAACGCTCAAGAAGTTGAAAACGGTGCGAAAATTACTTTTACAAAAGATGTCCATGATTACGGAACTATTAAAAATGGTGCTGATGGAAAATGCACATTCGAATTTAAAAACACAGGTAATGCACCTTTAATTTTATCAAATGCAAAAGGATCTTGTGGATGTACAGTTCCAACTTGGCCTAAAGAACCAATTGCTCCAGGAGCTAAAGCAGTGATCTCAGTTCAATACGATTCAAAAAGAGCTGGTGCAATTAACAAAAGTGTTACTATAACTTCTAACGCTGTTAATGAGCCAAACAAAGTTATTCGTATTAAAGGGACAGTTTTACCTGCTCCAGAAAACGGAACACCTGTAAACAATGCTGGGCCAGCAAATTAATAGGTTTACATTACATAAATGAAATTACTTTTCACAAGTATCATTTTTATATTAAATTCCGCCCTTGTATTTTCTCAAGAGGCGGAATTTTATTTAAAGGAAAAAACAGTAAAATTCCCAGACACTGAACAAGGAGAGACACTAGAGCATACATTTGTTTTTACAAATACTGGCTCCTCCCCTCTTATTATTCAAAACTATGAAGTTGCATGTAAATGCACAAAGCTTATTACTCCAGATAAACCTATTGCTCCTGGTGAAAAAGGAGAATTACTATTAACCTTTGATACAAAAGGAAAATATGAATTTCAAGATAGAACAGTCATATTAACAATGAACACTAAAAAGAAAACTGAGAAATTAAGATTTAAAGTTTTCGTAATTGTTCCCTAATTTTTCCCCATGAGTGAATTCAACATTAAAGATTACAATACCTTTGGTTTAGATGTAAATTGTAAGGCGATAGACTTTATAAACAATGCTACTGACATTCCTACTTTGCTAAAAAAATACAAAGGAGAAGAGTTGTTGATTTTAGGAGGAGGAAGTAATGTATTGTTTACAAATCCAACTTTCGAAGGGGTAGTAATAATCAATAAAATAAAAGGATTTGAGGCAACGGAGGAAGATGATTACACTGTCGTTTTAAAATCTGGATCTGGTGAATCATGGCATGAACTTGTTTTAAATAGCATTGATCAAAATTTTGGTGGATTAGAAAATCTTTCGTTTATACCAGGAAGTGTAGGAGCTAGTCCAATGCAAAATATTGGAGCATACGGTGTAGAAATTAAAGATGTATTTGAAAGCTTAGAGGCATACCATCTAGAATCTGGAGAAATACACACCTTTTCAAAATCAGAATGTGAATTCGGCTACAGAGAAAGTGTATTTAAGAGAAAAGTAAAAGGTCAATACATAATTACATCTGTAAGTTTTAAATTATCGAAAAAAAATCATCAATTAAACACATCATACGGAATTATTGAGCAACAATTAATGGCTATGAATATAATCAACCCAACGATAAAAGACGTTAGCGATGCTGTTGTAGCAATCAGAAGTAGTAAACTTCCTAATCCAAAAGAAATTGGTAATGCTGGTAGTTTTTTCAAAAATCCAATAGTAAAAAATACAGTTCTAGAAAAAATTCAATTAAAACACCCAAACTGTCCTTTTTACCCTTCAATAGAAGGCTTTTCAAAACTAGCTGCTGGATGGTTAATTGAACAAGTGGGATGGAAAGGAAAAACTATAAATGGCTATTATGGCGTTCATAAACTACAAGCATTGGTGATTGTGAATTATGGTGGGGCAACGGGTAAAGAACTTTATCAATTATCGACACAAATAATTGAAGATGTAATAGCTGAATTTGGTGTAGAATTAGAGCGAGAAGTGAATATTATTCAGTAATTGGTATTATAAGCTGATTTTTTACCATTAAGATTCTGAGTTAATTTCAAAGTAAAAACTTTATTTTTATATAAGCCTATCGGGTTTTATTGCGCTCCTTCAGAGCTTAGTTGTTTGTGTTATCACTATCGATGGGCTACACCCATCGTTAATGAATTAATGCCCTTCAGATTCTGTGTTAATATCCTAGTAAAATAGTTATTTTATTTTATGTTTATATCTTTGTATTCTAAAGCAGTCAAGAACTAGCTTGTAAGAGTG
>Ga0105052_10002870_pt1 | contig 20520 bp, 1 predicted proteins | sample FRY03_FD_78094 | JGI IMG/M metagenome (GOLD analysis project Ga0105052, IMG submission 78094) | Freshwater microbial communities from Lake Fryxell liftoff mats and glacier meltwater in Antarctica - FRY-03 | ecosystem: Environmental > Aquatic > Freshwater > Ice > Glacier meltwater ... | reverse complement strand
TTTAAATATGTATATGCACATAAATATATATATGTATATATATATATATATATAAATATACATGTAACTTGGTTGATTACCGATTGGGCAGTTTGTAAAGTACGGCGGAGGGGTGATACGATGATGAGGTCTGCCATCTGTAGCCATCGTGCATGTAATCGTGAGATGCATCATCATTTCAGTGACCCTCTGAGAACCCGCAACAGGAACACGCACAAAAACACTAACATACTAACACACAGACGAGGACAGACAGGCACACGCACGCATGTGTGCGTGTCACACTTCAGCGCTATGCCACCACAGTCAATTCTGCGCTGAAGTGGCTATGATACGATAGCAGAGACAAAAGAAGACGGCACTGTGCAGAAAAATGGCACCACCTCGTGAGTCTCAAAGTGCCCGAGCGCACCCTTCAGCAACGGCTCGTTTTTGAGATTTTTGGCCTGGTAGAGGAACACACGCATGAATTCGTCGCGGCATGCAGATTGTCAGCTCTGACTCGCACCACAGGCTACAGCTAAGTGCGTGTTGATAAAGGCAATGGCGATCAATGGAATGAATGACTGTGCGTATATTCCATGAATGACTGTGCGTATATTCCAAAAAAACTCACCTGTTTCCATCCTTGCTCAGTGAGTCCCGGGTCTCGGATGCCCCAATCTGATGTCGTATTGTGCTCTGATTCGCCATGCCTGTTAATCAGGTGTTTAGCAGAAAACAGGCGCTCCACGATCGCATGGCTGGAACAAAAGGAAATCTTCAAGAATGAGTACCGGATGAGCCAGATAGACTTTATGGGCGAGTCTTTATGCATGGCACTGGCGCCGGGAACCGCACCCATGGGTCGTTTTAGTCCAGGCGATTTTGAATTGCTGTCGGCTACCTCGACCTGCAGTCCCATGGCCCGTCTTCGCATCTTGTATGCCATTGCGATTGAAGTTTTCGTACATACAATACGAAAACAACAACCAATCAATCTGTGTTCTATGTTACCCGTGATGGAATCAGCGAGGTCGTGCAAGCGGGAGTGGATCTGTTCTACAGCATTCGCGAGGAATCACGTGGAGCGAATGCGAATGTGCAGGATGACCCGAGCAGTCTTCAACCGCGGGCCAAACAACCAAAATTTTATTTCTTTGACATGACATGGACGTAACCAACTGAAAATGAGAGGAAAACGGTCCGAAAACAAATAAACAAAAAAAAGTTCAAAATCTTATCGCTTGTGACCGGGCTCGAACCGACGACCTAGGGATTAACAGTCCCTCGCTCTAACCAACTGAGCTACACAAGCTTTTCCACACTATGCCAAAGTCTTGTTTCAATACACCAAGATAATTTTCCGTCAGTTTTTTTGGATCAGTTTTGGCGGGGTTTCTTCCGAAACAAGGAGACTTATTTAAGAAGTTGAGGATTGTCCTTGCTCGGAGTTGAGTGACTTGCAGACTGTCTTGACCCTACAGACTGGGCAAGAGGGCAGCGGCAAACATTCTTTTTAGTGATTGCAACGTTGCCTGCCACTGTTGATATTCAACCCTCGTTGCGAGTATCTTATATCAGTAACAGTGAAAATTTCAGAGTTTTGGTTTGACAAGCGCGTTCTGACAGAACACAGATCATCACACCACGACGCCGGGTTTTGGTCGTGCAGTTTCTGTTTGACGCCCTCGCGTGCCTGTGGGTTCCCAGCGGTTCCTGGCGAAGGAGGACAGCGCCATGATGGCGTCTTTTGAAGAGCATGAGCGATACCTCATGAAGAGCACGCGGACAGGGGCACATGGGCTGCGTGCGCGGAACCCATGCTGCAAAATAGTATCCGGGCGGCAAAGAACGATCGAATCTCCTGCGTCTACGGGCTGTCTTCGGTTTAGCACTATGTTGCTGAGAAGACATATTAACGTCGCGTTGTTCTTCGTTACGTTGCTGCTCGGGGTGCAGCCAACTTCAGAAGCTGAAGCATCATCCGGACAGGATGGCACGGGGGTTTGTACTGCTGCGGCATCTAGCACATGCGCTAGCACGACGACTGCCTCAGGATCGGGGCTCTCGTTGTCAACCGCTGGCGTGTCCAGCCTCTTCACTATTATTGCTCGGGACAGCAACTTATCGGCTGTGGTCAATTCGCCCGCGGCATTTCATGTCGACTGGAGCCCGGTTTCAGTGAATGGTGAGCGTTTGTCCTCCTTGAGCGCGGGTTTCAATGCAGTTGCATATCCTCAGCCGTGCCCCGACAGCCGAGGCGGATGTGTAGCGGCAGTCATTATCGAAAATGCCGGCTCAGGTTGCTACATAGACGGTGAATTGAGCGCCACAGGTGGTGGTGGGGGCACAGGATTTTCTGCTGTCTTTACCCAGTCTGGGGGCTCTGTGAGCAGTGTATCGATCAGGAACGTGGGGGTGGGATATTTGTTTGCTCCAACGCTCACACTATCAGCTGGAGGCACCGGCTGTTCAGGCTTTGTTCTCAAACCAATAGTCCACTCGGGCGCAGGGCATCAGGTGCCGTTTGCTGTCACCCGCAGCGGCCTCTATGCAGTAGTGCCAAGTCTTGTATCACAGGGTGGGTTGGAGGGATTTTACTACAACAATATCATGCTGTCGGGCACGGCAGCGCGGCAAATAGACAGCAGCATCGCTTTCGATTGGGGCTTGGACCTCATCACTCGGCAAGCCAAAGACATGGTTTCAGTCAGATGGCAGGGCAAAATCCGTGCAATCGACAGCGAGGAAACGGTGCTCACAGTACAGACGGACAGCGGCAGCGGCGTGCGCCTGTGGATTGACGACAGGCTTCTTTTTGACAGGGCGGCACCCTCGTCAGAGCCCATCCGTGGCACAGCTGCATCTAGCCCACTCCAGTGCTCAATAGCGGAATCCTCGAATTTTGTCAGGTCGCGTGTCTCAAATCTCGACCGCATCATCAGCTGTGAGAGCTGTCCAGGCTACAACTGGAGGGATATAGAGAGTGAGTCTAGCATAGGGGCGCTGGCGCAAAATCTGAGCCTGGAGCTTCCATTACACCCATCGATGTCGCAGCTGCCAACACGCATGAAACCGCAAAGTGCTATCGGAGTCGCACTGAATGGCGTGCTCATCTTGAATGACGATGCCAACTGGAGGGGGGGCAGTGCTGACGTGGGCGTGCTCGACTCCTGCGGTGGGTATATTGATGCATCAGGGCTTTACGCTTATATCCGCCAGCCCTCGTGTCTTGTTGAGTTGTTTTGGCAGCGCCATCCTCGTCTTTTGGGGTTTATGCTCGATGGGGTGCCCATATATGGCAGCATGCAAATAGTCGGCAATTATGAAAGCTCGCATGATAGGGATCGGGGTGCAGAGGCCTTGAGTCTTGATGAATGTGGAGGGCATGTCGACGCGCACATGCCGTTTTACCACTATCATTTCCGGTCTAGTTTCCCCCACACGCCTGCATGTTTAAACGCGTGTGTGGACGAGAAGGTTCTACATTCTTTGCGGGGGCACACCACAGTGAGTGGCGTGCCGAGCCCTTGTGTACCCGCCAAGCTGCAGTACAACTACACTTCGCTTAGCACTTCTTTCTGGGTAAAAGGCTCTGCGACAAATCGCGTGACACTGGAAGATGGGCACAATAGTCTCAGTACCAGTGCTGCCGTAAACTTCACAGCAGGTCAGCTCTACAGTCTCAAGCTCGAGTACCTCCATCAAAGTGGGCCTGCGCAGGTGTCGCTGTCATGGCGAAATCGGTATCGAGCTCATAAATCAGTTCCTGCGCGCCAGCTGTTCTACACCAACCCTATTGGTATTGCATCTCAGCTTCTCACAGTACACCCTGGCCCTGCAAGCGCTGCAACCTCGTCACTGTACTTGTTGCGCGCGGCCGGCGTTGGCATTGTGACGATGGAAGCAGTTGTGCGCGACAGCTTTGGCAATGTGCGTGCCATCGGCCGCGACACCAATCTGCTGCAAGTATCAGTGGCATCGCACTCTATCTTGGGGGCGGACAACCCTTCCTCGGTAGTATCTGATCAGGCAAACGGTTCTTATCTTATAAGGGTGGCAATTCGAGGGTCGGGGAATTGGAGTAGCAATGTTCTGTTGAATGGCTTGCATGTACAATATAGCCCACTGAGCTTCACTGTCAAGCCTGGGCCATTCAGCCCTTCGAATTCTGTTTTGATTGGCAACGTAAGGAATGGGAGGCAGATTTCAATGACTCGAGGCCAACCCACCATTTTTTTAATCCAGGCAAAAGATACGTATGGAAACAATGTGACGAAAGATGTGACGCTGCGCTTTAACGTTCTGATGCGCCAGAAAGGAATAATACATCGTGTGTGCACTGTAAACCCAGTGGCATCGGGCTTACATTCTGCTTCCTGTGAACATGCCAGCCCGGGCACCTTTAATCTTGAAGTGTTATCTGGCGATCGCCACGTTGCAAATTCTCCATTTCTTGTGAAGGTTGCAGCTGGATACACATGTGCGGGACAGAGCTACGCGTATGGGAACGCCATTTCGGTGGCCACTGCAGGACTTAGCGCGCGTTTCACTATTCAGGCACGTGACGCTTTGGGGCACATCAAGTCCTCGGGTGGGGATGTTTTTGAGTCTTCGCTCAATCTCTCAACACTCGTTTTGGCGGCTCAAGTATCAGATACCTCGGATACGTCGAGTGCTTCATCAGCATGGTGCGGTGCATCAGTGACAGCAGAGGGTCTTTCGTATTCGGCCTCTACATTATCGCTGGGTATGGCATCGTCAGACTCGAGTTTAACCCTCGTTCCTTCAATTGACGTGGCCATTGGCCCAGGAACCTACCTTCGGATAGACTCAGAGGTAATGCTGGTGACGAGTGCTAATGGCGACGTGGTGCAGGTGACTCGTGCTCAGGTTGGCACTAGTGCTTCTGCACACTTGAACGGCACCACTGTAAATGCCCTATATGCTGATTGCGGCACTGGTACATACGTGGGAATCTTTACAGCAACTCGGAGTGGCTTGTACGATCTCAATGTCAAACTAGGTGGGCTTCACAGTATTCAGCGAACGCCTTACCGTGTTTCAGTTGCTGCGGCTGGCGTGTGTGCATCGAGCAGTGTCGCCACAGGAAGCGGCTTGACGCTAGCAACCGCAGGTCGCCAATCTCGTTACACTGTAACGGCAAGAGACGTCTACCACAACGATGTCGACCGCCTGGACAATAAATTGCTCACCTTTTCAATATTCAGTGGTACGCTTGGCATTGTTGCCAAAGGAAATGTGGGACCTTCTGCCGATGTAAGCGAAAATCGCGGAAAGTATTTTGTACAGTATACAGCGGTGCGTGGATTCCCTGTGCGTTGCTTCCATGACATCCAGATTGATGGTAAGGATATTCTTGGAAACCTCGTCGATTTTTATACCGTGATTGTTCCACCTGCAATTGCAGCGAGTTATGCTTCTTCCACCCTCACAACCTCAGCTGCAACAACAGTTGGCGAAAACCTGACGTTTTCACTGACAGCTCGCGACGGATACAAGGATGTGCGATGTCTGAATAGTATAGTGCATGTCAATCTGGCTGGCAATCTCTCCGTATCTGTGGATATGAAGGACGGCACTGGCAAGGCACTAACAATAACGTGCACAGCACCATGTCAAGGGTCCGGGCTAGCTGCCACTTATGATGTGGCAGGCGGCCTGATCACCAACGTGTGGCTCACCACTGGAGGATGTGGCTACAATCGCATGTATGCGCCCACTGTGTCAGACCTAACAAACGCGCCTGGTGCCTTGTTTCAGCCCATCATGCACGATAGCTTGCAGGAATGGGCTGTCACCTTTCGAGGTGCTCACCTCATTGGTGGGCTGGCTGCAACCTACTATGACACTGTGGAAATGACTGTGCCAGTTGCTGCTGCTGTCCGCACTCCTATTGATTTCTCTGGCGCGTGTACCGAAGGCACATATTCGCTAGTGTGCCACGCGCGGAGGGCATCTTTAAGTGATGGCGAAAGCTTCTCAATGCGCTGGGCTGGCCTGATCGAGCCGCCAGCTGGCGAGATTTTCACGTTTAAGACCCTTCTTATTGGTGACGACGAACGTGTCAAGTTGTGGATCGACAATCAACTCATTATAGATTCGTGGAGTAGCCTTTCTTCGCGAACACCGACGGGCAGTATTCCGTTATACACAGTCAATGGCCTCTATGACGTCGAGCTAGAGTATAAAGAAGTTGAAGATAGTCACGGTCTTGCACTGGAGTGGAACAGTGTTTCGGTTCCTCCGTCATCGGTACCCTCCACACGAATGTACAGTGCAAGTCATACTGTACAGGGTGCGGTGACAGATAATGGCGACGGAAGCTATGCTGCTCAATTTATGAGCACAAGAAGCGGGAAATATATCACATACATGGAATTGGCTACCCAGGGAGGTCTTCGGGCCCAGTACTTTCCAAACTCGCAGTGGATCGCCGATGGTCAAGAGCGGGAGCGTGTGGACGCACAATTGGATATGGAGTGGAATCTCCACGCGCCCATGAATAGCTTTCCTTCTGATCACTTTACTGTGCGATGGACTGGTATGATCAGACCGCCTGCAACTGGCGACTATACCTTCTACATCCAAGCTGATGATTCAGTGACCCTTTGGTTCAATCGCGCCAAGATTTTCTCGTCGGAGGGCTTGGCTGCTCGTCAGGAATGGACGGTAGTGTTATCTGATCCCTTATCATCCTCTGCGTTGTATCCTCTCCGCCTTGACTACCGTGAGCATCAGGTATCAGCACGTGTGCGTTTGCTGTGGAGCAGTACCACCATTTCGAAGCAAATTATTTCGTCCTCGAGCTTGTTCCGGAATGATGGTTCTGTGGGGTCAACGCCTATTGCTGCGCCGTTGGTGCGCTCTCGCGCTGCCATCAGCACTAAGCTTACGCTAGTTGAATCTTCTCTTTTGCCTGGCATGCTGGTGCCTGGCAGCCATACGCATGAATTGTTAGTGGGGGATGTCATCTCTGTGAATATTGACACGCGTGATGATTATGGCAATATATGCGAAGGGCCAGATGGAATCCAGACCTTCCTGGCAATTCGTGCGACATATAGGGAACAATTGGGACAAATCGTACGATTGCATGTTGTCTCAAGCGGTACAAATTATATTGATGGGAAATTCGGATTATCACCAATGGTAGCTGAGGGATTTGATGCATCTTTCACCACCACACAGAATGGCTCAATTTCTACAGTTGAAATCGGATATGCTGGTGCTCGGTTTGCCACAAGTACCAGAGCAGTGCTTGTCGAGCCTTTCTATCCCGGTACAATGATTCGTCAAACTGCATCTGTCTCGAGGATTCTAGTAGAGGGGGCCATCGGTAGGCAATATGTAAATGGTTCGTTCAATTGGACCTGTAGTGGAGTGGCTGGTTGTACAGGCATTGGGCTGTCGGGCACTTGCAAGACGATTAACGATGTCGTCACTGAGATTATCATTACAGACCACGGTTCTGGCTTCAGCCATTTGGCACCGCCATTGGTCTTGTGCCCCAACGGAACGGGCCAGGTCTTCCGCGCGAAGGTGCCTTTTGGAGCAGTCTTGACCCCTGTACGCAGCAATGCAGAAGAAACGAGTTATTGTACACGCACTTCGTGGTGCAGCGCAAAGGGTCAGGATTTTACACCCAGTATGGCCGAGCCTTCCTTTGGCGTTGGTGCTGCCAACAATTCGCACTTTCGAGGTCAGCTCAAGGTCACACTTGCAGGATCAGTGGACGTGGCTACTAGTCTGGTGACTTCTGGTGGTCTAGCAGCTACCTACTACATATGCATCGATCCTTCAGAATGCGATCCCAAAAATGTATCCAGCGCAAGATCTGCCAAGAATGTCGAGGCAGAAACAATTGACTTCTCAAGTGTGGATGCTGGCACAGGTCTGAGCGTCACGTGGCCCTCGCGCAGTGGTCTTTCCTCGAGCAACCTCCGGCTGCGTGATCCTGCGCCTTTTTACGTTAGGTGGTCAGGCTGGCTGATGATGCCTACCTCACACAGCATCTACACCTTTCAAGCGCAGGTGCGTGGGGCTGATGAGCGCGTCAAGGTGTGGATTGACAACCAGCTTGTAATCGATGCATGGCAAAGCTTGAGTTCCACCGACCTCATCTGGTCTCAGCCGGTCAAAGCTTACGTACCGCACACTGTTGTAGTGGAGTACAAAGACTGGAGTGGAGCGCAAGGCTTGACGCTTGCTGCATTAGATGGCGGTGCCAATGTACCTCTCACATCGCATCAACTGTTTCATGAGACCAGGATTGCAAGTGCCCCAGACCAGGCCGTGCGAGTTGCGTATGGTGCCCTGTGTGAGGCACAGTCATTTGTGTGGGGAATGGCACTTACAGTAGCAACGGTTAGCCAGCCTGGTGTCTTCAGTCTGATGGCCCGTGATCAGTTTGGAAATGCACGTACCGAAGATCACCTTTGGCTGCTTGGCGTCGGTCGAGATTCGACTTTTGTAAGCCCTACACCACAGGTGGCCGTTTCCCTCTCCTCAGCCGGGTCTGCGATGTACACAGCTCAATACACATTACCAGGATCTGGTCAATATTATGCCAACGTGCAGCATATCTTTGCAGGAGGACTCGCCGCCACTTACTATGACACCGACATGCTCACGTCTCCTTTGAGCACCTCAATTGATCAGAAATTGAATTTCAAGTCGACCAACTTTTCATCGGCTGGTATGTGGCCACAAAAATCGTCGTCAGCGCTGAATGCAACTAGCTTTAGTGTGCGCTGGAGGGGCTGGGTGAAACCTACACATTCAGCGCTATACACATTCCGAACAGAACCCTTAGGTATTGCGCAGCGTGTGAAACTGTGGGTAGACAACGCCCTCCTCATTGATCAATGGTCTTCTCTCTCCGCAACCTCGGCGAGTGTAAGCGTGCAATTGTATTCAGAGACTCTCCACGAATTGGTGCTGGAATACAAAGAAACTCAAGGTCCTCGCACATTTGGACTTGTATGGGATACGGCGCTGATCGATTGGCCCCTGTGGCACATACCCTCCTCGCTTCTTTATTCATCTCAGCATGTAGCTGCCAGCCCGTTACCCCTCACATCACATGTCGGGATTCCTGGCTCCGGCACCTACTGCAAGGGATATGGGCTGACCATTGCTACAGCGGGAGTTCAGTCAAGTTTCACGATTCATGTGAGGGACGATGCTTCTAATGACCTGGCTTCCTCAGCGCATGGAGCCTTGTGGTTTGGCAAATCAACGCTTGACTCTATCCTTGACGAATCGCAAATCTTCATAGTACGCCCATCCATTGCCAACGGGGTGATGGCTGCGTTTTATAGTGTGACCCTGTCCGGTAAATACTCGATGGCCGTAGAAGGCTTCCAGGTCGGCGGCTTGAACGCGAAATATTGGTACAACTTGAGGATGAATGGGAGTCCAAGTCTGATGCGCATGGATCCACAGATCAAATTCGACTGGGATGGTATGATTACGAAAGATGCCTTTGACCAGATTTCAATCCGTTGGTCCGGCTTGATCAATCCACTGTACTCTGAGACATACACTTTCACATTCAACTCGAGTGGGGCCGCCTCAAGGCTTTCTGTAGCGGGCCAATTTCTCTTTGACACATACGACCAAGACGTTACTCAGCAATTGATGATCAGATCAGGAAGTGTCGTTTTCACAGCAAACCAGCCAGAAGAGATTCGTTTGGATTACCAGCATACAACAGGCAACGCTAGCGCCTACTTAACATGGATCAGTAAGAGTCAGCCCTTACAAATAATACCGTCGATCTGTCTTTATAACGCTTATGCTACGGCCATTGGTAGTCCATTTCATTTAGAGGTCAAATCTAGTGCTCTGGAGTCTCCAACTTCAACCGTCATTTCTGGACATGCCCTCACGACAGCAACAGCAGGTGTTCTAAGCACATTTCGTGTTCAGGTTCGCGATGTGTACGGCAACGTACGAGATTCTGGCGCAAATCGTCTCGTCATTGCCCGTCAGGATGCTGCACAAGAGGACCTTCCATTTTCCTCTCACGCTCTGTGGGCTGGTCGTACCTTGGCTCAAGCAGAGCAGACTGTCTCAATTCTTTCGACCACGGTGCCAAGTGTCGCGAAGATGAATCCTGATATGGGTGGCGTTCCTATTTTGCAGACATCTCTCACTCTGAGCCAGGCAATGGATGACACAACGATTTCTATGCAATTAGCCGGGTCTGGTCTCAGTTCGATCGTGGTTGGATCCGTCGTTCAAATCGACAACGAGTTGCTGCATGTCGCTAACATTTCGGCAGGCACGCTGATCTTGGTCCGTGCGCAGCAAGAAACGTTGGCTGCACCACATGAACTTGGCGCGGAACTCAGTGTTGTTCTGGCAGGAGCAAGAAAGGGAGACGCTAGACCGCTACGCATTCAGACCCCCATGTTTGTGGTGGCAAATATCGGTCAGAACACTCCTTATCCTAGTGCTGTCAACACCATCGAGGTAACATTGAGCAGCAATGTGGTCCTGAGCGACCAGTCATCCATCACTATCTTCGGGCTCCTCGGCACAATCACACCATCCACATCTTTGCTTGCAATTTCCGAATATACCACCGGGGGAAAAAGTACTCTGGTGTCTACAGGAATCTGGAATCATGCCAAAGGAAGTCTGGAAGTGCGCATCGAGAGCAAGAAGACGGTGTTGCCCGGAGCCATTATTCGATTTTCGTTTGAAATTATGAATTCCCTCACAGGACAAGAATCCCCTGAAATCTGGGTTGAAGCGCTGGGAGTGTATGCAATTGCCGCGATGGCCATGACGCGTGACGAAACAGCTCTTCCCGCGTTGGCTGTCTCCGCTCTCAACACGCAGCAGGCCACGTTGCAAAACGCAGAGAACATCACGTTGCACTCCGACTCGAGTGCTTTCCTCTTCGTGGGTGATCGTATTCGGGTGAATGACGAAGTGATGTTGGTCGAAGCAATTGTCTCAGGCACTCTTTTGTCAGTTGCTCGAGCTCAGGAGGGCTCAGTCGCACGGCTGCATCAAAGTGGCTCACTTGTGTGGCGCATTGTGCCGGGCTCCATGATTGGAGACACCAGTCCCATGCGCATTTTCGATCCTGCCTTCTATATACGAAGTATTTCGCAGTCAACGATGCGGCCGTGCCGCGTTCCTGCTTGTCAAGAGTTCAATACAATTTCTGTCTCTCTTTCGGTCAATTTAGAGTTGTTGAGCTCAGCAGCACAGGAGCAGACAGTTTTTATCACTATTAACGGGCTGAGAAATTCGCAGACTCGGGACGCTAGCCTGACTACACGAGTGGATCAAGAGGGTGTGCAGGTAAGTGCGTCGCAATCGAAGATTGGGGTGGCATCTGCTCTAGCAGCAGGCATAGCAGCAGGTTCTTTCATAAAGATTGATAATGAGATTATGCTCGTGACAAATGCGACGTCAGATGTGATAAGAGCCAACAGTGTGCTCTTCAGTATCAGTGGACCGGCCGTGGCCGGCATGCGCAAAGGGAAATATGTGCAGATAGACGAAGAAATCATGCTGCTGGGGAGTGCTGACGCGACGTACACAAAGGATTTCGCTGTTACGCGAGGCCTAGGCTGCACAACAGCTGCGGTGCACAAGGATGGGTCTACCATCACTCTGCTTGATGTGACTGTTCTGAATATGCAACGGAGCATCACATCCACCGAAACTGACTTGAAGCTTGCGGATACTGATCTCAAAAACTTGATGGCAGGCAGTTTCTTGTCGATTGGTGCTGAAATCATGCATGTAACGCTTGTCATGTACGGAACCAAGTCGGTGATTGTTGTTCGTGGTGCAGGAGCATCGCAGGCCACGACTCATAACGACGGATGCAAGGTGTCACTTCTTCGTACCCTGTATTTAGCTGGCGATGCTGCTGGAATGGGATCTATTGGTTCTGCTGTCTTGCTCATAGCTGATGATTACATGCCCATAGAGCCTGGAATGTACCTACAAGTTCAGGATGAAATTGTTCTTGTCGTCACTGCAGTACGCGTAAAGACAAATTCTGTGGACTACGAGCAACTTATTGTTCAGCGTGAAATTCTTGGCACGGTCGGTGCCGAGCATGCCTCTGGTTCTCAGTTTATCATCTTGACAAAAACTACCTTGTCGGTGGGTGTATCGTCTTTCGACAGTGTGTGCGACATGCTCTCTGTCACCCAAGCAGGTGTCAAGCCAGGGTCGTATATCAAGGTTGGTTCAGAGATTATGCAAGTAACAGATCTATCAGGAAACAGGGCCAACATCACCAGGGGGGTGGCGCTGACGACTGCCAGTAGTCATGTAGCAGCAACGACACTTGAGGTGCTCAGAATCACCTTACTTAACACAACCTCAGATGTTGGCACAGGTGATGCAACAGTAATTCTGGTGGATGTGAACAGCATTCGGGTGCAAGTTGGAAGTTACATTGGCATTGAGAATGAGGTGATGCGTGTTGAATCAGTCGGTGCCGACAATCAAACATTAACGGTCAAGCGAGCCACAGCTGGTACTTCGGCCTCAACGCACAGGACCGGATTACCGGTTATTCTTGTCCCCACAACCATAATCTTCCTACTGTATGACGGTTACATAGGTGTGGAACGCACGACCTTCCCTGTCAAATCAGCCATGTCAATTGCAGCGAGTGTAGGCTCATACATTGCTGTAAACGATGAGTTGATGAAAGTCGAGTCTCTTGTCGGAAATTCTCTCACAGTGCTCCGTGCGCAATTGGAAACCACCGCTGGCGTGCATGCAGAAGGATCAGTGGTGGTGCTGGTCACTTCGTCCTACGTGATAGCAAGGTCACTTGTAACTGTGGAGAGGGCGCAAGTCAATACGACTGCTATGGTACACCAGGATGAATCGGCAGTTAAGACTGTCCTTCCCATATACGATCAGTTTGGCTCGAATTCACAAGCCTTGTTTGGAGGAGTCGGCAGTTGGGCACAGGCGGAGGGAGTGCTAATCCTAGCCCTGGAACCTGGCCAAACAATCAAGGTAGGCCGCCCTTTCTCATTTCAAGTTAATCTGCGCAACTCTGACAAGTACGCAGAAGGACAACTAATCGTTGTGACAGCAATGGTAAATGGTGCATACAAAATTGCGCCGAGTGTCATGAATGACGGCACCTTGTTTCTTCAGATCAGAGCGCCTGGATTTCTAAACAAACATATAGCTCAGAATGAATCAACGCCTTTGCTAAGCAACACACTCACTGTCATAATGTCCCCTAACCATATTTTGTCGTCTCCAGCTTCAGTCACGATCCATGGCCTGATAGCCACAGATACTAACGGCACAAGTGTAAGCATAATGCAAGCAGGTTCTTCTTTTGCCAGTTCAGGTACTTGGGTGAAAAGCGTTGGCAAGTTAGTGGTGGCATTGGAAGTTGGTCAAACGTTAATGCCGGATGTGAACTATTCTTTTTCGTTTGTTCTCAAGAATCCACCAGGAGCTCAGCCGTCCCCTTCAGTACGCATCTCGGCTGCCAACAATGCATTGGGTGGGATGGTGTTTGAAGCAGAGGGTATGGACAAGGACTCGACCATGCTGGGATATGGTCGCTATGCCGATCCACTCCACGTCACAGCAGCCACTTTCGACATTCGCGCTATCGCTCAGAGTACTCCGTATCCTGACGCAGATAATACCCTCACACTATCATTGGCTTGTACCGTTGATCTTGCCAGTTCTGACATTTCGAAAGTTTCTATCATTGGTCTTAATGGAACGCAGACCAACAGCTCTGCTACATTGCAAGTGACCTCTTCGAGTATGAATATAGACGACATTTTTGGCTCAAATGCTGCGTGGACACGCGAGTCTGGTAATCTGATTTTAACCGTGCAAGCCGGCAAGACCATGAAGGCAGGGGTGCTTTATATCTATTCGTTTGATCTCAGAAGCGCTGTGCAGCAGCAAAATTCTAATCAAGTCTATGTTTCTGCGAGTGGTTCGGCGCTCATTGCGAGTTTGCTTTTGACGACGAATGGTATCAATACGCTGAAATATCTTGCAGCATCGAGACCTGGTGATATGCTTCCGTTGAAGAACTTGGGGTACACTTTTTCGTTGAAAAATATTGGGCAGAGCTCACCATACCCTGGAGCATACAACACCATGACCATATCTATCGTATCCACAGCGGATCTTCGGGGCTCAGATTTGACTACCTTAAAGTTCGACTTCAATAGCCCCAATGCTCAATTTTCTGTGATTCCAATCCTTGATGAAGTACCCCTCAGTGCTGGCATTGTTCAAGCTGCCTACGGCAATGGCACATTACAAGTTGCTCAGTCATTGGTATCGGAAGTGTCTCAGTTCACAGGCTATCTATTTGTCGTAGACTTGGACGGTTATAGCAACACGCAGGGCGATATTTCTTATCGATCTGTTACCAGCCACATGTCGTGGGGATTGCTCTCACTGAATGCAACTGTCTCAGGCATGACTGCTGGCGTGTCGACATACAAGATCATTTCCGAGACGGCTAAAGGTTTGGCTGGAGGCACCACCTGGAATACCGTCACAGGTATTTTGACGATTCAGGTGGCTTCGGATCAGACGATTCTGGCAGGACGTTTGCACATATTCTCATTGGTCTTCCAAAACCCGAGACAGCGAATAGCTTTGAATCGGGTAGAACTAAGTGCATCCGGGAGCGTGACGATTGCTGCAGAATCGTTGTTATTTGATGCGACAGGGATTCCGCACAGTGCAGTCGGTCGACTGCAGTCCAATGTTGATTTCGCCTCAATCCATTTGAGCGTCTCTGGTTCTCACAATGCACTGGAAGCTGGACGATACATAAAGGTTGGACACGAAGTGATGCTTATTCTTGATGTGGTCGGGACTTCAATCGCAGTAAGGCGTGGCACCAAGGGTTCTTCTGTAGCCGCACACGTCATCGGTGAGACTGTTGCGAGTATCCCATGCGCTGCTGAGCGTGGTGATGCCGTTCCGATGGCTCTTAAGGTGCCCTCATTTGTCACTGCTATTATTGGACAATCTTCGACCTTCCCATCTGACACCAACACCTTTTATGTCACTCTGGCAAGCAACGTGCATCTCTCTCACCAAAATTCCACAAGAATTACGATATCAGGGCTGACAGGTAGTGACTCTCCTGATGCTATTGTGACTCTTACAGATTTCGCAGCGAATGGGTCTGCTGCTATCTTTGGAAATATTGGCAATTGGTCACAGGCATCCGGTGTTTTGACGCTGAGTCTAGTTTCGGCTTTGCCTGCTGGGTCCTTCATTCGTTTTGCATGGGACCTTCGCAATCCTGCAGCAGCGCATCCTGCAATCTCAGTGAGTGTAAGCGCTAGTGGTGCAACTACTGCATTTTTATCGAGGCGCATGGATGTTAGTTTAAGAGGTTTTCCCGTGCAAAGCACCGACTTCTTAGCCCTGTCAATGCTTGCAGACCATGATTTTAACGTGAAACTCTCTTTTACCTCAAGGATTCACTTGGCGATTGGAGGGTTGTTGCTAATTGATGATGAAATCATGGAAGTTGCAAGAATAGTCAACTCCAGCACAGCTGTCGTAATGAGAGCACAGCGCTTGACGCCTGCTACTCTACATTTGGCAGGCGCACGCGTTTATGCTTACCAGCTGGGCAGTCAAGTTGGTGATGCATCGCCTCTTTTTGTCAAACCCAGGGCCTTTATCATTAAGAGGATCGGCCAAAGCTCAACATATCCTGCAGATATCAATCGTATCACCGTGACATTGGCAACAAATTATCAGCTGGAGAAGATGGAAATGATTACTCTGACGGGCTTGAGAGGAATTGCAACTGCAGACTCGTATTCTATCGCAGTTATAGCTCGTGGACCCTTTGGAGCCACTGACTTATTTTCTTCTGAGGCACAGTGGATCTCGACGTCGGGTTCAATCATTTTCAACGTGTCCTACTCGAGTAATTCAAGTCGTGCGGTTTCGTGGGTTTTAGAATTTGCCCTCAAGAACGTGAACCCGCCTGGAGGCAGGGCGCGAGCTATTCGTCCTGCTATTATGTCTAGTGCTGGCATCTACCATATGTCTTATTTTCCTGAGGGTGCTGGTCTAGGCACACTCTCGTCTTCCTATCTAGCGGTTGGTGGACTTTTTGCGACTATGTACACTGACATTGACTTGACACCTTCCCGACAAGATGCCCTGGCATCAGACTCTACAATCGATTTTAGCTCGTCGGGTGATGGTCTCGGTGCAGCGTGGCCTGCAACCATGGATCCTCTTACAACTGATGGTAAACGATACTTGAATGATTTCTCGATCAGGTGGGAGGGTTATGTTGAGCCTCCTATGTCTGGTCTTTACACATTTCAAACACGTATTGCTGACAGATCAGACCGTGTCAGAATGTGGGTTGATAACCTGTTGTTAGTGGACCAGTGGACAAGCCTTGGGACGCTCAGCCCCACGGGGACATTGAATGATATATGGGCTTCTGATTTTTACTCAGTAAAACTCGAATATCGTGAGCGCCTAGGAGACCAGTCTGTTTCTTTAAAGTGGAGCTATAACAATGAAACAGCTGCTATCGTCCCAAGCTCTCGTCTATATTATACGTACAACAGCCTTGGGTCGCCGGAATCTACGCTGCAGGTGCTGCCTGGTGTACCAAGCGCTGCCACGTCATCAAGTACTGGCACAAGTCTATCATTGCAGACTGCGGGTCTGCAGGCTCAGTTTACGCTATCGGCGAGGGATGGATTGGGAAATTTACGTCGAACTATGCACGACGAAGCTTATGGCTACCGCTATAAAGTGCAAGTGCTTGAGGGTAGTAAACGGTTCTTGCATCCTGTGCATGAGGACACAGGCAATGGACGCCACGGGTTCGATTACACGGTCACGGCCGCCGGAGTGCACGCAATTCAGGCCTTTGTTGCTACAGCAGGCGGACTACACGCCACATATTATGCCTCTGATGATTTGGAAAAAGCAGTTTACCTACGTGAAGACGTCACCATCGACTTTTCAGGCGCAGGAAGTGATTCAGCTCCATTTGATTTCCCAAGCACCAGTTCACAGCCCCTCGATGCAAGTCACTTTTCTGCAAGATGGCATGGTTTCATTCGAGCACAGCACGATCAGACATACACCTTCACTGGCAAATTTGACTTGCTGCGTGCTGACACTCCCACTGTTGAGCGTCTGCGTTTGTGGATCGACAATGCTCTTGTCATCGACCAGTGGTCTTCCTTGGCTTGGGGGTATCCAACTGGAACGTACACATTTGCTCGATCCGAGTCGTTATATGATGTGCGCGTTGAGTTCAAGAGCCCAGGTACCTCGGCATCGCGTCCTTACGTCAATCTGTGGTGGAGTTCGTCGTTCGTCTCGCGCATAGTAAACGAGGAAATCATCCCTCGTCATCGGCTTTATCGAGCGTATCATGCAACAGGTTCACCATTTGAAGTCAAAGTTATTTCTAACGTCGCTTCCACTGATACAACTATCTTCTCTGGCAATTACGGTTCCGGGCTATACCCGTACGATGTACTTCTCTCAATGGGAGTGCAGCTTCGCGACCAATTCGGGAATCAGCGTGATGTTGCTGCTATGTATGCTGGCCTCCATATCGAAGGCTTTGCCATTTTGTTCAAGACGCCGGGCAAGAAGTTCAATGAGCACACTGGCCTGTATTACAATGTTACAAGGCTCAGCTTTGGTCGTGTTATTCATCAAGGTCTGTGCTCTGGAAGAGGCCATTGTTCCAATTTCTATTCCATTGACTTCAACGTAAAAAGTAGTGTGGATTTGACAATGCAATTGGCGATTCGAGGAGGTCTCCGAGCAGTCTATCACCGAGACCTCACGTTGTCAAGCCCAGTAATTGATCGCATTGAGCCAACGATTAACATGTACATTGGTAGAGGACCCCCGCCAAACACCAGTGAAGCTGTTCCCAGCGACTTTTTCTCCGCACGCTGGACTGGATTTTTGCGAGCAAGCGTACCATCACAATACACTTTTAAGGCAGTCACTTCTGCTAGCAAGGGTATCGAAGGTGGTATCACTGCTGTGCGCTTCTTGAAAATTGATGATGAAGTCATGCGTGTGACACAAGTGGCCCAAAATTCCATGGGGCACCTAATGCCTGCAGGCATTACGGTTGCTCGTGGTGTGGGCGGCAGTACCTTGGCTCCGCATTATTCTGGCGTTGACGCTGTGGCAGTTTTACCTATTTTCGACTCACCCCTTGCTACAGGCAAGCTGCAGGCTGGAAGCGACAGAGATTCTGTCATGTTGGACCAAGCCGCCTCTGCGCAAGCCAATGAGTATGTCTTTACCACGATCAGCGTTGCTACTGGAAACAATGAGAGCTTGGCTGTCATTTCGACGTATTCAGCAGCACGAGAAGGGATCCTTTATTCTCTCCTGAGCAAGGATCCTGTTGCTGGAAGCTCGACATATTCATTGAGTTCTGTAGCGAATGCCTACTTCGGGAGAGTGGCTGATTGGACGCGGACGAGCGGAACGATTGTATTGTCGATGAGTCCTCCGACAACCCTAGTGGCCGCTATTTCACCTACATCAACCCAAATAGTTGTTGCAAATGCAGTGTTAGCAAACATCCTTTTCGGGAGTTTCGTGAAAGTCGACCGGGAATTGCTCCTCGTGAGTGCGCTCAACGGCAATACTTTGACAGTTGTGCGTGGGATGAGTCAGACTGTAGCAAAGGAGCACAGCCAAGGTGCTTTCATTGCGACTTGCATGGCGCCAGGCAAGGAGTATCAGTTGTCATTTCCGTTGACCAACGCTGGTGTTGCACAAGATTCACCAAGTGTGTCGATGTCGGCCTCAAGTTCGACCGCCGCCATTTCAGTTACGGAAGCCACAAAAGATACAAGTTCAGTGCTCTCCTTCCCGAATGCAGCAGCTGGCGATGCTGCGCCGCTCAAGACCTACGCAGTCGACTTTTTGGTCAAAGACATAGGGCAGAGTACAAGTGGACCGTGCCCCAGTTATAAAATTGCTTTGTGGTGCTTCCAGGACAATACGATTACAATGACGCTTTCCATGAATCACAAGATGGTGGCAGGCTCAGAAATAACAATTAATGGACTGGAAGGAGCGCAGACACCCGACACAAGTGATGGAGAGCGCGTGGATGGCCTCACTTTCGGTAGCCCATTCACAAACTTGAAAGAGACAATGAGTGCAGAAACAAACACCTCCTTCGTCTATAATGCGTTATCAGCAGGCATCATAGAGGGAGTCTACTTGCGCATTGATGAAGAGCTCATGTTGGTGAGACGAGTTCTTCCGGATGACTCTACGCTAGAGATCGAGCGGGCGCAAGGTGACACCGTCGCTGCAGCACACAACGGTCGTTCTGTTGTCGTGACACAACTGCCACTCTACGACGAACCCATAATAAGTGGAGGTTTTGCATCGATCTCTTCTCCATCCAGCTTTGTGTTGGGATCTACAGCCACTGCCATGGATGACTACTATACAGGATATGTGATCATTGTTGATTACGATGGCAACCCTCTGACAAAGACGGACAGAGACTTTCGTGTCATCACCGGTTACACCTCCAGCAGGAATGTGACGTTGAAGTTTCCATTTGCCGAAGCACCTCGTAGCTCGTCGACTTTTTCTATTTCGAGTCGTTCTTCTGATCTCTTTGGCAAGGGTGCTATGTGGAGCAAAACAAAATCACGTCTCCGTTTGAGAGTGGGTGGCCAGACGTGTGGACTTACGAATGCAGTGTGTGGTATTGGCGAGCCAGGAAGTGCATCTTTGATGGGGGTGCTCGATATGTTTCAAACGACAGTTCTCGTGAGCGATCCCCTATCAGCCTACATTGTGGCAGGTTCTTACATCGAAATCGACGAAGAGCTGATGCGTGTAGACAATGTCACCGGTGCTTCGCTGGTAGTAGAGAGAGCGCAGAGACGCACAGAACCATCTGTGCATAGTTTTGGTGCTCTTGTTAGCACTGTGTTGGTGCCGGGATTGATCTACAAAGTTTCCTTCAGAGCCACTAATCCTTGGGAGCCGCAAGAGTCACCACGTATGTGGCTCACGACAAGCGGTTCCGTTTCCGCACCTTCATCTGGCTTACAGAAAGACTACAGCACTATTATCCAAGATCTTGGAGCTGTTGCGGGCGATGCAGGGCCGTTGAAAACTGTTCGAGGGTTTGTCAACGCGGGCAAGGATATTGGGCAGAGCACCACGGCCCCAGGAGAACGCAATACTATTTCTGTAACCCTTGGAACCAACATGTTTCTTGCATACGACGCTGTGGCAGGATTGTCACCTGATGCTAGGTTTTCAAAGATTACCATAAGTGGTCTCACCGGGAGTCAAACGCCCGACACTAATAATATTTCTATTGCAGATGTGCCTCTCCTTCTTGTATCCGGAAATCCAGAGGTAATCGATGCAACTGCCCCCTCCACCACGATGAAACTTTTTGATGCAGTGGCATCACGTTTCTATGGCGCATACGTGGGCTTTCGATTAATTGTAACA
>Ga0105052_10002865_pt1 | contig 20557 bp, 16 predicted proteins | sample FRY03_FD_78094 | JGI IMG/M metagenome (GOLD analysis project Ga0105052, IMG submission 78094) | Freshwater microbial communities from Lake Fryxell liftoff mats and glacier meltwater in Antarctica - FRY-03 | ecosystem: Environmental > Aquatic > Freshwater > Ice > Glacier meltwater ... | reverse complement strand
TTCTACAATCATCACTTTAAATTCTACTTCATAAACTTTTGCCATAATACAAATTTACATTTTATGGGCTTAATAAATTCGTCACAACAAATATAGACACTCCACTTTCAATTATCCTGATAAATTGATTCATGTCCTGCTCGTATAATTAGTATCTGGAAGGAAATGGATTTATCAATTACCTTATATTTAGTGAATATATAAGCTCTCTTTGTATATTTGCAATAATTAATGAATAATAGCGTTTGAAGCACATGAAGTTGTTAATGCTTTTTATTTTTTCTTTTATCTTAAATAATTCATTTGGGCAAGAAAGTAAAATTCAATGTATCCAAACCGATGCTGCAGGAAATGTTACTATAAATTGGAGTCAAGCATTAAATACATCGTCTAGCTTTGCCTCCTACGAACTAAAAAGTATCGAAAATGGAAGTATCAATACAATCAACTCTATAAGTACGACCTCATCTACATTTTCGCCCTCTGGATTAATCAACAATTATTTCATTCAAATTAATTATAGCTCAGAACCAACAGCTTACAGTGATACATTCTCAAATATATACTTATCACTGAACAATCCTTCAAACGGAACGGCAATATTACAATGGAATAATCCAACTCCAAAAATGATGAATCGTTACTATCAAATTTTAAGAGAATATCCTGCAGGAAATTGGACCGTTATTGATAGCGTTGCATATGGCACCTCTTATTATATTGACACTATTGATATTTGCCAAAGCTTTTTAAATTATCAAATTGTACTCCCTATAGACGGTTGCGACTTTTCATCCAATCAAGTAGGAGATAATTTCACAGACATTACTTCTCCTGATATTCCAACTTTTACTGCCGTTTCATTTGACACGATTACTGGAAACGTATCTATCAACTGGAACATGAATCATCAGCCAGATACCTACGGCTACATCATCTACCAAATTGATGAAAATGGATTCAGCTCCGAGTTAGACACAGTATTTGGCAGAACAACTACCAATTATTCATACCCACCTCTATCCACAGTCGGAAGTTTATCTTATACAATTGCAGCATTTGATTCTTGCTATGTTGGTGGATCAACAACTATATTTCAAACTTCTGCGAAAGGCAGTATTAATGGATCCTGTTACCTAAGTTCTAACGTAACTATTTGCGAAAAAAAAATTGCTCTATCTTGGACTGCTTATGAAGGGCTAGATGTTGAGAGTTACAACATTTTTGTAAAAGACACGAATAACCTGTGGAGATTAATAGACACCTCTATTTACAGACAATATCAATTTTACGGTCAACCAAAAGCTAATTACACATTTGCAATTGAAGCAGTCTTAACGAATGGATTTCGAGCATTTTCAAATCTAAAACCCGTTTACATTTCTACCCCAACAGAACCAAATTATAATTACCTTGAAGTCGCTTCCATTCTTAATAATCAGGTTGTTTTAAACCATTATTACGAAATGACAAATGGTGTTAAAGAACTTTCCTTTAGAAGACTAAATAAAAAAGGAATTTATGAAGAATTTGACAGACAAGTCGCATCATCACCAACCATAACAGTGATGGATCAAGAAGTTGATGTTGATTTAAATAATTATAGTTATCAAGTTGTTGTAATAGATAGCTGCGGAAACGAAGGAACAATATCGAATATCGCTACTACTATTTTTTTAAAATCTTACACTGATCAAAATAAAATGATACATTTTCTTGAGTGGACTCCCTATCAAGCATTTGAGGGGTCTATTTTAAGCTATCAAATTTACAAAGGTAATGATGGTGTTTTTAATTCAATCCCCTATGCAGAACTACCTCCTTCACAACTTTATTTTGAAGATGAAATTTTGAGTTTAAATTATTCAGGCGAATCTTGCTATTACATTGAAGCAATTGAAAGTAAAAACATTTATGGAAAAGCACAAAGAAGTAGTTCTAATATTATCTGCCCAATAATAAATCCAATTATTTACATACCGAATGCATTTACTCCTAACGGAGATACTAAAAATGCAATTTTTTTACCAGTTGTTTCTTTAATTCAAATCGATAGCTATTCTTTACAAATTTTCAACAGATGGGAACAAGTAATTTTTGAAAGTGACAATTTTAGAGATGGATGGGATGGTGAAATAAAAAACTCTAACCAAGATGCTCCACAAGGAGTTTATCTCTATCAATTAAAAGTAAACGATGGAAGTGGGGTTCAACATGTTCGAAGAGGAATGCTGAACTTAATTCGCTAACAATAGTCGTATAGTCCTAACTTTCTTTTATTTTTGTTGCGTGAAAAAAATCCTTGTTATTCAAACTGCTTTTTTAGGCGATGTTATTCTTGCAACACCTGTTGTTTCAGAATTAAATAGATTATTCCCTGATGCTTTAATTGATGTATTAGTACGAAAAGGAAACGAAAGCCTATTAGCTAACAACACAAAAATAAATCAAGTCTATACATTTGAAAAACAAAAAGGGAAGATAAAAGCTATTCTTTCTCTCGTAAAGACGTTTAGAGAAAATAAATATGACTTAGCACTTAATCTTCACCGCTTTGGAAGTTCTGGAATTATAGCAGGATTATCAAAAGGGAAGAAGCGTTATGGCTTTTCTAAAAATCCATTTTCTTTTTTATATACTAAGAAATTTACTCATGAAATCGGAAATGGAAAACACGAAGTTGAACGTAATTTAAGTTTGATTGAAGAATTTGGAGCTAAGCCTCTATTAAGACCGGAACTTTTTCCTTCAGAAGATGATTTTTTAATTGCTAACCAAATTGGAGAGGGTACTTATTATTGTATGGCTCCCGCTTCTGTTTGGCAAACAAAACAATTACCGGTTTCTAAATGGATAGAATTGATTGACTTTTATTCGCAAAAAGGCACTGTTTTTTTATTAGGTGGTAAAGGCGACTTAACATTTTGTGAAGACATCATAAATAGCTCTGAAAGCAAGATGGGAGTTAACCTTGCTGGACAGCTTAACTTATTAGAATCAGCTGCTTTAATGCAAAATGCAACACGCAATTTCGTAAATGATTCTGGACCCTTACATATCGCTTCAGCTATGAATGCACCTGTTACAAGTTTCTTTTGCTCTACAGTACCTAGCTTCGGATTTGGACCTTTGTCTGATGATGCTATAATAAGTCAAGTCACAGATTCACTCTCTTGCAGGCCATGTGGATTACACGGACACAAAGCTTGTCCAAAAGGAAATTTTGAATGTGGAAACAATATCAATTTAGGCATTCCGAATGAAGCCTGAAGAAATTCATAATCAACGCATTATAATTTCTGTTTTAAATTGGGGAAATGGTCATGTTGCCCGTTCGATTTCATTGATTCATCAATTAATTGAGCAGGAAAACACACTTTTCATCGCCTGTTCAGAATCCCAAAAACAAATTTTCAGGAACTACTTCCCTACCCTAAATTTCATCAACCATCAAGACTATCCCTTCTCTTTCAAAGGAAAAGGTAATTTTGGAATTGACCTCTTATTAGCCTTCTCTAAATTATTAAGACGACTAAAGAGCGAAAGAAAAGAATTACAACAATACATAAATGAACATCAAATTAACATCTGTATTTCAGATCATCGGTATGGTTTTTTCAATAAAAACTGCATCTCGATCTTTATAACACATCAGTTACAAATTGCTCTACCTAAAGGACTCAACTGGCTGAACAGTTTTCACTTTTTATTGATAAAGAAATTCAATTTCATTTGGGTTCCAGACAATCACGAATCGCAGTTTTCAGGTAAATTAAGTAAATCAACTAGGCTTAAAAATATCGATTACATTGGGATTCAATCCCGTTTTAGCCTATACACAAAACCAGCAACCGAATTTGAACATGTTGTAATTGTAAGCGGTCCAGAACCCTATGCCGAACAATTCTATCATTCTGAAATTAAAAAAGCTTCAAAATCAACAACACATACAATTATTATCACTCCTAAAAAGTATGACTTTGAACTCCCCGAAAATGTAAACATTCAGCTTTCTGACAACTGGAAAAAATGTGATGAAATCATTTTAAAAGCAAAAAAAATCACTTCAAGAACAGGTTATTCAACCATAATGGATCTTGAATATTTAAAATGTGAATCAGAATTAATCCCAACACCTGGACAGTATGAACAAGAATATTTATTTTTTAGACATAAGATTTTTAGACATAAGACCGTTGCACTCATAGACATTAGAGATTTAGACTGAAATAATTACAGATTGCAGATTGGAAGATTTAAGACTTAATTATATATACTTTTGAATAGCTTCTAAAACAAAACTCTGTGCCACTCTGTGAAAAAACTCCGTGTAACTCTGTGGTGAAAAAATAGACTTAATCCCTAACACCTAATCCCAAAAACCTAACACCTAATCTAACACCTAATAATACTTCTTCTTCAACCAAAAAGCCAGTTTAACCAATAAAATCAACGCAGGAACTTCAACTAAAGGACCAATTACACCTGCAAAAGCTTCACCACTGTTAATACCAAAAACCCCAATTGCAACAGCAATCGCTAATTCAAAATTATTTCCTGTAGCAGTAAAAGACAAAGCAATATTCGTCTCGTAATTAGCATTCACTTTTTTAGCTACAAAGAACATAAAGACAAACATTGTCACGAAATAAATTACCAAAGGAATAGCAATACGTACCACATCAAAAGGAATCTGAACGATCAATGCTCCTTTTAAACTAAACATAAAAACAATCGTAAACAACAACGAAACTAAAGTAATCGGTGAAATAGCAGGAACGAACTTTTGCTCATACCATTCAATACCCTTCCATTTAACACCTATAATTCTACTCAAAACCCCTAAAATAAATGGAATTCCTAAATACATGAAAACAGTTTCTGCAATTTGACTCATTTCAATTTCTATAACAGAACTGTTCATTCCGAAAAGAGTAGGGAAAAAAGTCAGGTAGAAATAAGCATATCCTGCAAAAAAGAAAACCTGAAGCAAGCTATTAATCCCTATTAATCCAGCAATATACTCACGATTCCCTCCAGCTAATTCATTCCAAACAATCACCATAGCTATACATGGCGCAATACCTATTAATACTAATCCCGTTCTATATTCTGGAAAGTCGTGTAAGAATACATTAGCCAAAACAAACATAAACAAAGGCGCTAAAACCCAAGTAATACCGAGCGATAACAATACCAGTTTAAAATTTTTAAAAACGGTTGGTATCTTTTTATAATTTACTTTTGCTAGTGGCGGATACATCATTAAAATTAATCCGATTGCTAATGGAACATTCGTCGTTCCGTGAGACAATGATTCAATTGACTTTGAAAACATCGGAAACACATATCCTATAAATACTCCTATTAGCATTGCGCTAAATATCCAAAGTGTCAAATAACGATCTAAAAAACTTAATTTCTTCATTGCTTACTAGTTATTAGGTGTTGGGGTTAGGTGTTGTGTTAGGTGTTAGGTGTTAGGTTAGTAAATTCAATAATTATCAAATCCGTGTTTATTCGAATACAAATGCACTCTTAAAAATCGTTCACTATAAGCCTTTACCATATCTCTTACTTCTCTAAACTCTTTCAATATCTCTTCTTCCGTTCCGGATTTCTTTGCTGGATCTGGAAAGTTAAAATGAAATCGCAATGCTTTTGAGGGGAAATAAGGACAATTCTCTTCTGCATGGTTGCAAACAGTTAATATTAGATCGAAATCTACATCTAAGTACTCGTTTACGTTATTTGATGTGTGACCAGAAATATCAACTCCATCTTCAGCCATCACCTTAATAGCAAGTGGATTTACACCGTGGGTTTCAATACCTGCGCTGTAAACATTCGCCTTGTGTTGAGCAAAGTGACGAAGATAACCTTCAGCCATTTGACTACGACAGCTATTACCAGTGCATAATACTAAAATATCTTTTACTGCTTTAAACATTTCAATTGTTTTAAATTAACAACATCCTCCACCAGGTGTGCAAACTGGCGCTTTTAATTTCTCTTCAGGGATACCACATTTATCTTGCGCCAAGCAATTTGTAAATTTTGCTTCTAAAAGAAAATGATTGTTTTCAAGTCTTACACCATACTTACCAATTGTTTCACTTTGGTATTCTACTTCAATTTCTAAATTGCCTATTCCTAATTTTTTCTCAGACAACTCGATAATGTCCATACACTTTTTAGGAGCTAAACGATGATCAGTATCATTCGCTTCCCAGAGTTGAAAATTAACAACCTTTTCAAGTCGAACTACTCCGCCACAATCAATAAATTGTTTCGATACTTCTCCTACTTCCGTAATATGAAAATGAGACGGAATAAATTTCCCGTTTGGTAAAACAAACGTCAATTCATTCATTGACGATAAAGCACTTTTAAATTCAGATAATAACATAATTTTAGTTTTTAATTACAACAATTTTGATTTGGATTTTCTTCTAGTTCAATCGATTGATTAAAAAAATGACTGAGTACCTCTTGAAAACCATTCCATTTTTCAGCATTAATACAATAACACATACTTGTGCCAGTAATCGTTCCTTTAATCAATCCACAATTTTTTAATTCTTTCAGATGCTGAGAGATTGTTGCTTGCGCTAAACCAATTTCAGTGACCAAATCACCGCAAATGCATTGTTTCGATTTAATAAGCACTTCAAGAATAGCAATGCGTGCAGGATGTGCTAAAACCTTAGCTACCAATGCAATTTCATTTTGCTTCTCAGAAAAAATTTCAGATTTAGTCAAACCCATATTAAAACTATTTATTGCAATATTACGATTAAAAAGATAGTTTGCAAGTTTTATTTAGATAATTTAGGAAAATTATGATTTCATGAAATCCGAAAAAAAACAAAAGAGTCAATATAAAACACTGAAGATATTATTTATCACCTAAATTGATAATTATTCATCAACTCATTTCTTACTCAACACAGTTAAACAAAAAACAATAAAGATATGAATGGACAAGTTACGTTAATAGATCAATTATATTCGAATTAAGGTTAATTAAAGTTTTCTAAAAGCATAACCAATTATCTAGATTTTAACTATACTTTTATAAGAAATTGAACGTTATCAAAACATGAAAATAATTTTTGCTTTTCTTTTATCCTTCTCTTCCATTGCACAAATTGGTACAGGACAATGGCGGCTTCATGTCTCTAACACACCTTCTGTAGATGTTGCATTAGCTGAAAACATCGTTTATACTGCTTTTGAAAGCGGAATGATGGAATACGATATATCTACAGGTGATAAAAGTTCGTGGAATAAAGTAAACGGACTTTCTGACATTGGGATTACATCTCTTCTATATTGTACATCTCAAAAAGGTTTATTTATAGGATACGAAAATGGAAACCTTGATTTCTTGAAAAACAATCAAATAACGAATTTACCTGCAATCCGACTAGCTGATATTCTTGGAAATAAAAGAATTAATAAAATAACTGAATATAATGGGCTTATCTACATAGCTACTGGGTTTTCAATTGTAGTCATTGACCCATTAAAACTAGAGGTTAAAGACACTTATTACCCCACGAATGGGTTAGAAGCAATACAAGCTATTTCATTCTTAAACGATACCATTTATACTTTAACGCCTACGGAATTAAAAAAAGGAGGGATATCAAATGTAGCATTAGCAGATTTCTCGCAATGGACTATAGAGTCGAAAGTACCTGCTTTATCACAAAATGGAATAGCGTATAAGGGACTTGAGGTTGTAAATGAAAAACTTTTTGTCTTAAAATGCAATGAAAATAATTATGCAGGAGACTCTGTGTTTTGTTTAGCTAACAACGGTTTGATTTTTGCATCAAATAATGGATTCGATTTAGAAATTTATTCTATGACTTCGAACAACGGACAATTGTGCCTAAACATCGATTCAGGGATTTTATTTTTTCAAGAATTAACTGAAAATAATTTTGTCCAAAGTAGTAATATTTTTGTCCAAGACGCTGCAATTGTAAACTCAGTTGTTATATCTCCTCAAAAAGCTTGGATGGCCGATAAATATAAAGGTGGACTTGTGAAATATGAAAATGGAAATTCTGAACACATTAAAATAGAAGGACCGCCTAAAAACGACTTTTACAAAGTTACTTCTTACAAAGGCAAAACAATTATTGCAGGAGGCACGCTTGATTACAAATATATGACTTATAATCAATCAGGAGTTTATTCTTTTGAAGATGAAACTTGGAGTTTAATGGATAAAGCATCCATGACACTATGGCAAGGAAAAGATATTTGGGATTTTGTTTCAACAGCAATCAATCCAAAAAAAACCAGTCAAATAGCGGTTGGAACCTACTCTCCTACTCCATTATCCATTATTGAAAATGGTATTGTAACCGAAACATATGACGCTTCAAATTCGAACATTGAAGTTTCGCAACAAAATCAATCGACATTAATTGCAGGACTTTCGTATGATAAAAATGGTAATCTATGGCTAATTAATAGTTTTTCCGAATCTCCTCTTAAAGTATTGAAAAATGATAAAACATGGGGAACAATGAACTTGCCTTCTACTGTTTCAGACGTTCTAATCTCTCATTTAATTATCGACAATCAAAACAATAAATGGATTATCGCTCCTTCGGTTGGAATAGTTGCTTTTAAAGACAATGAAACAATAGACGACTTAAGCGATGATGCTTACAAACTGATAAACAACGGAGATAACACTGGTGCTCTACCGTCCAACGATGTTACAGCAATAGCGATGGACTTAGACAATGAGTTATGGATTGGAACAGAAACTGGATTTGCTATTTTATACAATGCTCCAAATGTATTTGACGCAGCGAACGGATCTTACAATGTACAACGTATTAAACTAGAATTTGAAGACAATGTTGAATACCTTTTAGGCGAAACACATATAACTGATATTGTTGTTGATGGAGGAAATAGAAAATGGATGGGTACAGCAAATACTGGAATATTTTTACTCTCTGCAGATGGAACTGAAATATTGCAACACCTCACATCGGAAAATTCATCTTTAATTTCTGATGTTATACTAGACTTAGAGATTAATCAATCAAATGGAGAGATGTATATTGTTACTGATAAAGGATTAATCTCTTACAGAATAGATGCCTCTGAAGGAAAAAGTAATTACGATGAAGTAGAAGTTTTTCCTAATCCAGTATTACCTAACTATAATGGCGTTATAACAATGCAAGGAATCAAATACGATTCAGATGTTAAAATAACAGATGTTGCCGGTAATTTGATTTATAAAACTACTTCAAATGGAGGCACAGCTACTTGGAATGGAAAAACAGTAAATGGTCAAAAAGCTAGTACTGGAGTTTATTTAATTTGGACTTCTCCTAATGAAGGAAAAGGTAGAAAAGTCGGTAAAGTTGTTTTGATAAACTAATGAAATTCGTAGGCAAAGCAATTTTACTTAACCGAATTAACTACAGCGAAAGTAGTTTAATTATCACCTATTATACCCAACAAAATGGTATTCAAAAATACTTATTTCAAGGAGGTAAAAAGAAAGCAACCAATCTGTTTCCTCTCGCTCTAACCGAAATCACATACTATACAAGAAACGATAGCTCTTTGGGTAAAATTACAGCCTCAGAAACTTCAACTCTTCTGAGTGAAATACCTTTCGACCCTGTCAAATCGACTATTGCTTTTTTTATTGCAGAAATATTACATAAGTGCCTACAAACAGAAGAAAACGAGCCCTTACTTTTTGAATTTCTAACTCAAAGTATTTGTGAATTAGATAAAAGTGATGATGTTTCAATTTTCCCTGTAAAATTTCTACTTGACTTCTCAGAATTTTTAGGTATTAAGCCACATGTTATTGGTGAGAATCCTACTATTTTCAATTTAATGGAAGGTACGATCAGCAATCAAAAACATGAAGGCGATATTTATGCTTCTGGAGATGTGGTGAAATTTATTATAAATTGTATAAATAAGGACGAAAAAATTGATAAACCATTCCGCAAGGAAGCGTTAAATGTGCTTATTCAATATTTTCAATTACATATTCCACAATTTAAAACATTGAAAACTTTAGATGTAATAAAGGAAGTTCTTTATTGATTATGAATCAGCTCAACAATTATCTTCATTTTACATCTTCCTTGGTTATGAATCGTGATGGAAAAGAAGATGCAAATTTGAATAAATGATAAATCAATCTTAGCATTAGTAATAGATGAAAAACCATCATAAACCGATGAAAAAAGTAAGTGTCCAAGTATTTTCTTAAGATGCTAAAGACAAAAAGTCCATATAAAGTAGCTCCTATAATTGAAAACAACAAATCAAATTTGAAATGCTTAAAAAAATGAGGCCTTTCATACCTTATGCCAACTAGAAACATTATTAAAAACGGATAAAAATGATAAAGATATCGTTCATGCGTTCCAGTTAAAACTAAGTTGAACATCAAATTATAAAATGCTATCACACCAAATAGACCTAAGACTAAAACTCTCAATTCAGCTTTAAATTTTTCAATAAAAAAGAACAAGTAAATAATAACTAAAATGCTAAAACAACCAAACAATGCTAGCCCAATCTGTTTTGGAGAAAAATTCATCAAAAAAGCATTGGTTGAAGATTGATTTTGATCAGAAAAAAACAACATCCACAAATTAAAACCATTTCCAGAAATAAAATTAATATGCTCACTTCCAGTATCTACTATTCGTTCAATATGAGAAAACACATATTGAGATGGCACATTCAACCATAAATCAAAGAAAATCACAGGAAGTAAACTAAATACTATTAAAGTGAACAATTGAAACAAAAAACGAGTCCAAGTCAATGTTGACATCAGATAAAAAAACAGAAATACATAAATTGGAAAAATTGGAAAAACTAACAACTGTTTCGTCAAAACACAAGCTGAAAACAAGCCTCCTAAAAGGATCAAAGAACCATAACGATGCAACTGAATAGTTCTATTGTTGAGAAGAAAAGTAAGGGTATATAGAATCAATAAAATAAATAATTGACCTATATTATCAATCTGTCCCCAAAGTGCTCCACCTACCCAGCTAGAAAACAGAAGACCTATAAGGCTTGACCATAAAAAAGGATATGGAACACTCAATTTTCTTAAAATCAAATAGCATAAAAAAACATTAACGCCATCAATAAAACTTAAAAAGACAAGAAAATTAGGAATACTATCATTTAATAATTGAATCAGGCCAGTGGACAACATCATTCCAAGAATAGGATAATTACAGTAACAAGAAGTGAGGTAAACATCTTTTATCGGATTAAAAAATGGTGACCATTCTAAAAAAGTATGGACATCAAAATAATGATAAATAGATGGAAAAGTAATTCTTACAATTAAAGAAACAAACACTGCTAATATAAAAAAGTAGAGTTCGAACTTCTTTAAGATATTTGACATAAACTTATCCATTGTTTAATAAACTACGAATTGATTTGAAATTGGTAAAAAAACTAGAGATCTTACTATTCGTCAACAGCCTAAATCTATATAGTAAAAATAATGACATCGATAAATAAGCAATCCCTAATACGAGTCCACTTGAATTGATTCCGTAAATTGGAATGATTAAAACACTTAGTGAGACAACTATTATATTCCCTAAAAACGTTGCTTTAATATTCACTTTATTCAGATTGTGCGCTGAAAAATAGTGATTTAAAAGTGTGAAAAATGAAAGAAATAAGATTGAAGGGAAGTAATAAAACAGCAATTCATTTAATCCCCCAAAATCTTCCCCAAATAAAAACTGATACCAATTAGCAGGAACAAGTAACAACACAATAGAAAGTAGAAACGTGAGCAAATAACTAATTTTAGTGTAATTAATTGTTAAATCAAACTTTATTTTAGCATCTTCTTCATTTAAGAGCTTAGCATACAAAACAACAGATGCGCTCTTGCATACAATCCAAATAGCTTCAGCGATTGAAACTGCAACTGATACAATTCCCAAAGCTGCTAATCCGAAATAACTAGATATTATATAATAAGTAAATCGATAATTTATCAATTGCAATAAATTATTCAGCTGTAACTCAAACCCCGTCTTAAACATTTCATTAAAATCAGCTTTAAAATCGTTCTGATAGCTAAACCCCATTAATTTAAAAGAGAAGAAAAAACTTACCAATAAGCAGATCGAATAGGAAAAAATGAATGAAAAAAATACAGCTTCAATCGTTTTGGAATTAAAAACATAAAATTGAATCAATAAAACTAATAATACAATCACTGATTTTAAAACATCTATCACATTAATTGCTCTAATCTTTTCGTTCCCCAATAAAAATCCTTGAAAAATTGAAATCAAGCCTAAAATAAGAGAAAGAATTATTACATAAACCAAATGTTTATCTATGCATAGATTGAATACATTTAAAATAAAAGGCACTGTAATTGAAGTCAATAATAACCACATGAATGAAATTAACAACAAGCGATTTGAAGAAATTTTAAGCGCATAATAAGCAATAGTAGAATTACCGAAAATATTCTGAATTAATCCTACAATAGCAGTAGTTAATAGCAAAAGAGTCACTTCTCCTCTACCCTCTGCTCCAAGAGCTTGTGCCGTTAAAATTACGACAACAAAATTTCCAATTGCTGAAAATCCTTTCGAGAAAATGGATTCAATGAAACTACGAAACATTTAAACACGCTTTATAGATTTCAAAAACATGCTCACCTACTGCTTCATAACTAAATTTAGAAATAGCATAATTCCTTAAAGTCAAAGCGTCGAATTGAGATTTATTATTTACAATACTCAAAATAGCTACCTTCAATTGTTCTTCATTTAAAGGTTCTACTAAAATACCATTTGAATTATTTACATATTCAGGGATACCATTCACATTAGATGATATAACAGGTGTACCAACTGCGAAAGACTCAGGAATAACACAAGGGAAATTTTCATAATTGCTAAACAAAACTAAAGCGTCATTTTGCTTTAAATATCCTGCAATTTCAGTTGCGGTAGATTTTCCGATAAAATGAAGTTGAGAAGCTGGAATTTGTAATGCATCGGCTAATTCTTTGGCTTTTTCAATCGATCCATCACTTACAATTGTTAATTCAATCAACTTATTAGCTAACATTAACTTTGAAAAAACTTTTAAAATTCCTGAAATATTTTTTTGCTGCTCGTTTAATGTCGAAATATGAATAAACTTTATGGATGAACTTTGAAGGTTCTCTTTTAATTCAAACAAATGAACATCAACCACATTAGGCACAACAGTCTGAGGAGTCGTTACACCTAATCGTTCAATGGCATTTTTTAAATCGCTCGATACAGGTAAAATATGTGAAGCATTCTTAAAAACTAATTGCGCAACCACTTTTTGATAAAAAGGAAGATTTGATCCTTTTTTAGAATAAGAAGTTGAATGTTCAGTAACTACATAAGGTACTTTTAACTTCGACTTCAACCATATAGCTAATAGTCCAATTGGAAATGCAACATTCACGTGAATCAAATTAAAAGTAACTCTTTTTGACTTATAATAGCGATATACCAACCGATAAGACTTTAATAGATAATATAAAGAATAAAAAATCTTAAAAAAAAGAATTTGTTTTGGTTTAGGGTAATAAATGTGAAGTTCTTTAACTTTACCTTTTTGACTTTCTATTGTAGTAATTTCCTTTACTGTATCTGATGAAAAAATAGAGCAGGTATAAGCATCTACATTTTGAGCAATAGCTTCAATATGCTTTTCTACAAAATTCCCTAAGGTGTCGTTCGAACGATTTGGATACCAACTATTTAAAAAAAGGATCTTCAATTTACCAGTACTTCTAAAGCATTAAACAGATTTCAATTCAAAACGGCAAGAAAACAAATTAATTGCAATGCGTTATTTTAAAATTAAAAATGATGTGAAACAAAGATAACAAAATTTGAGTTTTGGATTGAATCAGATTATTAATCGGGTAAATAGAGCCTGAACTGAAATTCATCTAAATTAAATAGTCAATTTCCGACCAGGCATTAAATGTTATTCTGATATACTAAAAAGAAACAAATAAAAAATCTCATAAACCTAAGATTAGTTTCTTCTTTCATAGTTTGTGCTTATCTTTGGGGTTCCAAAAAATAAAAAATGAGTATAGAACTTTCCGAACAAGAAATTCAACGTCGTGAGTCGCTGAAAAAATTGCGTGATTTAGGAATCGAGCCTTATCCTGCAGATTTATATCCTGTAAATGATTATGCTGACAACATAAAGAAGGAATTCGAAGATGGGAAGAAGGTTTGTATAGCTGGTAGACTTATGAGTCAAAGAGTTATGGGAAAAGCATCTTTTGCTGAAATCCAAGACTCAACTGGAAGAATTCAAGTTTACTTTAACAGAGATGAAATATGTCCTGGAGAAGATAAAACATTATACAATGATGTATTCAAAAAATTACTTGATTTAGGAGATTTCATCGGAATCAAAGGATATTTATTTAAAACTCAAGTTGGTGAAACATCTGTACATGTTGAAGAATTTGTTCTATTGAGTAAATCTTTAAAGCCTCTACCGTTACCAAAAACAGATAACGAAGGACGAGTTCACGATGCTTTTACTGACCCTGAATTAAGATACCGCCAACGATATGCTGATTTAATTGTAAATCCAGCTGTAAAAGAAACATTTATCAAGCGTTCAAAAGTAATCGCTACTATGCGTAACTTCTTCAACGAAAAAGGATATATGGAGGTTGAAACGCCTATTTTACAACCAATCCCTGGAGGTGCTGCTGCTAGACCATTTGCTACTCATCACAACGCATTAGATGTTCCCTTGTATTTAAGAGTTGCTAATGAATTGTACTTAAAACGATTAATCGTTGGAGGATTTGATGGTGTTTATGAATTCGCGAAGGATTTCCGTAACGAAGGAATGGATAGAACGCATAATCCTGAGTTTACAGTAATGGAAATTTATGTAGCCTACAAAGACTACAACTGGATGATGGATTTTACTGAAAAAATGTTGGAGAATGTTGCAACAGTAGTAAATGGAACAACTGAAATTAAAGTAGGTGAAAACAACATCTCTCTTAAAGCTCCTTTCAAAAGAGTAACAATGCGCGACTCTATTTTGGAATTCACTGGTTTTGATATTAACGGAAAATCGGTTGCAGAATTAAACGCTGCTTGTAAAGATTTGGGTATACAAACAAATCCTTCAATGGGGAAAGGAAAATTAATCGATGAGATTTTTGGTGAAAAATGTGAAGGAAATTATATCCAACCAACATTTATTACAGATTACCCAATTGAAATGTCGCCACTTTGCAAACGTCACAGAGAGAACCCTGAATTAACAGAGCGTTTTGAATTGATGATTAACGGTAAAGAAGTTGCGAATGCTTATTCTGAATTAAATGATCCTATTGACCAAAGAGAACGTTTTGAAGAACAAATGAAACTTTCAGCTAACGGTGATGATGAAGCAATGTTTATCGATCAAGATTTCTTAAGAGCGCTAGAATACGGAATGCCTCCTACATCTGGAATGGGAATTGGAATTGACAGATTGGTTATGCTATTAACAAATAACTCGTCTATTCAAGAAGTATTGTTTTTCCCTCAAATGCGTCCAGAAGTTTTTTCTCAAAAGAAAGCACTTGAATTGAATGAAAATGAAAAAATAATCTTTGATATTATTTCAAATCATAAATCAATGAACTTGAACGATTTAAAAGATGCTGCTGGATTATCAAATAAACAGTGGGATACAGGAATTAAAGGTCTTGGAAAACTTGGAGTGACGAAAGTGACTAAAACAGACGATAATTTAATTGTTGAGATTGTAGAATAACCAGAACATTAATATAATTAGAAATTAAAAGCCTCAATAATTAAAATATTGAGGCTTTTTTAACGTATAATAAATTATTTTGTTTAACTTTATTTTGAATTAAATAAACAAAAATATGTTAATCTATTATTTATCGTGCTATGAAATTTGCATTATAAGACAATTAGCAATATTTTTGTATCAATACGACAAAACAATATGGCAGAATATAAAGCAGGTCCTTTTTTAGAACAAATCAATGTCCCAAGTGACTTGCGTTCTAAGTTCAAAATTGAAGATTTACCTCAGGTTTCTGACGAAGTTCGCCAATATATAGTTGACGTAATTTCTGAAATTGGAAACAGCCATTTTGGTGCAAGTTTAGGAGTTGTTGAACTTTCTGTTGCCCTTCATTATGTTTTCAACACACCTTATGATCAATTAGTTTGGGACGTTGGTCATCAAGCTTATGGACATAAAATTTTAACAGGAAGACGTGAAGTTTTTCATACTAATAGAATTAAAGGTGGAATCTCTGGATTTCCAAAAAGATCAGAAAGTGAATACGATACATTCGGTGTAGGACATTCTTCTACTTCTATATCTGCTGCTTTAGGAATGGCTGTTGCTAATAATTCCAAAGGAGAAAAAGACAGACAGCACATTGCAGTAATAGGCGATGGTGCAATGACTGCAGGAATGGCTTTTGAAGGTTTAAATCACGCAGGATTTGAAAAAGATGCAAATTTATTAGTTGTCCTAAACGACAACTGTATGTCCATAGACCCAAATGTTGGTGCTTTAAAAGAATATTTAACCGACATCACAACTTCTCATACTTACAACAAAGTAAAAGATGAAGTTTGGAAATTATTAGGGAAAATATCAAAATTTGGTCCTGATGCTCAAACTGTTGCTTCAAAAATATCAACAGCCTTAAAAGGTTCTATTTTAAAACAAAGTAATTTATTTGAATCTTTCAATTTCAGATACTTCGGTCCAGTTGATGGGCACGATGTTATTGGATTAGCGAAAGTTATGGAAGATTTAAAAGACATCCCTGGTCCAAAATTGTTACACATCGTAACAATGAAAGGAAAAGGATATAAATTTTCTGAAGAAGGAAACCCTACAAAATGGCATGCTCCAGGTGTTTTTAACAAAGAAACAGGAGAAATCGTAAAAATCGTTCCTAAAACTCCTCAAGCTCCAAAATATCAAGATGTATTTGGACACACAATTGTAGAACTTGCAGAAAAAAATGAAAAAATAATGGGGGTAACTCCAGCAATGCCTTCTGGTTGTTCATTAAACATTATGATGGAAGCAATGCCTAAAAGAGCATTTGATGTTGGTATTGCTGAACAGCATGCTGTCACATTTTCTGCAGGATTAGCAACGCAAGGAATGGTGCCTTTTTGTAACATCTACTCTTCGTTTATGCAACGAGCTTTTGACCAAGTATTGCACGATGTTGCTATACAAAATTTAAACGTTGTACTTTGCTTAGACAGAGGTGGTCTAGTTGGTGCTGATGGTGCTACTCATCATGGTGCGTATGATTTAGCATACATGAGGTGCATACCAAATTTAATTGTCTCTGCGCCAATGAATGAAGCAGAATTGAGAAATCTAATGTTTACTGCACAGCTTGAAAACAAAGGCCCTTTCTCTATCAGATACCCACGTGGAACTGGTGTTATGACTGAATGGAAAACTCCATTAAAAGAAATTGAGGTAGGAACTGGAAGAAAAATAACAAACGGCGATGATGTTGCTATTTTAACAATTGGTCATCCTGGAAATTTTGCTCAAAGTGCAATAACGGAATTAAAAAATTTAGGAATTTCAGTTGCTCATTATGATATGCGCTTTGTAAAACCTATTGACGAAGTAATGTTACACGAAGTATTCTCAAAGTTTAAGAAAATTATCACAGTAGAAGATGGGTGCATTATGGGTGGATTTGGATCAGCAGTAATTGAATTTATGGCAGATAACAAATACAGTGCGCACGTAACTCGCTTAGGTATTCCTGACACTTATATTCATCACGGAACAGTTCCTGAATTACAGGCTATTTGTGGATTTGATACTGATTCAATTATTGAAAAAGTAAAAGAAGTAGTGAATTACAAAAGCGTTGCATCCATTCAGAACGAAAAAGTAGGTTAATCAATATTTCATTTATCCTTTATGAGTCAATCGACCACCGTTAAGACTAATTATAGTGCTTTAACAACATTAACAACCGTTTTCTTCTTTTGGGGATTTATTGCAGCTGGAAACAGTGTATTTATCCCTTTTTGTAAAAACTATTTTAACCTAGATCAATTTCAAAGTCAACTAATTGATTTCGCTTTTTATTCAGCTTATTATCTAGGAGCTCTGACACTTTTTATTGTTGGCTCTCAAAAAGGAAAAGATATTGTTGGTTTTTGGGGATATAAAAAAAGCATCATCTACGGCTTAATTTTTTCTGCATTAGGAGCGGGAGTGATGATTTATTCTGTCAATGCCAATGTATTTGAAGGAATGCTATTTGGACTTTTCATAGTCGCTTTAGGATTTTCACTTCAACAAACATCTGCTAATCCTTTTATGATTTCGTTAGGAGATGAAGCTTCAGGAAGTAACCGAATTAATTTTGGCGGAGCTATCAATAGTTTTGGAACTGCAATTGGACCATTAGTTGTGTCTCTCGCTTTATTTGGCTCAACAAAACCAATTACTGACGCATTAATTAAAACGTTGAAACTTGACAGTGTGATTGTTCTCTACGCTTGTGTTGGCGCATTGTTCTTAGGTATTGCTGTTCTATTCTCCTTATCTAAAAATTTACCTCGAGGAATTAAAGTTGAAACAACAGAACCTGCTACAAAAGCAATGGCAACCTTACTCATCATTACAGGATTATTATTTACTTGTTTTGTTCCGGTATTCAGCAGTTATAAAAGTGACGAAGCGAAACATTTAGTAGAGCTAGAGCATGATTTAGAAACCGTTTCCTTAGATGTTCAAGGGAATTCTTTAGAAACATTATCAATTTCACAATTAGAGACAAAAAAAGAAATCACAACCGCAATCTACAAACTTAAAACCTCGCTTGATAATTACAGAATTAAATGGTTAGCAGGTGGTTTAATCGTTATAATTGGCGGATTGTTATTTGCGAATATAAAAGGAAGTAAACAGAAAAATGGTTGGGGAGCAATGCAATATCCTCAGTTAACACTTGGAATGTTAGCCATATTTGTATACGTAGGTGTAGAAGTAGCAGTAGGAAGCAATTTATCAGAACTCTTAAAACAAGAAGCTTTTGGTAGTCTCGAAGCCTCTCAAAGCGCACCATTTATAGCTATGTATTGGGGAAGTTTAATGATTGGCCGCTGGACAGGAGCTGTTAATGTTTTTAATGTGAAAGCAAAAACCAAACTACTTTTACGCTTTATCGTTCCCCTTTTAGCTTTTGGGATTTTGATAGGAATCTTTACTTTATTAGACTACAAAGTAGAAAAATTATATTGGTACATCTTATGCGTAATACTTCAAATGATTGCGTTTTTCATTGCGAAAGACCGACCAGTTTTCACTCTAATTCTTTTTAGTGTTTTAGGAGCTTTAGCAACAATTGTTGGGCTATCTACTACTGGAACAGTTGCTATCTACGCTTTTTTAAGTACAGGTCTTTTCAGTTCTATTATGTGGCCTTGCATATTCTCATTATCATTAGCTGGATTAGGGAAATACCAATCTCAAGGTTCTGGTTTCTTGGTCATGATGATTCTTGGAGGAGCAATAATCCCACCTATTCAAGGAAAATTAGCTGATGTAATTGACATACAACCTTCATTCATTGTTGGAACAATCTGCTTTATTTATTTAGCTTTCTTTGCTTTTTACGTGAATAAGCTTTTGAAAAAACAAGGGGTTTATTTTGATGAATCAGTTGGGGATTAGGGATTAGGTTTTAGGGATTGGGGGTTATGATAGATAAGAACGATGACTCGAAATGATACTACTCAGAATTGTTAATACTTAGACAATATGCTACAACATCAATTCAAATGACTGTGGAGAAGGTGTGGCAACATAAAAACAAATTGTCTACATATAAAATAGTACAATTATTATTAGACTATCTTGAATATATAATCGGTATAATTTGGGTTTATCGTTTTAAATCCAATACAAATAAACCATTTGTTATTCCTTTTATTTTAGAATTAAAAACAACAAGAGTTAAACGGTTTTTGGTTTCTATTTCTCTTGAAAATGATAAATTTATTTTTTCAGATTCAAAACTGTAAGTTGAATCACAAAGAAATTCATCTTCTAATTTTTATCCTGAATAAAAGAACGCTCAGGAACATATCGCTTGCCATTTTCATCTTCTAATAAAATTAAAGTAGCATCTTCTAAAAATACTTTTAATAATGTACAAATAGAAAAATTGATTTTGTTTTTTGAAACCGATTTTAAAACAATCGACTTACTTACTTAGGGTCTGCTGATAAACTATTTAGCTTATTTATTTTTGTTTTTAATAATATTTCAAGTTTTGAATGTTTTTTTGCTTAAAATTGAAATTTAGATGCTTTATTTTGATTTCAGTAAAAATGCAAGTGAGTTTATAAATTATAAGACAACTGAGTTTAACCCCAGCCAATTTGACTAAATTTAGTACTAAAAAAATACTTGCAATCCATGATTCACT
>Ga0105052_10002856_pt1 | contig 20603 bp, 20 predicted proteins | sample FRY03_FD_78094 | JGI IMG/M metagenome (GOLD analysis project Ga0105052, IMG submission 78094) | Freshwater microbial communities from Lake Fryxell liftoff mats and glacier meltwater in Antarctica - FRY-03 | ecosystem: Environmental > Aquatic > Freshwater > Ice > Glacier meltwater ... | reverse complement strand
TGGATCTTGCGGGATCATTGCAATATTTTCTCGCAAACTATCCTGAGTGCAGTCACGAATATCTTGGTTATCAATAAAAATATGACCTTTCGTTACATCATAAAGCCTAAGGATCAAGTTTGCAAATGTTGATTTGCCTGAACCAGAATAGCCAACAAGACCAACTTTTTGTCCTGATGCAATAATGACAGATTTATTTTTAAAAAGCGGTTCTGTGCCTTGGTAATGGAATTCAACATTTGAAAAAGTGATTTGACCATGCGTTACTTTCAAAGTAAGCGCACTAGATTTATCTTGAATTTCTATCGGTAACATCAACGATATCAGGCTTTGCTTACACCGACCAACCGCTTTATTGAACTCATCGACTTCTGACATGGTAAACCACATCATATGGCCTGTTTCCATGGATAAACCTAAGATTAAAGCAAAATCACCTATGGTCACTAAATTTTCGCTGTAAAGAATCACTAAAAAATAACACGAGCAAGCCATCATGATGGCGATAAGCCCTCCCTGGACGCTGTGCATAATAAGGGAGTAAAAATAGGTATCGCGATGGGCTTTTTGTTGTTTTTCAAAAAATGGGGCCATTCTTGAAAGCTCAATAGATTTACGAGAAAAGATTCTGACATTGCTATGATTAGATAAAGAATCAACCAGTTCGCCTACAACGATTGATTCAGCTATTGCTTGGCTATCCGCCAGCATCACTAGTTTCTTGGACATTAAAATGCTTAAGCTTGAAAAGAGTATGAACCAACTAACCAATATGAAACAAAAGATTGTATTTACAAAATAGGAAGCTACAATCGCGGTTAATAGCAATGAGGCGCCTCTTAAAAAATTGGACGCAACACTGCTTGTAAGCTTTTCAATGCCATCCGCTAAATTAGTAATTTGTTTTGAGATTTTTCCTGATAAGTTGTCTTGGTAAAATTGATATGATTTTCCAAGCACATAATTCATAGACTCCCCAATAATGTGGTTGAGAATCACAGGGATAAATTGGCCTCTAATGTAAGAGATTCCTCGCCAAGTGAAATTATCAAATACGATAAAATTTATAACAATAAGGCTCGCCGGTACTATTAAAATTGAGATATCGCCACCAGCTACGCTTGGCAGAAGATTGACGACTTGCTTAATGAGCATGCTGTTGAATGGCCCCCAAAAGCCAGCAACGATCGCAAGCGCAACATAAACAATGACAGCGGATTTATATTCTCGCAAAAAATGCCATATAAAAGACCATAAGTCTTTTGGCAGTGAATTATTGAACACTTGCATAGCTAGTAATTATAGTAGTTTTTCGGGAATAACTTTTAATTTTTTCATTCATCATAATAGATATATTGGTTCATGATGTATGTTTGTTTCATCGACAAGCTGAAACAATTTGCTCCTAGCCTCTGTAACTGTATAAATATTCATATAAACTCTTATGTTTATTTTGTATAGTACATCATCACGTACGTTACTGCGATAATTAATATCACCAATTCCTTTAAAAATAAACTTTTCCATGCACTAATAATACATGATATAAAGATATGTTATAAAAATAATAATAATTACAAAAATATGAAGACTATTTTTGCTCAAAGCTCTAAGTCTGGAAAGGCTGGCGTGGCTGTTTTTCGTATTTCTGGATCTAGCAGCATGCTTGCGTTAAGGCAATTACTACACGACCAAAATTGTAAGATTTCTCCTAGAATTTTATATTATAAGAAAATATATGACCCGCAAACTAAAGAATTAATTGATAATGCAATGGTTGTATATTTTAAAGCCCCACATAGCTTTACTGGTGAGGATGTTGTTGAGGTACATACTCATGGAAGTATTGCTATTGCAAAAATGCTTATAGATGCTTTGTTTAATATAGAAGGTTTAAGACTTGCTGAAGCGGGAGAATTTTCTAAAAGAGCTTATCTTAACGATAAATTTGATTTAACCGGCGCAGAAGGTCTTGCTGATCTGATTGAAGCTGAAACGATTCTACAGCATAGGCAAGCTATACGTCAAGCTGATGGAGAGCTTGAGAAACTATATAAAAAATGGCGCCAGCTTCTTTTAAATGTAATGAGTTTATTGGAAGCTTATATTGATTTTCCAGAGGAAGATATACCCCTAGAAGTACTTGACCATGTATCAACAATTACTGAAGAAATAAAGAATAGTATAACATTACATCTTAATGACAATAGGCGCGGTCAGAGACTTAGGGATGGTATAAAACTCGCTATAATAGGAGAGCCAAACGTTGGCAAATCCAGCCTGATTAATTTTCTTATGCAAAAAAACATTGCGATAGTATCTAATATTCCAGGCACTACCCGTGATATAATTGAAGGCCATATAGATATTGGCGGCTACCCAATAATACTACAAGATACAGCGGGAATAAGGGATAATGTTCTTGACCCAATAGAACAAGAAGGAATCAACAGAGCAATAGAATCTGCAAAAAACGCTGACATTAAAATTATCATGTTTGATGCAACGTCAGTTGAGTCTATGGCAATTGATAATTATATTACTTCTAATATTAGAGATAATATCGATGAGAATAGCATAATAATAGTAAATAAGATTGATTTGAATAATTGTCCTGATAATACTATAGTTAATGGTAAGAATCCTTTGAGAATTTCTTTAAAAGAGCAAATAGGCCTTAATTTACTTTTAGAACAGATTCAAAATATATCTAGTAATGTAGCTGGCTTATCTGAAACCCCACATATTACAAGGGCAAGACATAGGCATCAATTAAAAGAAGCACTTATATGTTTGTCAAACTTTAATATGGATGATGATCTAGTCTTGGCAGCAGAGGAAATCAGAATGACAATTAGGAGTTTGACTACTATTGTCGGTCAAATTACTGTCGACGATATATTGGCAGAAATATTTAGTAATTTTTGTATAGGTAAGTGATATGGCTAATTTACCAAAAATTGATTTGAATATATACAATAAAGAAATTTCTGAATTACTGACAGATTGGGAAAAATATCTTAAGTTACAAAAAAATCGTTCAGATAATACAATTATTTCTTATAAAAATGATGTTGAGAATTTTTTTTGTTTTATGAAAAATTATAATGCCGAAAATATAACAACTACTTCCCTAGCTTCTATAGATGTAAAATTTATTAGGGGTTGGCTTACTAAAAGACATAATGATAATTATATTGCGTCTTCAAATGCTAGGGCGTTGTCTTCAGTTAAAAATTTCTACAAGTTTCTAGAAAAAACCAAAGGGATAATTTGCCATAAGATTTTCTCTGTTAAAAACCCAAGAAAAGCTAAAGTTTTACCAAAGGCCTTAAGCGAAGATGATGCTATTTCATCTATCAAGCATATAGAAGAATTTGGCAATTTAGAGTGGGTTGAATTGCGTAATAAAGCATTACTCATTCTTATTTATGCTTCTGGTTTTAGGATATCCGAAGCTTTATCTATAACAAAAAAACACCTAAATAATTTGGACTTTATTAAAATAATTGGAAAAGGTAATAAAGAACGCATAGTACCCTGGGTAGATAAAGCAAGATACTTTATTGAACAATATCTATCAAAATTACCATATAATATTCAGGATGATGATTTTTTATTTGTTGGACGACAAGGAAAACCTTTGCAACCAGCTGTTTTTAATCGCGAATTAATTAAATTACGTCGCCTTTATGGATTACCAGAACATTTGAGCGCGCACTCATTTAGACATAGTTTTGCAAGTCATTTACTTGAAAATGGCGCAGACTTACGATCAATTCAAGAATTATTAGGCCATAGAAGTTTATCTACTACCCAAATCTATACTAAAGTTACTACCAAACGCCTTGAAGATGTTTATAATTATTCGCACCCCATATCGAAAGAAAGTGAATAATAATCTTGCATTGATTTTTACTTATTATAAGTTATATTAATTTTTGATTTTAATACTACATAGGAGGAATTGCATATGCAAAGAATCATTTTACCAGAAGGATATAAACCTTCATCTGATGAAGAATACATGAACCCCCTTCAATTAGAATATTTTAGACAAAAACTTCTTACTTGGAGAGATTCATTATTAGAAGAATCACGTGAAACACTTGTTCATCTTAAGGAAGAGAATTGGAATGAACCTGATCTTAACGATCGTGCATCTATTGAAACAGAAACAACCATTGAGTTACGAACTAGAGATAGGTACCGTAAGTTAATAGATAAAATTGAGACAACTATAGAAAGAATCGATAAGGGGGAATATGGTTATTGCGAAGAAACTGGCGAAAAAATTGGGTTAAAGCGTTTGGAAGCTAGACCAGTCGCAACTTTATGTATAGAAGCTCAAGAGGGGCACGAGAAATATGAAAAACAACATAATGATGACGATGAACATGTTCAAGGCTATGAATAAATAAATTAGAACTCTTTCGAAACTCTAGTTAGACTCTATGGGCCAGTTGCCCCCCTTCTAGCGGGGTAACTTTAGGCTCTTAAACTACTATCGTCAATGGGTAATGTGAGCTAGACACAACCTATGGAATTAAAGTAACATTACATATTCTTTGGTTATTTTTCTCCATTTCCAAATTAATTCTAATAATAGGCAGTGGCAAAATTTCATTAATAATCTCTGGCCATTCAATTAAGCAAATATCATTATGAAATGCGTCCTCTATACCGAGTTCATAGATTTCATATTTTGATTTTAATCTGTATAAATCAAAATGATAAATGGTAAAATTTGTTGCCGTGTATGTTTGGAGTAAATTAAATGTAGGACTTGAGACGTTGGTATTGATGCCACAAAAATATCGTATTATTTCTCTACATAAAAAAGTTTTGCCTGATCCAAGCTCACCTGTAAAAGTTATAATATCTCCCTTTTTTATGGTTTTTGCTAAATTGACAGCAAAAATTCTAGACTCTTCTTCATTATTTAAAATTGTTTCTGATATAAAATTAACCATATGAATTTAATCGATATTTTTGGTTGATTATAATATAAAACTCGTCAAAATAGCAATCATATTAGAGAATGTCATAGCAAAGAAGGATTGATTTTTCTGTTATAAAGGCTTATTATTTACACCCTTATCTACAATTGATATTACCAGCTGAAAGATACATCTAGATCAAGGGTTCTTATTAAAATGAAAGAAGATTTATCAATTTACGTACATTGGCCATTTTGTCTTTCAAAATGTCCATATTGTGACTTTAATTCTCATTTATCCAATGCCGTTGATCATAATATTTGGCTCAGATCTTATATTATAGAACTTGAACATTTCGGTGATATTATAAAAAATAAATATATAAAATCAATTTTTTTTGGCGGTGGTACGCCATCATTAATGGAACCATTTGTAGTAGCAGGAATTATAGATAAAATATCAGAGCTTGGCTATATTGATAATAAGACAGAAATCACGCTAGAAGCTAATCCAACATCATTTGAAATAGAAAAATTCAAAAATTTTAATCTAGCTGGTGTAAATCGAATATCAATTGGCGTACAATCTCTTAAAAATGATGATTTAAAGCTCTTAGGGCGTAATCATGATAATAAACAAGCTATAAAAGCTATAGAAGCAGCTACTTTAATTTTTCCTAAATTATCATTTGACTTAATCTATGCAAGAACAAACCAAGCTTTGCAAGAGTGGAAAGAAGAACTTCAAGAAGCTATGAATTTAGCATCAGGCCATATTTCGTTATACCAGCTTACGATTGAAAAAGGCACTCCATTTTATAAATTGTTTCGTGATGGTAACCTAACTATTCCAAATCAAGATGATGCAGCTGATATGTATAATTGGACTAATTTTTATCTAGAATCAAAAAATTATTCTAGGTATGAAATATCTAATTATGCAACAAATGGAAATGAATGTATACATAACTTAACGTATTGGAATTATAATAATTACCTTGGGATAGGCCCTGGAGCACATAGTAGGATCACTAGTAAGGATTCTATAGAAGGCACTAGCACAGAGAGCATTATGATGTGGCATAAACCTGAAAAATGGCTTCAATCTATTAAGGATTCAGGGCAAGCTATTCAGACTAATAATAAATTGTCCCTACAAGAAACTGTAGAGGAATTCTTTATGATGGGATTGCGTTTAGAAAATGGCATTAGTTTTGATAGTAAAAGATTTAATGGTCGAAGATTATTCGATCTAATAGATCAAAAAACAGCAGAATATTATATTAAATTAGAACTTCTAGATTGTTCTGAAAATATTATTCGTTTGACCAAAAAAGGACTAATGTTACATAGCTATCTAGTACCAAGATTGATAAAAACACAAATATAATTAGAAGATTAAATTAATTTCAAAAAATCAGATGCTAAAAAAAGAGATCCCGTTATTAATATATTTGCGGCTTTACCTTTAGTAACATTATTAATTTCTTTAAGAGCTTCCTCAAGTGAATCAGCCTTTATAAAATCAATATTACAAGATTTTGCCCTTTCAGATACAATTTTAGCACTATAGCTACTAGCTTCAGAAAGGACTTTAACTCCATAGCCTTTTATTACAAATTCACTGAAATTTGAGCAAAATTCTTCAATATTTCTATTTTTTGTCATACCTAAAATTAAATATATTGGTTGTTCCAAATTATCTCGCGCCCAATTAGAAAAAACCTGCGCCCCACCAACATTATGAGCTCCATCAAGCCAAATCTGTATATGTTTATCAACCAAATGCGAGCATTTTCTAGAATCTATCTTTTGTATTCTAGCTGACCACTGTGTATTTTGTAAGCCATGTGCTATATCACGATTAGTTATACCAAATTCTTTGTTAATCAGACTTATAGTAGCTATAACAGAGGCAGCATTTATTAATTGATGATCTCCAAGTAATGATGGTGTTGGAAATGTATGATTAAGAGTTTTTGACAGATATATAAAACCATTTTCAACTTTATTAATACCAAAATCATATTCATAACAAAAGGCTGGTGCTTCTAGTTCATTACATTTTTGTATTAAAGTTTTATAAACTTCTTCTATTTGATAGCTTATTACACATGGTACATTTGGTTTAATAATCCCCGCTTTTTCTATTGCTATTTCTGGTAATGTTGTACCTAAATAATCAGTGTGATCAAGTGAAATTGGCGCAATTAGAGTAATCAATGGTTTTGTTATCACATTAGTAGCATCAAGCCTACCACCTATACCAGTTTCTAATACTAGAATATCCGCTTTAACTTCAGAGAAGGCTAAGAATGCAGCCGCAGTGGTAGCTTCAAAGAATGTTGGTTCTATAGAGCAATTTATGCTAGCCAGTCTAGTTCTTTCACAAATTTCAAAAAGGTAAGGATCTGAGATTTTCTCTCCAGCTAGAACAATTCTTTCGTTAAATTCTATTAGGTGAGGTGAAGTATATGTATGAACTTTATAATTTGCAGCTTCAAAAATACTTCGTAGCATTGCTGTGCTTGAGCCCTTGCCGTTAGTACCAGTTATATGAATCACTGGAGGCAATTTCAAGTGAGGGTTACCAAGAAATTCTAGTAATTTAGTGATGTTTTCTAGATCATATTTAATTCTATGTTGCCAAGGATGCATTGGCCAATGTGGCATTCTCATAAGTATTTTACGTATTTTATAATTGAACTATTCAATATCAAAGTCAAAATAGCTATCAGGGAAAGGTTCATTATTTAAAGTATAGTGCCACCATTCTTTTTGATATTCATTAAAACCATGTTTTTTCATAATTGCTCTAAGGTAATTTCGTCTCTCGAGAAATTTATGTTCTATAAGATGAGTATCATGATGCGAAACTTCTGATAATAAATCAAAACTAGAACCCATGTCTATGGTATTATCATTGAGGTAGAGTATTGATTCACTATTTATTAATTTACGGCTTGTGATTTCGACATTATTAGATAGTAACTCATTTGATTTTATTATGGTAACATCAACAGTACTTCCTCTACTATGACCAGATTTCTTTGCTACATATCCAAGCTTAAACACATCTTCTTTATTGATATCAGGATAATATTTTATTTTCTCTGTTTGAGTAGTATTATCAATGCTCCATTGGATAAAAGAATCCACAGCTTTTTGAGGACGATATGCGTCATAGACAACGAGAGAATATCCATCTTTTAATAATTCTTTTTGTGCCTCAGACAATGCTTCTGCAGCATTTTTTGTTAGGATAACCTTATTTGATTTATATCCATCTATTTTTTTGCCAATAAAATTCTCAGCTGTATTATAACGAAGGTTTTGTATAATAGTTGGATCAATATCTTTCAGATAAACAAATCCAGTAGGTAAAGTAAATTCTAATGTGCTATAAGCCATAATAATGAATAATAAATGTTATGTAATAGTCATTGCCAGGAGCATCGCAAATACAATAATGGCTCTATTTTAGAATAGCTATTACTGGTATATGGTCAGATGGTCTAGTTAGCGTTCTCATTGAATATAGCATAAAGCAATCTTTTAAATGGCTTACTACATTACCAGTGGTGAGTATAGAATCAATGCGCATACCTTTATTTTGTTGCAATGCTCCACTGCGGTAGTCCCACCAAGAAAATTCTTGTTTTGTTGGATGAGCTAGTCTATATAAATCATAAAAACCACAATTTATAATTGTTCTTAATTTCTGTCTTTCTTCAATAGTAAAACAAGTCGTACCCTCTAGAGCTCTTGGAGAATATACGTCAATATCAAACGGTGCAACGTTAAAATCCCCACCTATAAACAACATTTCATCTAATTTTTTTTTAGATTTCAAATATTCAGTAAGATTATTAAAAAACTTTAATTTTTTAATAAATTTATCACTATTTACTTCTCCGCCATTTGGTACATAGACTGATATTATGCGACAAAAACCCAAAGGGGTTTGAACAGAAATTTCTATAAATCTAGATTCAGACGGACATTCATTGCCCAGGAAATCATATGTTATCTCATCGGCGGGGAATTTAGATAGAATAGCTACTCCATTACCTGATTTTTGTCCGTGTACATACAAATTATAATTGAAGTCTGATAATTCGTCATATGGAAATTTATTTGTTTCACATTTTATTTCTTGTAACAAGACAATGTCTGGGTTTTCTTGGCCCAAGAAATCGCGTAGATGCTCTAGTCGAACTTTGATAGAATTAACATTCCAAGTGGCTATTTTCATTATTTATAGTTCTCTATTAATTCAATCATTGCACCTGAAAACGCAAATTAGGCGTTTTATAATAATACAAAAACAACCTTGTGACAATCACTCCAATAATTAGTCCGATACAACCAGATTGTATCGTCTGGTAGCTAGGATCGTGTGCATTAACCTCAAAGAATATACTAAAAATTATCCCAAATAATACTGAGATTTCATAATTTAATCCTTCTCTAAGAAATGTCTTGTTGCGTAGTAAATCACGTATCATACATCCAAAAGATGATACCAAGAATGAACAAAAACTTCCATAGAGCCATATAGGTTCAATATTCGCTATCATTGCCATCGACACTCCAATTATTATAAAAATTGCTTGGCCAGTTGCATCACATATGACTAAAATATAACCAAATATTTTTTTTGTAAAATCGTTCAAATAATTCGTATTATCATAATTACTTATTAGCTTGATAGTAAAAAAGCCTATTAAAGTAACTATAAATATAGAATATATATAGGATGATGTAATAATTATGGTGCTACTATTACTTATAATAATATCTCTTGCTACAATTCCAGCGATTGATGGTAGGATTGCTAATATAAACGCGCCAAATAGAGTAGCATTTTCTTTAGCAGCATTTACAATTCCAGAAACTGCGCATCCTATAATACCTATCATGCTAATAATATAAAACCATTGTGCATTCATTGTTTGTGACAATAATATTCTGTATAAATAATTTTTAACGATATTTTTATGTTCATTACTAGAAACAAAATCATGTATTACTTGGTTAAAATGCTCAACTAGTTCTGGAGCCACAGTCTTTTTACTAAAAATTAAGTGTATAGGCGTTTCGATATCAAGTTGAATTTCCTCCACTTGGTTATTAACTTCTTTAGAGAAAACCAATTCTACTCCTGCAATGGAATCTGAAATAAACCCATCAATTTCCCTAAGCAATAATCCATTAAATGAGTTGGTATTATTATTATATTTAAAAATAATGTCCGAATTATCCTCATGATCAATAAAATAATTAATACGTTGATCACAATAAACAAAGCCATCTGTTACACCAAGGTGGAAATTAAACAATCGTATTTGAGCCAATAATTCAGGAATACTGGTAAAGTTTAGTTTTTTTTTCGAATCTTTTAATACAAATAAAGAATTCTTCTCGAACCTATATGGTATAGAAAAATATACCAATTTGGCTCTATCTTCATTATATGTGGCTCCAAAAGCTATATCTCTTATACCTGAGCTAAGATCTAGTTGATGTTGTTTCCATTCAACTTCATCATATCTGATTGGAATGCCAACCCTTGCTGCTATAGCATTTGTGAGCTCAGTATCCATCCCACTTACTTCATAACCATTACGTGTGATCTTGTTAAATTGATATGGGCGTGATAAAGACCAACCGCCTACTAAAACATTTTTATCTTTCTTACTCTTATCTACGCATTGCTCAAGTTGTACAACTGATCTATGATCTAATGATGAAGCGAAGATATTAAAATATTGTAAAATTATAATTAATATAGTTATTCTTTTAAGAATTATCATTACAGTTTGCTTTGTTTTTTACTAGTTTATTAGCTTTATCAGTCAATTCAATTAAATTTTTTTCTAAATAATAATTATTCTGCGTCTCATCTTCGGAAAATACTATTGGATTGTCCATGAAGACGCTGATTGTACTAAATGGCAAGGGTATAATTAATTGATCCCAACTTTTTAATATAATTTTTTTTGAAGATTCACATGATAGTGGTATTAATTTTATATTATATTTTTTTGCTATTGCTGTAATATTACTATTTATTTTATAAATTGGACCTCGCGGTCCATCAGGTGTGATAACTATATTACTATAAGATAATAATTTCTTGATAATTAGCTTTAAGGAAGTAACAGAATTTTTATTAGTAGACCCTTCTATTACACCAAAATTAAATTTGTTAACTATGCTACTTATTACTTTCCCATCAGAATGAGGAGAAATAAGAGCATAAATATTATTATGACCTTTAAAAATTCCAGGTGCAATTGCAAGCCTATTGTGCCAGAAAGCAAAAATAACGCCACGCTCAGCTAAAAATTTACTTTTGTCGTAATTGTCTGGCCAAACGAATTTCCACCTGGATGTAAAATAAACAAAGCTTAAATATGAATGTAGTAATCTAGTAACTAAATTAAGTACATAATTATTATTTTTAAAAAATCTTTTAATTCGGAAATTTTTAACAAAATTGATCATTGTGTGGTATTGATTTATTACGATTAATTATTTTGATGATTGCGCTAGTTTGAATCAAGACATTGATTAATCATAATGAGATATTACCCTCAATTCAAATGATTATATTTATAATGATATAGTAAAATATTATATTAGATGATGAATTAAATATTCATTCCTACAAAGACGTATATAGGTGCAAATAATAGTCATCTAATTCAAAGTGAATTGCGGGTGCCAAAAGATCGTCATTGCAAGTTGGAATGACAAGCACCGTCATCACGAGGAGCGTTAGCTCCGTGATGATCTAGTATTTATCAGCCAAATGGTTGATGAAATGTATTATTTCACTAGATTGCCAGACTTCGCTTTGGCTCCTTCGCAATGCCATATTTAAGGTTTCATCAAGCACAATCTGCATTTACTATAGCTATAAACCCATAAGATCTTTTCTTAATTTCAAACTATTATTTTTGTTCAATATAGTTCTATAAACCTGGATATTTTCCATCACTCTTTGCACATAATTTCTTGTCACATGAAATGGTATCAATTCCATCCAATCAATAACCTCTTTTACGTTTTTCATTTTTCTAGGATCACCAAATAATTCTATCCATTTTTTTATTCTATGACTCCCTGCATTATATGATGCAATAGCTAAGATATAAGAATTATCATGTTCAGATGATAAATCTTTAAGATATTTAGAACCAAATTTTATATTATAATAAGGATCCTTATTCAATTGCTCTAGGATGCACTTAGTAGACATAGATTTAGCAATAGTTTTAGCAGTTTCTTCCATGATTTGCATTAGACCCCTAGCACCAAGATCATCAATTGCGTGCTGGTTAAAACCTGATTCCTGCCTGATTATACTATAGACTAAAGCCATTTCTACAGGTGAATTTTTAACATTATAAGGAGCAGGAAATGCAGAATCTTTAACAAAAATATGCTTATGAGTCGCTGATCTAGATGTCTCTAAAGAATGATGCGTATTATTCTTTACTGTATCAAGTACAGCCAATATATAAGCTTTATTTGAACTGCCATTTATTGCATCTTTAGCATAAATTTGCGCTAAACCTTCTTTACCATATTTCATTAATAATTTAATTGAATCTAATATATCCTGATTCTTTGCATAATTGGTTTGCTTAGTTTTATGGGTTTTAGGCAATATAATCTTATTTTCTTTTAATTCTAAGCATGCAGCTTGACCATAGAAAGTATATGAATATTTCGATGCTTCTTTATAAAGTCTTATAGAATCTGCCTTATTTCCCATTACATCCATAGTCCTAGCAAGCCAATATTTTCCTCTTGCAATACTAATGGGTTTATGTACTAGGGTTAAGAACTTTTGAAAATGCATTTTTGCCAGATCTGGTCTATTAATAAACCGTAGCGCAAGCCATCCAGAAAACCACTCAGCTTCACAAATACTTTCATTATTAATCTGAAAATGACTGCTAGCTATTTTATAACTACGTTTAAAATCTTTCTGATGAATAAATTCTCGAGCATAGTAAAGTCTTAATTTCTCCCAATCATTATTGTGATGCTTATCTGGTTTAACTTTGTTAAATAGTGCTATAGTTCTATCATCTGGTATTTCTTTTTTCTTTGATTTTAGATATTGAAATAATAATCCAGAAACATAAAATTTCTTATTTACTTTACTAAATAATATTTCTTTAGAATCATCATTTTCAATTGCAGCTATTTCTGCTAAAAATGCCTTTTTATATCCATCCTGCACTAAATGCAAAGATTTCTTTGCCTTAGAAACATCACCTTTCCAAAGATATTCATCTATTTTCTTTATATTATCATCTACTCTTAAATATTTTTTATTGTCAGCATAATATTGTTTCTCTTCTTTTTCATTAAAATCACCATATATCCAACCTTCCCTTATAATATTAGTTAACTTTGGATTATCCTTAAGCAATTTCGCTGAAGCTAAAGCATAGAATTTATATCCTAAACCAGTACTCGGTTTATTTTTACTAAACCAATCTAAAATCAATTTTTGATCTGTATTATAGTTCAGGTATAATTCAGCGCTTTCCTTTAGTTTATTAAATTGAGGCCAATTAGGATTATTATATAAAAACCTTATAGCGTCGCCAAATTTATTATTTTTATAATTTGAGTCTAAAAATTTCTGGGATAAAACTATTTTATTAAGTGCTTTATAAGCTAAATTAGTAGTAAGTTCTTCCGCTTTTTGCCAATTTTTACTATCTATATGTTTAAAAACTTCTACCTCAAACTCTTTCGCTATTGAGTCTGATAGTAATAACTTAAAAATGATTAGGATGATAATAGATAATTTAATTTGAATTTTCATAATTCTTTCTAAGATTTATAAGAATATGATGACATAATACATCATTTTTTTCAAAAGGATTTAACAAAAATAATTTAAAGTATGGTTAATTCAATTGAATTTGGCACTGGAGCTGAGTAGCAAAGCCTATAGATAATAGAGCAATAACCATAGCTAAGTTCAAATCAATTAACTTATATGTTAAATAGAACATAGATGTTCGGTAGCGAGGGAGGGAATCGAACCCCCGACACGCGGATTATGATTCCGCTGCTCTAACCGACTGAGCTACCCCGCCATAGAAAATAGACCTCTTTCGAAACTCTACTTCTGAAGGTGATTTGTCCGCCCTATCGATGCTCGAATCCTCATGTACATTTGAGTACACCGGCGGTTCTTGTGCGGTCTTCGTCTCCTTCAAATCCCTCTTAATAAGCGAGTTTGGAAAGAGGTCTAATATAATAATTAATTAGAGTTGATTGACAATTGTCATTCTTAGCTAAGGCACATGGATGTCAACTTAAGAATACCTCATCAAAGCTTGATCCAAAGGCTAAGAGCATGGAATCCCCCGCAACATGAGGTACTTCACGCGAGCTATTGGCCCGCGCTGAGTGACATATAATTCCTAAAGATATAAGCTCCGATTACAATAACACTATAATATAGTATAATTCTATTATTAACGTTTAGAGAACTGGGTACTCTTACGCGCTTTATGTTTACCATATTTTTTACGCTCCACAACTCTTGAGTCTCTAGTTAGAAACCCGCCTTTATGTAAAGGATCATGGAATTCAGGAGCTAATTTATCAAGGGCTCTAGCTGCTCCATGTAATACTGCACCAGCTTGACCAGAAAGACCGCCACCTTTAACCGTACAAATTATATCGTACTGTCCCAATGTATTGGTGGCAGCGAAAGGCTGTAATATGGATTTTTTATGAGTATCACGAGCAAAATATTGCTCTACATCTTTTTTATTTACTATAATTTTACCGCTGCCTTGCCTTACCCACACTCTAGCAATCGCATTTTTTCTCCTACCTGTTCCGTAAGATTGATTCAAAGTTTGTGGTTTTGAAGTTTTTTTTAGCTCTAACATATTTATTTACTTTTTATTTTTAATATTCTTACTTGCAAAATCATATATTTTCGGCTGCTGCCCATGATGCGGATGCTCTTGCCCTGCGTAAACATATAAATTACCCACTTGCTTTGACCCAAGAACATTACGTGTTATCATCCTTTGAACAGCAAGTTTGATTACTCTTTCTGGATATCTACCAGATAAGATTTTTCCTGCGGTAGTATCTTTAATTCCACCTGGGAATCCAGTGTGACGATAATAGATCTTGCCATCCTTAAGAGCGGCTTTTTTACCTGTCAAACATACATGTTCAGCATTTATTACTATTACATAATCACCACAATCCATATGAGGAGTAAATGTAGGCTTATGTTTGCCGCGTAGTATTTTAGCAATTTCACTTGCTAGTCTACCAAGAACTAAATCTTTGGCATCTATGACTAACCATTCTTTTTGAATTTCCGATGGTTTTGCTGAATAAGTTTTCACTTTAAAATCTTTTTGTTAATTTAAAATCTTCCAAGTAAACTAAATAGCATTTAGCGCTATAATATGTCAAGATAAATCTTCTTACATAATCCAACTTATTTAAGCATTTCATCTAATTCATCTTCAAGGTCTTTATTAGATATAGCATCTTCCTCTATATTTTGTTCTTTATCTAGCTTACGCTTCTCTTTCATTATATCTAAAGTATCATTGATATTTTTTTTCTTAGGCAATTCAATAGATTTCAAACTTTCCTCAGAAAACATAAGAACTATATTTCTAGTAGTACTATCTAGATATTCTGTTGTTATAGATTTTTTTAACCATTCTGGGTATTTATCCATTTTAGTTTCTTGAAAAATATCATGCATTGTGTTAGCTGTTAAGTAGCTCCCAGAAGTAAAAACCGCTATAATTAGAAATAATATTAAGTCAATTACAGCGCCCCTTATCAACCCAGCAAGTAAACCTAGAAACCTGTCTATTATGCCTCCGCTGAGATCGCTGACTATTAACATCACCTTATTAATTAAGAAACTAAATGATATTAGAGATGTTACATAAGCTGATATTCCAGCCAAAATAACCATTATGACTTCATTTTTAAGATGATTAGCCAAAATATCTCTGGCAAATGGATAAAGATAAAAGGCAACAATGATCGATAATAGGAATCCTATAAGATTAATGCTGAGGCGTATTAGCCCACCATATAGCCCAAATATTGCTGATATGGCAATAACAGCAATTATAATTATATCAAATATTGTGAACATACAATTCTCATAGAGTTTAAGAGATATTAGATCTCCTACCTAATATAGGAACTAGTACCATAACAACTATATTTTGTCAATTATGAGAATCAATACGCTCTTACCTCAAATCTTAAAATCATTTTTATGAACTATTATTCGTAGTTTATGAATGGCTTTAAAACCAAGATATACTGCTATGCGTTCCATAATTATTTCCTGCTGGAATGACATTTCCATTGAAAGACTAGAATTCTCTACTTCAACATATAAAATATTGATTAATACACCTTTTTCTTTGCTGTTATTTATTTTTATAGGACTAGAATTTTGACTAAATTTAAACCCTACAATTTTAGACCAATTGACTATAATTTCCGCAAGCAAGGGATGCTGCTTGTTGAATATCTTTTTTATAAGATTATTTATATCATTGGAAATTGGCTTCATTTAGCAAAATTAATTAAAGTTACAGAAACAACTGACAGAGCAAGTATAATTGAGATTATAGGGTAATATAACGCATTAATTGCAAGTAACATAAGTAAGAAATTGCATATTATTACTTTAGCTATAATCTGTTTTATACTCATACCATTTTTTACTGCTTTCTGAAAAAAATGTTTAAGATGTGGTTCCCAAATCTTTTCTTTGTTAATTAATCGAATTAAAATTGTAAGCCCACCATCCCCTATATAGTAAAGGCTTGCAATAACACAAGCGATAAATAAGCGTGGATCAGATGCAGAAATTAGTAACAAACAAAACCCAAGTAAAAACCCTAGGCTAATACTACCAACATCACCAAGAAAAATTTTGGCTGGATGCCAATTAAAAATCAAAAAACCAATTGAACAACCAAGAGTAATGACGCTAATGACAATAATTAAATCCACATTAATTATTATATCAAAATTTAGTACACTAATTATCAAAATAGTAATTGATAAATGTATAGATTCAATTGATGTCATACCATCTAAACCATCAAGAAAATTATAAATGTTCAAAAAAGAGGTGAATAATAACGTTGCGATTATAAAATCAATTCCAAAGGGTAAAATGTGATAAAATAGGCTTGTTGGATATAAAAATAAAAAAACTGATAATCCAGCACAACTCATGTGAATTACTAACCTTATAAATACGTTAATTGGACGCAAATCGTCTAGAAATGAAATAGTAGAAATAACAAGAAAGACTGGTATAAACTTAAGTGAATTATTGAATGTATTTTTTGTTAGATATTCAAAAGCTATTAACCCTATTACCAAGATTATTACGATAAAAAGACCACCACCACGAGGGGTAATTCTATCATGCGCCCTGCGATCACTAGGTCTATCTACTATCCCAAAAAATGATAGTTGTTTTATCAACAATCGAATTAATAGAATAGAGCCTATAAGAGCAAAAATGAATAGGAAACTATAGTTATTTATCATTTATAATAACATATTTGATTTGAAGCTATAATATCTATTATTACCTATAATAACATGGTCATGTATTGCAATATTTACTGCACCGCAAGTTTCGACTATTTTATTTGTAAGCTCAATATCTGCTTTTGATGGTTTTATATCACCACTCGGATGGTTATGAACCAGAATTATTGCGCTGGCTTCATAAAACAAAGCCCTCTTGATAATCTCCCTAGGATATACTGGTGCTTGATCAATAGTCCCAGTATTCATAACTTCATCAGCTATTAGAATATTCTTCTTATTTAAAAATAATATTCTAAATTGCTCCAATTTTAAATTAGACATTGTAGTTTTCAAATAATCAAGTAAAGCATTCCACGAACTAATAATATTTTGGTTTGTTACTTTATGCTTCAACAGCCTATTAATTAATTCTTTTACTGTAAAAAAAATAACATGAACTCCATCGTTTATTCCTTCTATCTCAAGTAATTGATCTTTACTAGAATTTATTACGTTAAAAAGATTGCCAAATTTATATAATAGTTTTTTTGCGAGTGGTTTTACATCTTTTCTTGGTATAGCAAAAAATAAAACCAGTTCCAATAACTCATATTCGGCCCAACTTTCAGGAGGCACGCTAAATAATCGCTGTTTCAAACGTTTTCTATGACCTACATAGTGAGGAGAATCATCTTGCATATGGTGGATAAGTTAGATTTTTTGGCGACAAAGTGAAGATTTCAAACCCGTTTTTTGTAACACCTATTGTATGTTCAAATTGGGCTGATAGAGATTTGTCTCTTGTAGTGACGGTCCAATTGTCAAATTTACTTAGAATTGTTTCATAACCACCGGTATTAACCATGGGTTCTATTGTAAAGAACATACCTTCTTCAAGTCTAGGCCCAGTACCTTTCTTACCATAATGTAATATGTTAGGTTCTGTATGAAATATTCTTCCTATCCCATGTCCCGTATAATCACGAACGACAGAATAATTATGTTTCTCAACATAAGTTTGAATCACATTGCCTATATCGCCAGTATAAATTCCTGGCTTTACTATACTAATACCTAACATCATTGCATCATATGTTACTTGTATAAGCCTCTTTGGTTTTATTGATACTTCACCTACATAATACATCCTACTTGTATCACCATGCCATCCATCAACTATTACAGTAACATCTATATTAATAATATCACCATTTTTTAGTTGTTTGTCGCTTGGTATACCATGGCAAATAACATGATTAACAGATGTACAAATAGATTTTGGAAAACCTTTGTAATTGAGTGGCGCAGGTATTGCGCCATTAGAAATGATAAAATTATGACAAAGATCATTTAAAAAATCAGTAGTAACCCCAACATTTACATGTTCCGTGATAAAATCTAATGTCTCAGCGGCAAGCTTACCAGCCTTACGCATCTTATCAAAATCTTCTTGCGTGTGTATCGCTATAGCCATAATTTCTTAGAGTCTTTCTTTTAACAGTTTATTTATTAAAGCTGGATTTGCTTTACCTTCAGTCTTTTTCATGACTTGACCAACGAAAAATCCAAATAGTTTTTCTTTACCATTTTTATAATCTTCTCTACTTTGTTGATTTTCCACTATAATCTCGTCAATGATTGACGTGAGTAATCCAATATCAGAAACCTGCACTAAGCTATATTCTTGAATAATATTATCAGGATCCATTCCTGTTTCAAACATTTTATCAAAAACAGTTTTAGCAATTTTGCCTGAAATGACCTCATCCTCTATTAATTTTACCATTTTACCTAGCATTAGAGGCAGAATCTTACTTTCAGATATAGTAATAGAATGTTTATTAAGAAGAGAAAATAATTCTCCAGTTATCCAATTAGCTATAATTTTAGGATTGCTATCTTTTATCGCTTGCTCAAAATAAATAGCTATAGATTCATCCGCAACTATTACTTCAGCATCATACCTGCTAAGCCCAAGTTCAGTTATATATTTATTGATTTTAGCATCTGGTAACTCAGGCAAGTTTTTGGCTATTTCATCAATTAAACTTTGTTCTATTTTAACTGGAAGTAAATCTGGATCTGGAAAATATCTGTAATCTTCAGATTCTTCCTTTAGGCGCATCGTTCTAGTTTCACCATTATTTGCATCAAATAAACGAGTCTCTTGGCGTACTTTTTCTCCATTTTCAAGAAGCCTAACTTGCCTTGCTGCTTCAAATTCTATCGCCCTAATGATATTTCGGATTGAGTTTACATTCTTGATTTCACATCGTATACCAAGTGGATCATTGGAGGATCTCCGTATAGATACATTAGCATCACAACGCATTGACCCTTTTTCCATATCCCCATCACAACTACCTATATATCTTAATATGCTTCTAAGTTTTTTAACATATTCTGAAGCTTCAAATGGGGATCTAAGGTCAGGCTCTGTAACTATCTCCATTAGCGCTATACCAGAACGATTTAAATCTATAAAACTATATTTTACTGATTGATCGTGAATGCTTTTTCCTGCGTCTTGTTCCAAATGCAACCTATTAATTCTTATAGTTTTTATTGTTCCATCTTCTAGCATTATGTCTATGTGACCATTCTGCACTATTGGGTGATAAAATTGTGAAATTTGATAACCTTGAGGAAGATCAGGGTAAAAATAATTTTTACGATCAAACACTGAATAAGTATTAATTATTGCTTGTAAAGCCAGACCTGTTTTAATAGCTTGGTGCACGCAATATTCGTTTAAAACAGGTAATGTACCAGGCATTGCTGCATCAATTAATGATACATTGGAATTAGGAGCAGAGGCAAATTCTGTAGAACTACCTGAGAACAACTTGGATTTTGAAGAAATTTGAGCATGAACCTCAAGGCCAATTACATATTCCCAATTACCAGTCCTGCCAACAATATAAGACATTAGAATCCTCTTGGTATAAAATTAACATGAGAGAACAGCCTCTCTATAGCAGCCCCTACCCTCAGAGTATTATATTCATCAAGAGCTTGTCCTATAACTTGCATACCGAGAGGTAGCATATTAGTTGACAAAGCTGCA